>Ga0326727_10005406_pt1 | contig 36572 bp, 28 predicted proteins | sample MB2enrmetagenome_FD_207643 | JGI IMG/M metagenome (GOLD analysis project Ga0326727, IMG submission 207643) | Lab enriched peat soil microbial communities from McLean, Ithaca, NY, United States - MB29MY | ecosystem: Environmental > Terrestrial > Soil > Wetlands > Peat | place: USA: New York... | reverse complement strand
CAACGGAGGCTGCGGTAGCGGAGAGGATATTTGCCAGGTTGGCCCGGCCCACCAGTGAGGACGCAAGCTCCAGTTTGCCGGCCGGGGTCAGGATCGTGCCCTCCAGCCCGTTGTGCCGGCTGTCGAGACGTTTCACTTTGACCTGGGCATTCGAGTTCATGCCGTAAGTCAACTGCCGTGAACCGCGCAAGTCAAGGAGCTTCTTGCCCCAAGGGTCATCGATGTTAATCACCGCAGTGGCCGGTGGAGCAGTGCCAAGACCCTCGAACAAACGACGCTTGGCTTCGAAGTAGTGCTCGAAGTCCTTGTGATAATCCAAGTGGTCGCGGGTCAAATTGGTGAATACGGCCACGTAGTACGGGAACCCCCAAACCCGCTCCTGAGCCAGCGCGTGCGACGAAACCTCCATCACGGCGCCGTCGCCCCCAGCTTCGACAGTCTGGGCGAGGTAAGACCACATGTCCAGCGACTCCGGTGTGGTGTTGAGCGCGGGCAGCACCCGGCCGCCAACTCGGTACTCAATAGTCCCGAATAGGCCGGTGCGAACTCCCGCGGCGCGCAGAATGCTATCCACCAGAAAGGCTGTGGTCGTCTTTCCGTTTGTGCCGGTGATTCCGACGAGTTTCAGGTGTAGATCAGGCAGGCCATAGAAGCGGCGTCCGGCTGTCGAGAGCGCCCGGCGGAGCTGAGGGACTCGCACCCAGCGCGATGCCAGTTCGCCGGGAGGTTGACGCTCGCTGACCACGGCGATTGCACCCCGGTTGAGCGCTTGGGGGATAAATGTGTGCCCGTCGGCTTTCCCCCCCTGAATCGCAAAGAAAAGACTTCCCCGCTGCACTTGGCGAGAATCGTAAGCTAACGAGGTGACTTCGCCTTCGGCTTCCAGGCCTATGTCGAGGCCATCCAGCCCTCGCAACAACTCGTTCAGTTTCATTGCCCGCTCGCATTATATCACTGCGCGAATCTTGACAGCCTTACCACCAATTTTGTTCCCGGCGCTACCTGCGAATGCGCAGGGATGCTCTGGTCGACGGCTAATCCGCTGCCCAGAAGACTCAGCTCAAGGCCCAACTTCTGGCATTCCTGGGCGACATTGCGCGCTGCCAGCCCGAAGAAGTCCGGAACGTTTACATGAGGACCGTTGTCCAAGAGCACAGTAGGGGGCGCGGAGGCAGCCTCCACTTCTTGATCGGTCGAAACTCTCGACGGCTCAGCCCTCGAGAAGGATGCGGTCTGAACGGGTGAAGTGGCAGCTTCCCGGTGCTCAGCGCCCTGGGATAGGCTCCCATCCAGGTTTCCGAGTTTCTGGCCCGGAATCCTAGCGGGTGTTGAGGCTATAAATTGCGGCCTTGAGGCGGGAAGGTCTTGCGGAACGTTCATGTACCCTAGAGTCTGCTCTGCGACGGACTTGAACACTGGGGCTGCCACATCAGTCCCGTAGATTGCTCCCACCGGCGTGTCGATAACCACCAGAATGGTTACCGCCGGTTTCCCGACAGGAGCGAAGCCGACAAACGAGGCCACATAGTGTGAATGGGAGTAGGCGCGGGAAGGATCGATCTTCTGTGCCGTGCCAGTCTTGCCGGCAGACGTATAGCCCGTGAGTTGCGCAGGCTTGCCGGTTCCCCTTTGCACTACGGCCGTTAGAAACTCCTTCATGAGGCTTGCCGTACGTTCGCTGATCACGCGGTGACCCGGAACCGGAGGCAGGGAGTCGTGTGCCTGACCAAGGAAGAGGTCACGGACTATGCGCGGCTCGAACAATACTCCCCCGTTGGCCACCGCGGAGTACGCGCTGATGAGTTGAACGGCCGTCACTCCAACTTCCTGACCCATCGAGATTTCGCCGATTGATAGTCCTGACCAGTAGGTGGGGGACTTTAACAGTCCGTGTTCCTCGCCCGGGAGTTCGACGCCCGTCTTTTCGCCAAATCCGAAGCTGCGGATATACTTGTAGAGCCGTTGTTGTCCCAACCGCATTCCCAGCTTGATGGCGCCCACGTCGCTGGAATTCACCAGGACATCCTCGACCGTCAGCGCGCCGAACCGTTTATGATCGTGAATGACGTGGCCCGCAAGGACGATGCTTCCCATCTGGCAGTCGATGATTTCCTCGGGCCGCGCCAGTTTCTCTTCCAGGACGGCTGACAGCGCGACCAGCTTAAAGGTTGAGCCGGGCTCGTACACCCACGCCACGCCGCGGTTTTCCAATGCGCTGATAGGGCTTTTGGAGAATTGGTTGGGATCGAAGGTGGGCTGGCTCGCCATGGCCAGGATTTCACCCGTATTGGGATTTTGGACCACCACCACGCCGCCTGCGGCGTGCCATTTCTCCATCGCCGCCGCCAAGCCTTTTTCCGCGAAATACTGGATGTTTTCATCTAAGGTCAGGACAACATTCTTGCCCGGCGCTCCCGCCCACTCCGTGGATTGAAACGACTTGCGCCTGGCATCCGCGGCCACCAGCACACGGCCCGGGCGCCCCCGAATGGTCTTGTCCATGCCGTACTCGAGGCCCGCCAGGCCTTTGTCGTCCAAACCCACGTACCCCACGATGTGGGATGCCAAATCGTCTTTGGGATAAAAGCGCTTGCTCTCCGGCTGGAGGTAGATTCCTTTCAGGTTCAGCTCGCGGACACGATTGGCTTCCTCGGGAGTGACCTTCCTTTTCACCCAGCAAAACGAACGAGCGTTGGTGAGCCGCCCCAGGAGTTCCTGCGCGTCCAGGCCCAAGGCCGGCGCGAGTAATTCAGCCGCCGTTTTGGGCTCCGTCATATCACTAGGATCCGCAAAGATGGAATCCACTGCCAGGCTCATGGCCAGTGGATTCATCTGCCGATCGTAGATTTCGCCGCGGCGGGGCGCGATTTCAATCAAGTGTTGTTGCTGGCGCTGTGCTTTCGCCAGGAAATCGGCATAATCAATAACTTGTAGGTGGTAAAGTTGGGCAGCCAGGCCGCACATCCAGAAAACCAGTAAGCCACCCAATATCAGATCGCGTTTCGTGGGGTGGGACTTATGCTTTTTTTTCGGCTGCGAGTGGCTTATGCGAAGCACCATGAGACTATGGCCCGCTCGGAATACCGTCGCCGACGATGGGGAGATGCAAGCAACCTGCGCGCTTTCCGGAGTCTACTGTGCCGGCTCGCTCGCCCCGCTCCACTGTATGACTTGTTTCGGGCTGGGCGAGACCATGCCGAGCCCCCCGGCCAAGGCTGCGATTCTTTGTGGATCAGCCAGCTTGGCGTGTGAAAGCCTCAATTGATGATTCCATTCCTGCTGCTTGGCGTACTCCTTCTTCAGCCCTTGAATCTCGTACCCGTCCTGCACGCACTGCAAATGCTGCCACGAGAAAAGCAAACCGAGGATAAAGGCCAGCACCACCAACACGACCAGCTTGCAGTACTCACGCCACTTCCCCAAAGCCGCCTCCCGCACCAGACGGGAGTTGTCAATGTGCTTGGTGTAGTAGATCTCGGGGAAACTCGCGCGGCCTGCCGCCAATCCGTTTATCGGACGCCGCCTTAGCTTCGGCAATGTGACTGCTACAGTCGCCATATTCCTGACCCAGGGGACCCATGAGCGGGAGGCGGAAGCTTAAGCCCCTGCCGCATCTTCTCCCCTTCTTCCTTTCCGATGAATGCCCGTTTCTCCGGTCGCTCGCTGCGGCCCCGAAAAGTGGTTGCGGGTAGTTCCCAACCCCTGGAATTACCCTGCACACCGTTCCGCCGCCCGCAACTTCGCGCTGCGCGAGCGCGGGTTAGCGGCGATTTCTGCTTCGCTCGGACGTACCACTCGCCGCGTCAGGATCCTGGCCCGCCCTTCCCGCTGCCAGGCTTTGAACGCCCATTTGACTAGCCTATCTTCAAGAGAATGAAAGCTCAGGATCACCACTCGCCCGCCCGGCTTGAGCACCTCCAGCGCCTGGGCGAGCAGCGACTCCAGGCACTCCAGTTCCCGGTTCACCGCCATCCGCAGCGCCTGGAAAGTGCGGGTGGCCGGATGAATGTGGCGGAGGGCCGTCCGGGAGGGGATCGCTCGCGTCACCACCTGCGCCAGTTCGGTGGTTAATCGATACGGACGGCCCTTCACAATCGCTCGCGCGACTCGGCGCGAGTGGCGCTCTTCCCCAAGCTTGAAAATTACGTCGGCCAGTTCCTGCTCACTCATCTCGTTCACCAGGTCTGCCGCGTTGGGTCCTGAATTTGGACCCATCTGCATGTCGAGAGGCCCGGGCGTGCTGAAGGAAAACCCGCGCGATGCGTCTTCGAGTTGCATCGTGCTCATGCCCAGGTCAGCCAGAAGTCCGTCGGCAGGCGGAAATCCCCTCGCCGCGTACAGGTCGCTGATTTGTGCGAAGTTCCCAGGCATCGTGATCAGCTTTTCCCCAAAGTCCTTCAGCCGCTCCCCGGCGAAAGTAAGCGCCGCCGGGTCGCGGTCGATTCCTATCAGTTTCCCTTTGTCCAAACGCCGAAGTATCTCTTCGGCATGTCCCCCTGCCCCCAGGGTCGCGTCAATGTAATATCCGTCAGGCTGCACATTCAGAATCTCGACCGCCTCTCGCCAGAGCACCGGCACATGCGCGCGCATGGGGCTAGATCCCTAAATCGCTTAAGGCCTTCATGTCCTCGTCGGTGAACGGCTCCTTCTCCATGTGCTCGACATACCGCTGCTTGTTCCAAACCTCGAGATAGTTCAGATAACCGAGCACCGCGACTTCACCTTGCATAGCGGCCGCATCCCGCAGTAAAGCAGGGACGAGAATTCTCCCTTGACTATCGGTGTGAGCGGCCTGACCATAGTAGTTGGTCCTGTCGAGGAACTTTTTCACTGACTTATTCATGGAGGGCTGCTGCTTCAACTTCTCCTCCAGCTTCAGCCACTCCTGAAAGGGGTAGATACGCACTGATTGACCATCAAGACTAGTAACGTAGAAATCGGTGGCGTGGATGTCGTCCAGAATGGCCTTGATGGCGGCCGGGATTTTCAATCGGCCTTTGCCATCGACGGTCGCGGGATAATTGCCACGGAACATGCGGAGTCCCGAAAAGCCACTGGGCGTAGGGGGTCGGACCCCTGAACACCACTTTTTTCCACTGCTGACTACTCTGCTCCACAAACATACGTTTTCGTCCCTTTCTTGTCAAGGTTTTTTTCGACTTTGACTACTTTTTTCTCACAACTCGCCGGAATTTATATAACTCTTTTAGAATCAAAATGATAGATTTGAAGTCGATTCCTGATTTGCAGATTGGGAGTAGCCGTTAGGCCGACCTTATGGCAAAATCCTGCGTGGTATCAAGCAGAAGGCGAGCGTCGTCAGCATTCTTCTGCGGGGCGCTTGCGGTTGTCTCCACGCGTCCGCAAAGGCCGCCCGTAGACAGTTCGCTGAGCGTAGCAAGTTTGCAGGTTTGAGTCGAAACGAAACCACATCCTGAGGCAGGTTCATATGAGAAACGGTCAACAGACAGGCGCAGCACGGGTCTTCTCGGAGGCGCCGAGCCCCCGCTCCGGCCATTGGACAACAGCCGTCATATTTTCAATGTTGCTATATTCGATGATAGTATATTCAGCTATAGCAGCCGATAAAAGCGTTGCAGACGTGGTCAAGAATGTGGACAGCGTAATTGCCCAAGGTCCCTTCAGCGCATCCTGGGATTCTCTGGAGAAATATCAAGTTCCAAAATGGTATGAAGACGCGAAGTTCGGAATCTTCATCCATTGGGGCGTTTATAGCGTACCGGCCTTCGACAGCGAATGGTATCCGCGCAACATGTACCTGATAGAGAGTCCTGTCTTCGCGCATCATGTGGAGACGTACGGCCCGCAGTCCCGCTTCGGCTACAAGGACTTCATCCCCAGGTTCAAGGCCGAAAAGTTCGACGCCGACCAGTGGGCGGCACTGTTCGAAAGGTCCGGGGCGAAGTACGTCGTGCCGGTCGCGGAACATCACGACGGCTTCCCAATGTACGCCTCCGACCTGACGGAATGGTGCGCCGCGAAAATGGGCCCGAAGCGCGACGTGGTGGGCGAACTCTCCCTGGCGGTGCGCAAACAAGGATTGCATTTCGGAGCGTCTTCGCACCGCGCCGAGCACTGGTGGTTTTTCAACGGCGGCAGGACCTTCGACTCCGACGTCAACGATCCGCGCTACGCGGGTCTTTATGGTCCGGCACAGTCCGATAAGGACCAACCCGATCAGGCCTACCTCGACAATTGGCTGGCGCGCATCAGCGAGATTGTGGACAAATACCATCCAGACCTCGTCTGGTTCGACTGGTGGATCGAGCAGCCGGTGTTCCAACCTTATCTCCAGAAATTTGGCGCCTTCTATTACAACCGCGCCGCGGAGCGGAAGAGTACGGTCGCCATCAACTACAAGAACAAGTCGTTTCCGGAAAGCGCCGCCGTGCTGGACATTGAACGCGGGCAACTCGATACGCTGCGCCCCATCTTCTGGCAAACGGACACTTCCGTGGGCGAGAAATCGTGGGGATACATCAAGGACGAGAAGTTTCGCACCCCGGAATCGCTCATTGATGAACTGGTCGATATTGTGAGCAAGAACGGCTGCCTGTTGCTGAATATCGGACCGAAACCCGACGGCACTATTCCTGACGAAGTCCAGAGAATTCTGCTCGATATGGGCAAGTGGCTTTCCGTTAACGGCGAGGCAGTCTACGCGACGCGGCCTTGGAAAATCTACGGCGAAGGTCCGACTAAAGTGGTGGGCGGCTCTTTCAAAGACACGGCCACCAGCGGATATACCGCAGAGGACATCCGCTTTACCGCCAAGGCCGACACACTCTATGCGATTGCGCTGGCATCGCCGGAGGACGGCAAGCTGAGGATCAAGTCACTGGCTGCAGGTTCGGAGTTGACGAAGCGCGAAATCAAGACGGTCCAGATGGTGGGCTCAAAGGCTCAACTTAAGTGGACCCGTACCGACGAGGGCCTGGTCGTCGAGTTGCCAAACGAGAAACCGAGTGGTTACCCGGTCGCGCTGAAGATTCTCCCGGTGGATCGCGCAGCAACTACCGGCGCAGTAGAATAAGCATGAGGGGGTGGGCACTGTTATTCGGATGTCCAATGCCTCCAAACGAGTGAACCCGCCCTCCTGTCGCGCGCACCTCGGTGCGACCCTGCTGAAATAATGGTGTACCGCTCGTAAGCGCTCACGCAGACTCGATTTTGAGAGAGTCGATCAGTGCGAAGTGGCGGCGGTTGTTGGTGAGCAAGGTAAGTTCATGGCGCAGTGCAGTGCTGCCAATCAAGAGATCCAAGTCGCCGATAGCCCTCTGCGTTGCCCGAAGGCGGCCTCGTTCCCTGCCGAATACTTTACATGTTTCCTCATCAACACCGATCACGACAACTCCCCGAAGGAAATCATTCAGGTCAGTCTCGTTTCCTGACGGATCGGTCGAGCAGTAGATTCCCTCGTAGAGTTCCGCAAGCGAGACGATCGAAACGGCCAACCCCCTCTCCTTGAGCTGGTCCAGTCGTTCTATGATTCCTTGATGCCCGTTCAGGTAGTGAATTACCCAATCAGTGTCAACTAGATGTGTTGGCTTCATAGGCGAGGGAGTGTTCGAGTAGAGATCAAGCGATCAGCGTAGATATCGCGGATAAGCTTCTCGGCGTCAATAGTGCCTTTCCATCCGCCGGCTGCGCGGGCAAAGGCTTCAAAGTCGAGAGTGGAGGGGATCATGAGAATCGTCAGGGTTACTTCCTTTCCCTCTGGAAGGTCAAGCTTCTCCAAGGGCTCTAAGACGCCCCCGGTGACGCGCGCTCGAATCGTTCTAGTCATGGCCTTCTCCTCCCTAGGGTGGGACTCTGCAAATTCCTGTATCGCCCACTATAGAATAACCCCTTTCTGATGAAAGCTCTGCCCAAATTGTCGGCTGAACACGTCGTTCCCGTTTGGGAAACCGCAGTCAGTTCGGTGTCACTCAAACTGTTTGCGGAAATCATCCAATTGCCGCCGCAACTCTGCGACCTCTTTACGGAAACTCTGCACCTCGACCTCCAGTCGTGTGATCCGCTCGTCGTCTTGGCCAGCCGGAGACGCCGCAGCCTGTAACTCTGCCGGCGCGCTCCACTCTTCCAGTTCGCCGGAGAGCAAGTGAGCATAGCGCGATTCCTTTGTACCTGGCTGGCGCGCCAGCTTCATTGCCAAAGGAGGCTCTCGTTCCATCAGGCGATGGAGCGCGGACTCTACCACGCTCAGGTCCTCGAACTTGTACATCCGTTCCGTACGCCCGCGCAGTTCGCCGGGAGTCTGCGGGCCGCGCAGCATGAGCACGCAGAGCACGGCGGACTCTCTGCGGTCGAAATTGAAGACTTCCTGCAAGTGGTGTGTATATTTGGGCACCCTGCTATCCGCGCTCGAGGCGTGGCCCAGCAGGTTCTTGCCGGTCAAGCTATCGAGCGCATCCCGCACCGCGCTCTCGTCCAGCGCCATCACCGGATCGCGATTCGATTTCTGGTTGCAGGCATTAATGAGGGCGTTGAGCGAGAGCGGATAGTATTCCGGGGTCGTGATCTCCTTTTCGAGAAGCGCGCCGAGGACTCGTACTTCGACTGCGTCCAGCTTGGTCATGGCTCGCTACGAACCTCACCTTCCCTGCCGCCGAGAAACATCCAAGCCAGGACCAGAATCGCCAGCCCGGCCAGCAGCAAACTGCTCGAGCGGTAGACGCGCGCTTGTTGCGCGAGCAGTGAGATCAAGGGCGGAGCTATTTGCAGGCAGAAGAGGGCGCCGAGATAGGCCAAGAGGTTATCGCGAAAGAACCAGAAGGCTATCGCTGCCCCGGCGGCAAGCGGTACGAACGCCATGAGCCAGCCCGCAAAGAACTCACGCAGGAAGTGCGCATCCGCCGGCCCCAGTCCCGACAGGAGCAACAGAATTCCAACCCACAACCACCAAGCCCGCTTTCTCCATCCCAGACAAATAACATAAATCGCCAAGCCCAGCCCGCAAGTATCCACAAGGCTGAATCCAAGCGCTCTCAGGAAATAGCCGGCGCCGGGAGATAACGAGTTGAACATGGCCGGAAAGATTTCGGTGTCCACGGGGGCAAAGGCGTGAAAGTGACTGGCGAAAAGTTCTCCCAGCTTGTCCAAACAAGCGCGAGCGGCCAGGACCAATACAATGCAGACGAGCGCATCTCGCCGCCACAGGCGCCGCGCACTCCCTTTCAGGACATGCCAAGCCTGCGGATAGAGGCTCGCGACAAGGCCAACCAGCAGCCAGGAAAGCAGGCCCGCCAGCAAAGGCAGAACTACGATGCTAACTACCTCAAACAACCGCCACGTGGGCAGCGGAAGCGAAGTCGGATACTGAGCGTCCAGGACCGGCCACTGGTTGATCTCGGCAAGGAGCGTCATAGCCAGGATCAGAACTCCTACCTTGGCGGCGGGGCGCCAAGGCATCCGACCGGACCTGATTTGCAGGACCAACAAGAATACGCCGGCTCCAACCAAAGCCAAAGCCACCGCCACACCTGTGAAGGAGAGCACCGTATTGACCAGGAGCGAGGAGCGTTGCTTCCTTTCCCACTCCTCCGGCAATTTGAACAAGTGCGAAAATCCGACCACTTGGTCACCTGCCACGTCGACCTCGAGACGGAAATGCGCTTCCGCCACATTGCGTGCATCGCCGGCTTTCGCCTGCCAAACCAAGGTATAGTCCTCCCGCGCCTTTCGTTTCTCTGCCTCCGAACTCTGAAGATCGAAATCCGAAAGGTGGTAGCCATGCTGTTGCACGCAGTTCGCTGCCAGCTTTTGTGCCTGCTCAGGAGATAGCGAAGCACCGGGTGCGTCATCGTCCAACAAGGTCCGAGAGCCGAACACCTGGCCTGTGGCGGGATCCAAAAAGACGAGGTGTTCTTCCTTCTCTAACGGACGGAAATAACGCACCGCGTAGACTGCCAGGAGGGTCGCCTGCCGGTAAATCCGGTCAGACTCCTCGATGGATTTGTGCTCGAGCAAATAGCGGAGGGCCAACGCGTCAACGTTATCGCGAACCCACGCCGCACGACGGTAACGCGAGGGGTCCAGATGCTGCTGACGAAGGTAGGTATCAGCGGCGCTCACAGCCTGGTCGCGGGTGATCCGCAACGAGAAGCCCTGCCCGAACCGGTTAGCAGGAATCAGCGCCAGCAAAACACAGGCGAGGGTGAGCACCCCCGCCGCAGTCAATCGAGTCGGCGACAGGGGATGATAAACGAGCGTGGCCTCGGGTCCGGCGGCCTCTTCGCGCGCAGCCCTGCGGATGCCCTCGTGCGCGTTAGTCAGGACTTCACTATCGCTGAAAGTGCCGGTACGCCAATAGGCGAGACCGGCTACAACCAGGGGGATAAGCATCACGCCCGCGGAGACCGCGCCCGAGATCGCCAGGTAATGATTTGGCGAGCGAATCAGAAGGAAGGCGATGTAGAGCGCATCAATGGAATAGTGCCAAATTAATGTGGCCATGATGCCATAGCGCAGCATGATCACGCCCAGCACGATGCCGCCCATCCCCACCTCGAGCCCGCGAATGAAGAAAGGTTGGTTCGGATAAGCCGCGTGCAGGAATCCCCACAGGAAGGCCGAAAGCACTATCGCCAGCGGACCCGAGCGCAGCAGCTTTTTCAGGAAGGGAATGGAGAACGCCCGGAACTGCAATTCTTCAGACACGGCCGCGTAGAAGCCGAAGGAGAGCACGAAAATCCAGGGAAACTTCGTATTCAGCAGGTCGGTAAACGGAAGGTCGGCGGGCGCCCAGGCCCCCATTTTATTGGCGGCAAGATAGAACACGGTCTGGTAAGCAAAGAAGAAGAACGTGAGGGTGATCCCAACCACGTTGGCAACAAAAAACGAGTGGCTGCGCAGACCCTGCCAGGTGAAGTATCTGCGCAGGGCGATCTGGTTCGGATAGCTCTCACGGTACATGGGCTCGGAAGCGGCGACGAGCAGGAATATCAACGCGCCAGTGCCCACGGCCTCCAGCAGGGCGCCCCCCAGGGACTTGGCGATAAAGCTCGTATACGAATCCGTGGTCAGGTAGCCGAATTCAGCCAGTGAGAAGCTGTTGAGCTCGCCAAGGAAGTAGAGGGCCGCAGCAACCCCGCCGAACGCCAGCGCCATCCAAACCGGCACATCACGATCGCGCAGGCGGCGGATCAAGATCACCAGCATGGCCACGCTCAACAAAATCCAGAAAACATAGTCCACGACTTCCGCGGCATTGTTCCGCGAGCGCAGCTTCTCGGAGTCGCGCGTCCACTGCTCCGGAACCTTGACGAACTCCCGGTACCCGGCCACCTGGTCGCCATCTACCAGCACTTCCACCCGCAGGCTCCCATCGCCCAGTTCCACGCTCTTCTGCTTCCAGGTAAAGTCGTGATCGATGCGCGCCGGACGCTTTTCCGTCTCGGTTTCAACGAACTCGAGATCGGCAAGATTCCGCTGCATCACCTGCGTGAGAAATGTCTCCGCGAGGGTGCGTGCCGCAGCCTGATCGAGCGAGGCGCCGGGCGCGGCTTCGGCGATTTCGTGATTAAATCCGACCACCTCGCCGGCGGGGGTGACGTCCGCGCGGAATTCTTCCTCCTGTAATGGCTTGAACCAGCGGTGCGACCAGCGCCAGAGATGAATCGGCCCGCGGGTCAGGCCATTCATCCGTTCCAGTCCTTGTGTACGCTCCAGGTAGACCTTTTCTTCGTCGTTGTAATTGAATTTCGCGGCATGTCGATAGCCGTCCAGTTTGAAGCCGCGGTCGGCAAGAAACTTCTGCGCGACGGGGGCTGAGTCGTCGCGGTTAACGCGAAATTCAATCGCCGCCTCGGGAAAGGCACGCGAGAAGTATTTGATGGCAATGGTCAGCGAAGCAGCCGCAACAAGGATTGCAATGATGATGGTTTTGTTGTCGGAGGATTGCAGTTTGGTGGCCATGGGCTCCTCTGATCCGTGTGGCGCGGGCGTCTCGCCTGCGGTGGCGGGAGCGTCCCGCCCCCGCTTGTCCCAGCGCGGGCACAGCCTGTCCTGAGCAGAGCGAAGAGATGCCCGCGCCACGACGGGCGAGACGCCCGCGCTACAGATCTCTCCGTTTCAGCCGCTTCAACATAATCAGCGCCGAAGCGCCATCGGCATAATAGTTCGGGACGTGATCCACTTTCTTGTAACCTCGAGCCTCATAGAAACCTCGTGCCGGGAGGTTGTTCTCCGCAGCTTCGAGGTAGACCAACTCGAGTTTCTGCTCCCTCGCCCAATCCTCGGCGGCGTCCATTAGCAAGCTCCCCACGCTTCGCCGGCGCCAACTTTCCACCACGTCGATCGTCACGATGTGTGCAGCCTTGCGCGCCTGGCGTTCGGCGATGAGGAAACCGACGACTGCTCCCTTCTCTTCCGCCACCCAGGTCCTGCTTCGCCGATTGCCGATGAACTCACTCAACGCCTCACGAGAATAAGCAATCCCTGGCGCAAAACATGCTTGATCGATCCCGTAAAGTGTCTCGAGATCCTCGGAACTGACATTGCGTAGGTGCATAAGAGCAGGAGTCAGGATTCAGCATTCAGGATCCAGCACCGCAGTAATCCCGCTTGCGAATCTGGTGCTAGGAATTGGCGGTGGCGCCGATGCCTAGCCCCTTGCCCCGTTGCTCCACTGGCAACTCGAGTTACCTAGCCCTGAATCCTCAATCCCGAATCCTCAATCCTGGCCTTACTTCAATCCCGCTTGGTTAATGCTTGCGCCCAAGTGCTCAGCGATCGCTTGCGCGGTGTCGTTCACAGCCTGGGCGAGGGAGGGCGGGTTGTAAGGCCGCAAGACAATGTCTTGCCAGATTGATCCGCCTCCCCGATCTGTGATCGACACTTCGGTGTGCAATCGCTTCAGCCGGCGCGATTCCAGACACGAGCCCCTCACGAAGGCGTCGGCTTCCTTCGCGTTGGAAGCCATTTTGAAGCGGCCGAGTTTGCCAAGGCTTGCGACAAGGCTTTCATTCAAACCATTGTCCATTCTCTCGACGTAGAGTGTGCGGATTCGCACCAGCTTCCGGTAGTCATTGACAGTGGCAGTCCCGGGACCAGACTCACCGGGTCCAGGCTTTGGACCGAGCGTGGGTTTTTGTTCTTGGTCTCCCCCCTGCGGTGGCGCTTCCTGCGCTTTCAACAGCGGCGCCAACAACAATGCTAGAGCCAATAACACAACGATTCGTCTCATGGCAGCCTCCCATGACCAACGCTAACGAACCTGCCTCGACCGTTCCTTGGACAATCGCTGATTGTCTTTTAGATCCTGGCGTTCGTTCTTTTGTTGCCGGGAAAGATTCTGCCTGTCACGCTTCATCTGGTGCTTGGCTTGCACTCGGTTCGCCTTCGACATACGAGCGCTGTTCCAGGAGTGTCTTTGGATCTTCTGCTGTGCCTTCAACGTCTTCCGTTCCCGCTTCTGCCGGGCCTTGAGCGTTTTACTTTCCGACCTGGATTGGTCTCGGTTCTGCCCCGCCGCCCATCGGGCCGCAGGAAAGCCCAGAAGAAATGTAATCATCATGCCTGCAAAGAGTTTTCGCATTCTGCCTCCGCTTCCGGCTCGGTACCGTACAACGCCGATTTGCTACCCAGTCGCATCTTACCGGGAAAGTACCGGAAGGACAACTACCCGTCGGTACTACAAGACCTTCTCGTTTTCGCCTACTGCCGGCGTCACTGCCGTACGTTAGACGGTTGCGCGGCGGCTATTGGCAGCGGGCCGATAAAAAACGTAGAGCATCCAACCCACCGTAGCCAGCCCCGTCAGCAGCAGGACCACGAATATTGAAAAAACCACCCACTGACCCTGGACCGGCAGCGAGCGCGGATCGAAGTAAGGGCGTAGATAAGCCACGCGCACGAGGTGTCGAAGCTCTGCCATCGCACAGATCGTGCCCAGGATGGCAACGCTCGCCACTCCCAAACTCGCAGGGGCCGCCAGAAGCGCAAGCAAAGCCAGCAAAATGCCTACGACGAGCAGACCCACAGCTAGCTTATCGCCCACCAGCGCCTGGCGGATTTCCGCCGGAAGGCTGAACAAAAACCACAGCCCGACTAGAAACTGCACCAATGTTCCACCCATGAACCAAGTCACGCCGTAGCGTCTCGCCCAATCCGCGAACTCCCGCGAATCGGTTCGCCACCGGCTAGAAAGCAGCGCTATTCCCACGCCGGCCAGGGCCACCGCGGCTACTACGAAGTGAGCCAGCCGCGCCAGGTTCACAAGAGGCACCGGGCCGAAAATTCGACCTACCTTCCCGTTCAGGAAGCGGGAATAGAAATCCTGAGGATGCAGCATAGCCGTGCTATTTTGCGTAAAAATGAAGGCCACAAGCAGAAAGAGCACGGCAGTAGCCAGTATTACCCAGGCGCCCTTTGGCCCAGGTGCGTCGTGCTGCATATGATGCCAATAAACGCCATAATACCCAAACAAAACCAAGAACACGACGGCAAGCCAGTACCATGCCATGAGAACGGAAGACGTATAAAAGAGCTGGCCGTAGACAAGTTGCAAGAACAGGAGCGGTGCCACCCCCAGCGTGATCGTGAAAGCCGTCACAGGAGGCAAGGCGCGGGAAACCCGCCGCGTCAGTTCGTGATGCCGGGAATCGCGCCTGCCAAGGAAACCGGAGGTGGCAAGGATTATTCCTCCACCCAGCAGGAAGTTCATTGCCAGCAGGTGCAGGATGAATGTAAACACCAGGAGAAACTCCAGCAGCCCCGGCGGCGCCGGCAGCGGTACTGGCACTGGTCCCGGCATAACGGGGTTCATGGATGCGGCGCTCCTTTAGCAATCGCGTCCTGGGCCGGGATTTCTACCGCCGCAGCTTCCGGCTCAATGGAAACGCTGCCGGGCGGGGGATTCAATGCCGCCAGCCAGGCGCCCAACGCCTGACGCTCCGCTTCGGTCCCCATGAAGGCCGGCATGAAGCCCTTCAAGGTGCTGAGATGGTCCAACTGGTAGTCAATCACCGCCCAGCTCCAACCTCTGACGGCGAGGCGGATGCTGTTGTATCCGTCTACGGTGTGGCAACTCGAGCACTGCACGCGGTATATCTCCTCACCCGCGGGTTCCAGGTTCTGGGGATCAAGTTCGCGGTGACGAACCCAGCGCGCTGACTTGAGCACACCTTGCGCCCGAACGCGCTGCACGTCTCCCAAGCGCAACCCGTTCGAGTACATGTAGCCGTAAATGATGTACGGTTTGCGCACCGCTTCGCGGACCCATTCGGTAACCGCAGTGGTGGAGAGGGCGAGGACAGCAATCAGGACAGCAAATACCAGGTTGAAAGTGCGTGGGCGCCGGAGGGGACCAAAGTAGGTGAAAGCCATGACCAAGGCCGAAAAGAAGATCGAGAGACCGGCAAAGATGCTGACCGCCGGGGCTCCTCCCATCGAAATCTCGCGCGCCATGCTGGGCAGCGTGGAGATGTACCAGATTCCCGCAAAAGGAATTACCAGAGCGCCCAGCAGCAGCCATCGGGCGGCGTAGGGGACAAGCTGCCTTCGCAGGGCCGTGTCGCGAACCGTAGAGGAGGTAATCAAAGCATAAACACCGGCCAGGGCAACGCACACGGAGGTCCGAATCAACAGGGAAGGCAACATACCGGGATTGAAATACGCGGAGGAGAAAGTCTGCGTCTGGAGCCATCTCCCCGGCGTCAGCATGAACGTCAGGATGCCGTTGATCACCAGGAGACTGGCCCAGGCTGCCGCGAAATAAATCCATCCCACCCGCAGGTGTGTCTTCGGGTCAAGCCGGTCCCAGCCGTAGTAATAAATAAAGGCCGCGGCAATCTCGACAATGAAGAAAACCCATTCGATGGCCCATCCCCAAACAAAAACGTGAATGAGCGTCGCTGTGGCCTCAGGATTCACAAGGCTGATGCTCCACCAGACGCCGACGCCGCTCACAGCTCCAAAGACCAGCACCACAAGCACGAAGAACTTCGAATGGGACTTGACGTATTCCAACAGGGCGGGATTGTTGTCGCGATAAGCCTTGCGTTCGGTGAGCACCAGAAACAGACCGCCGCCCACGGCGAAGTGCGAGACGAAAACGTGGAAGATGGCGATGATCCCAATCACCAATCCCCCACCTAACATGAAGGGTTCCCAGACGGGATAATTCATCAACGAACCTCGTAGGCGGCAAGGCCATCGCGGAGCGAGGCGAGGAGAGATGTTAAGCTGGACGGAGCAGGTTTTCAACAGACAGAATGTCCATGGCAGTGGTCCGTGGCCCGTGGTCCGTCGTCCGTTGTTGCATTTGGGTCAAATTGTCCTTTTTCCTGTCCCTTCCGCCTTCTTGGCTTCTCACTTCCCCAGCGCCCGCGCGATGGCCGCCTCTGCCACAGGCGCGATGAGAGCGTACCCGCGGTCGTTGGGATGCAAGCCATCGTCCGAATAGCCTTCCTTCAGCACACCCTTATCATCGACGAGCACCGAATAATAATCCGCAATCTGCGCCTTTGTTCCCGTGGCGTAGCCGCGCAGCCAGTCGTTGAGTTTGAGAATGTCGGAAGGCGGCCTGCGCTCCGTCTGCTTGTGTGAAGTGTAGTCGCTGACCGGAGTCAACAGGCAGAGGATTACCTTGACCTGATGCCTTTCGGCCAAGTCGCACATGGCTCGGAAATTGTCCTCAATCATTTCCGCGGTTTCTGGGCCAGTGTTGCGGGCGATATCGTTGGTCCCCGCCAGGATAATCACTGCCGCAGGGTGCAGTTTGAGCACGTCAGGGTAGAACCGCACTAACATCTGCGGTGTGGTTTGCCCGCTGATGCCGCGGTTCACGTAGGGCTTGCCGGGAAAATACTGCGCCAGTTTCCAACCGTCGGTGATCGAGTCACCGAGGAAGACCACGCGTCCCTTCTGCTCCGGCTGCGCTTGAAGTTCCGCATCGTCGTCGTAGTAGCGGCCCAACTGGTTCCAGTCCTGTAACTGGTCGGCGAAGTTTTGCGCGGTGAATTGCAGGCAGCAATTGGCCTTGGGCGGCTTGAATTCAGTAGCCAGTTGAGCCATTGCAGCCGAAGGGAGCAAGAGCCCTGCCAGCAATGAATACATCAGCCATGAAGTGCGTTTCATCTTCTCCTCCAACTACTGGACGTCCCCTTCTCCCCAGGGGAGTTTGTGCGGTACGCCGGTTTTGCGTGTCATTCCGAGGAGCCGCAGGCGACGAGGAATCTCGCACTGCCGTCAGCACGTTCAGGGCAAGATTCCTCGCTGCGCTCGGAATGAAAGCTTGCACATTTCCCTTTCCGCAGCCTGCTAAGGTAAGAGCCTCCACCTGAGGTTACGGAATTCGATTCGAAATCCCTCGGCTTCAAGGCCCAGGTAGCCTTTGAGCACCTCAGGAGCCGTGAACTCGGCGCTCGCCTCGCCGTTAACGGACAAAGTGATTTTCGGCCCTTGGCAGCGAATCTCGTAAGTATTCCATTCGCCGGGCGGCTTGATGTGGTTCACCGCCGGCTTGGGGCTGAACTTCATCTCCGAGAGCTTGCCACCGATCAGAGTCTGCCCGAAAATGTACCCGTCGTTCCCTGCCCCCACCTGCGCCTGGTGCCAGACGCGCCCGTTGGCGTCGTTCCGGACGAAGACCCCGCTGTTATACCCTTTGAGCCCTTCCCGCTTGGTAAAGCGCCATTCGACGTGAAGAACAAAGTCACCGAGTTCACGATCGTAGCGCAGCCATTCGTGGCCGTGATTGCCCTCGCAGATGACCACCCGGTGGGGCACATCGACGCTCCACTGCGAGACAGGATCCAAGGCTTTGTCCGGAGGGATGGCGATGCGCGTCCAGTTGGCAAAGGACGCGGACGGCAATATGTCCACCCAGCCGGGTGAACCGGATAAGGGGACATCTTGCCCCAAAACTGAAGTTGAAACCAGCAGCATCAGAACGACTGACAGGACTGTTAACCTCATCGCCACACCTCACATTCGCTGTTCCTGTGCATTAATTTGCAGTTTTCGCGCTCAAAACGGTGTTCGTTTTGGGTTCGTTTTTCAATATAAATAACAGTCCGCTCATTTGTTTTCAAGGACATTCTCGCTTTGTTCCCGAATGTCGAGAAGTCGGAACGCTGAGCAGCGCCTGGCAAGCCGCCCGCAAGCCGTGCCGTTGTTCCCAGGTTTTTCATGCCACCACCCCCTACCCCCTCCTCATCCGAGGAGGGGAGTTCGCGGCTCCCTTCCTTAGCTAAGGAGGGGCAGGGGTAGTTGGCTTTTTTGGCCGATCCTTTGTTTTCATAGACATTCCCGGTTCGTTCGTTCAATTCTACAGTCGAAGAGTCGAGAAGCTGAGGAGTCGAGAGGCCAACCCCCGTGAACGGGGGTGTGGCCGGGGTTTGGAGCGGGCTGTGCCTTTCCGTCGATCGACTTTTCAACTCCTCGACTCCGCGACTTCTTGACCTCATCCTTTGTTTTCATAGACATTCCCGGTTCGTTCGTTGAAATTCAGAATCGCAGCCACGCGCCTGCGAGATCCACGGCACGCCTATTCGCCACGTTGCCGGCCGCACGGACACGAAGTTGGGCCGACAAACCGACGAAATGGGCCACCCCAGCATCACCCAACAATTGTAGCCTATGATTTTGATTTGTCAAGAGACAAGAAGTCCGAAAGCCGTTGTGCGTGGTGCAGGCTTCTCGCCCGCCGTGGTGCGGGCATCTTGCCCGCGCGCGGGAGCGGGACGCTCCCTCGACTGCGGGCGGGACGCCCGCACCACAATTCACGGTTCCTGAACTTTTTGGTAGACAATCTACTACCTGATGTGGTAGATTACCTTCCACTATGACCCGGCAATCTTCTGAAGATCGGCTTGAACTTGTTTACGGCTCGCTCGACATGCTCATTCTGCGCACCCTGCAGTGGGGTCCAACCCACGGCCACGGAATCGCCAAATCCATTGAGCGCATGTCGGAAGAGAGTCTGAAAGTGGAACACGGATCGCTCTACCCTGCCCTTCAACGCCTTCAGCAGGAAGGCTGGATCACCGCCGAGTGGGGTGTCTCCAAAAACAATCAGCGGGCAAAATATTACAGTTTAACCGTCGCGGGCCGGCGCCAGCTTACGGCCGAGACGTCGCGTTGGGAGCGCTACGTACGGGCCATCACCGGCGTTCTGCGGCCGGTGGACACCGGCGGTTAGTCGTCAGTAGTCAGTCGTAAGCTGTCAGTCGAACCGTGAGGAAGGGTTCTCGTGCCCTGCAAGGGCACAAGGTAGTAGCCGGGGGCAACGCCCCCGGAAAGAGCAAGGCTTGATCCCCCGACCCTGAAAGGTCGCATCGGGGTCGCGGGACGCGGGACCGACAAAACGGCGAGCGGATTAGACCCTTTCAGGGTCTGACCGCGTGGGTACGTATTCCGGGGGCGTTGCCCCCGGCTACTGAATCGATCCCCTGCGGGGATCAAACCGGCTCCGCGACGACTGATGACCGATAACTGAGTGCTGAGAACTTCACATGAGCTTCCAGCGTGTAATTTCCAAACTCGGTGCATTCTTTCGCCGGCGGAAGCCGGTGGACGATCTTGCGGAAGAGATTCGCGCTCATCTCGAAATGGAAGAGCAGGAGAATCTCGAGTCCGGCATGCCGCCCGAGGAAGCTCACTACGCGGCGCTACGTCGCTTCGGCAACGTGCCTCTTGCGCAAGAAAGGAGCCGTGAGATGTGGAGTTGGACCTGGGCGGACACGCTCTGGCAGGACATTTGCTACGGCCTCCGCCAGCTTCGGCGGAGTCCCGGGTTCACGGCGGTGGCGGTGTTGACGCTCGCGCTCGGCATCGGCGCCAATACGGCCATCTTCGCCCTCGTGAATGCCCTAGTCCTGCGCAGGCTGCCCGTCGAAAAGCCTGGCGAGCTATATCAATTGCAAGTCGGCAATGCAGATGAGGGTGGGGGTGGAAGTGGAGGTGGAGGCACCCTCACCACCTCGATGTGGGAGCAACTGCGCGACCACCAAGACGTTCTTTCACGCGCCTTCGCTTGGAGCGATATCGATGAGTCCGATATAGCCGAAGGGGGCACGACTGGTGCTGTCAATAGCCTGTGGGTCAGCGGTAGCTTTTTCAGCACCCTAGGGCTGCGCCCCGCGGCGGGACGCTTGATTGCCGATTCGGACGACCGGTGCGGCTGCCCGGCAGTGGCCGTGCTCAGCTATGGATTTTGGCAGCAGCACTACGACGGTGCGAAGAGGGCCATCGGCAGCACACTCTCCTTCGGCGGCCATCCCTTTGAAGTGATCGGGGTCGCGCCGCCTGGCTTTTTCGGCATGGAAGTGGGTGGGAAGTTTGACGTGGCGGCGCCCATCTGCGCTACAGCGATCCTCGAAGGAGAAAAGCCCCGCCTGGACAATATCGAGGTTTTTTGGCTGAATGTAGGGGGGCGCATCAATCCGAAGCTAAGCAGGGAGCAGCAAACCGCGCGACTCCGAATCCTCTCGACCAGGCTCTTCGTGCCACCGAACGCGTCAGCAGAGGAACGTGAAGCTTACATGAAAATGATCTTGCGGATAGTTCCTGCGGCGAAGGGGATTTCCGGTCTACGGGGCCAATTCAGCCAGCCGCTTCAGATCCTGATGGCTGTGGTCGGAATGGTACTTCTCATCGCCTGTGCCAACCTGGCGAGTTTGACGCTGGCTCGCGCCGCGGCGCGCCGCAAGGAGATCGCGGTGCGGCAGGCGTTGGGTGCCAGCCGGACGCGCCTCATCCGCCAACTCCTCACCGAGTGCCTTCTGCTTTCGTCAGCCGGGGCACTGCTCGGCGTCCTTCTCGCGCGTTGGACGGCAGCCCTGCTGCTGCACATCATCTCGAAACAACAGAACACGGTCTTCTTCCTGGACCTCTCCCTCAACACTCGCATTCTTGGATTCGTCCTTGCAATCGCTACACTCACCTCTCTTTTCGTGGGTTTGCTACCGGCGCTGCGCTCGACGCGGGTGTCGCTCAGTTCAGGCATAAAGGGTAGCCAGTCTTCTGAAGCAGGGCATTTGGGGTTTCGCGGTCGCCAGTGGATTGTTGGTTCACAAGTGGCGCTCTCACTTCTGCTCCTCGTGGCGGCCGGCTTATTGCTGCGCAGCTTCGTGAAGCTGGCAACGCTCGACCTCGGGTTTGACCGCAACAACGTCCTGCTGGTAGCCACGCACCTGAAGCCAGCAAAACTGCCGCCGGACCGGTGGATAGCTACCTACGACGAGATCGAAAGCCGCCTGAAGGCTTTGCCGGGTGTGCTTTCGGTAGGTTATTCGAACGTGACGCCGATAAGCGGGACTCTCATGCAATTCGGCGTTCTTCAATCCGATTGGTTCAAGCTGTCGAACCCATCGTTGACGTCGTCGACCAGTCGTAAAGCCAATCCTGACGACCCGGTCTGCGTCAATTTCATCTCGCCGGGCTATATCCCGACGCTTCGAATGCGATTGCTGGCCGGGCGCAATTTCACCAGCGCCGATCTCGAAACTTCATCGGGCGTGGCTATCATCAATCAGACCTTCTCGCACCGGTTCTTTCCTCATTTGAATCCTATCGGAAAGATTCTTCGAATGAACAACCCAGGAGAAAAGGCCTACGAGGTTGTGGGATCGATAGAGGATTCCAAATATCAGTCGCTGCGGGAGGGAGCTCAGGCCATCCTTTTCCTGCCCGCTAACCAGTTACCCGCGCTGTTTGGAGAGAGTGAGCAGCTCGAGTTGCGGACGGCGATACCGCCGTCGGCATTGGTCGCACCGGTTCGGGCTGCGGTCGCCGGAGTGAGCAGTGCAATTGCTCTCGAGTTCCAGACCCTGGCCGAGCAGGTGAATCGTTCGTTGTTTCAGGAGCGTATGCTGGCGCTTCTTTCGGGCTTCTTTGGTGCCCTCGCGCTGCTGCTGGCGACGATCGGCCTTTACGGAACGCTCAGCTACTTGGTAACGCAGCGGCAAACGGAGTTTGGCATTCGGATGGCGCTGGGCGCGACGCGTAACTCGATCTTGGGCCTCGTTATGGGTGATCTGGTCGCAGTCCTGGCCGGCGGCTTGGCTGCTGGAATTTTGATTTCGCTGGCCGCAACGCGGGTACTTCAACAAATGCTGTTTGGCCTCGGGCCCCGCGACACGACAACGATGCTCCTGGCCGCGGGCGTTCTCACGGTCGTGGCGTTAATCGCCGGCTACCTGCCCTCCCGCCGTGCCACCAAGGTCGACCCCATGGTGGCTCTGCGGCACGAATGATTGACGATTTTCGATGGACGATTGTCGATTGCGGCCTTCGGCACAGTTATTGTCATGAAAGGGTTACCGTCGTGAACTCCTGGGTGGGCACAGAAGGGGGATCGTCTCACGGTCGTTGCGGCGATAGATGCGGAAATCCTCCTCATCCACGGTAATCACGGTGTGCTGAGGAAACAGTTCGCTCATGCGGATGAGGCACAGATCAGCCAGATCGGGTTGGCGGTCCTGATATCGTTCCGCCAGTTCCGTCAAGCGCCTTTGATGCTTCGGCATCTCGAACACGACTTGCAACATTCCGTCCTCGACGAGGGAGAGCACATACGATACCGAGCGAAGATGGAACGCTGCTTCCGCCAAGACCGCTTCGCAAGTCAGCAACGGTTCCGTTAGGTTGCTGGCGATTTCCACCGCCCAGGAATGAAAACGGTCGGTGCGATTGCCAAAGGCCACGATCAGGCCGGTGTCCGCAATGGCTCTCATGAACGCGCAAATCCCTTCCGGGAGGAAAGATCGTGAGGACCGCTGATTTTTCCCGCGTGGCGAAGGAAACGCTGGGTTCCAGCTTCGGACCGCGCACGCTCCAGTTGCTGCCGGATGATCCGGCCGGCGGGCAAACCCGTCCGCCGGCTCTTCTCCTGGAGCCATTCGGCGAGTTCCGGCGTAAGACGAACGCTTATTGTGTGACTCATACGGCAAGAATGTAGCACAGACAGAAGCTGGCGTCAAGCCGAGTGCAGTGGCTAGTGGTCAGTTGTCAGTCGTCAGTTGTCAGTAAGAACGGCAATGGAACTGACTGATGACTGAAAACTGAGGACTGAGAACTTCGCATGCGCTTACGACGTGAACTTTCCAAACTCGGTGCACTGTTTCGCCGGCGGAGGCTGGTGGACGATCTCGAGGAAGAGATTCGTGCTCATCTCGAGATGGAGGAGCGCGAGAACCTCGAAGCCGGTATGTCTGCCGAGGAAGCCTACTATGCCGCGCTGCGCCGTTTTGGAAATGTGCCTTTGACTCAGGAGAGGAGCAGGGAAATGTGGAGCTGGAATTCGCTCGAGACGTTTTGGCAGGACGTGCGCTATGGCCTTCGAATGCTCCTCAAGAGTCCGGCCTTTACGATCGTTGCCGTGATTACGCTGGCGCTGGGGATCGGGGCCAACTCCGCGATCTTCAACGTGCTCGACTCGGTGCTGCTTCGCTTACTCCCCGTGAAGGCGCCCGAACAACTCGTGGTTCTTACCGACCCCGACTCGCACGGAAGGGACTATGGGCAGGAGGGCGGAGACCGCTCGCTTCTAGGGTTCAATGAGTTCGAATATCTTCGCGATCACAATGATGTCTACTCCGGCGTTTTCGCCGCTGACAGCGACGCTCCGAAAATGGAAGTGAGCATCGGCGGGTTTTCCGGCAACCTGGCAGCAGAGCCGGAAACCGCACGTGTCCAACTCGTGAGTGGAAACTACTTCTCCGTGCTGGGGGTGAGCGCCGCCGTCGGCCGGACCTTTACCCCCGAAGTTGATCGAGCGCGCGGGGGTTCGCCATTGGCGGTTATCAGTTACCCCTACTGGAAGGAACGTTTCAGCCTTGACCCAGCGATTCTGGGGAAATCCATTCGGATTCATCAGACCACATTCGAAGTCATTGGGGTCGCGCCTCCCGGATTCTTTGGCGCTACGGTCGGTGAGGAGCCCGACATCTGGGTCCCGCTGATGATGCAGGATGCAGTTTATCCGGGGCTGGACCTGCTGGCGCCGATTCAGGCCCTCGGAAATAATTATGCCTGGCTTCAGGTGATGGCGCGCCTGAAGCCGGGAGTGACCCTGCAGCAGTCCAAGGCAGCCATCAACGTCGCTTTCAAGGCATTCCTCGTCGACGCGTTGGGATCTCGGGGCACTGAGAAAGACCGGCATGGTTTCCTCAATCAGCAGATCAATCCGCAGCCCGGCGGCCGCGGTGCCTCTTCCGTCCACGAGACGTTTGCTAATCCGCTCAAGGTACTGATGGGCATCGTGGCGTTGGTGCTGCTGATCGCCTGCGCCAACGTCGCCAACCTGCTGCTGGCTCGAGGCGCGGCGCGCCAAAAGGAATTTGCCGTTCGCCTGGCCGTGGGCGCCGGGCGCTCCCGGTTAATCAGGCAACTCCTGGTGGAAAGCCTTTTGTTAGCCGTGCTGGGTGCGGCGGTTGGGGCGGTTCTGGCGCGCTGGGTTGACGTACTCCTGCTCAGAAGCGTCGTGGGAGTCTCCGCGGGACCTGAGGCAATTCAATTGACCCTGTCAACGGACGCACGCACCTTGGGCTTCACCATGCTGGTGGCGATGCTCACCACGGCGCTCTTCGGGGTAATTCCCGCTCTGCGCGCCACCTCGATGCAAGTTTCGCCTGTTTTAAAGGCCGCGGCGAGTGCGAGAACCGGCGGAACATCGCACCATTTCCTATCCACCGGCCGATTTCTCGTCGTCGCTCAAGTGGCCATTTCAATGATCCTTCTGGTGGCGGCGGGATTGTTCATTCACAGCCTGGCAAGACTCGGCGAGGTAAACCTCGGTTACAATCGCGATAGGCTGTTGTTATTCAGGTTGGATACCGCGCCCGCCGGCTACAAGGGAGCCGCCGTCATTCGACTGGAGCAAGACCTGCTCGCCAGAATTTCCACGATTCCGGGCGTGCGTTCCGTCACGCTCTCCGGCAACGGCTTGTTCCAAGGTTCGGAATCCCAGGACCCGATCGCCGTCGAGGATTACACGCCAAAGTCGAGCGAAGTTATCCGCTCGCGCTTCGATCACGTCGGTCCCGGCTATTTTTCCACCGTGGGTATTCCGCTGCTGCGTGGGCGGGAAATCGGCCCGCAGGACAACGTCGCCGGGCCTCGGGCAGCGGTCATCAATCAGGCGTTTGCGCGGCAGTTCTTTCCTAATACCGACCCTCTCGGAAAACACGTGAGCGATACCTTCCCGGGCAATCCCGGTGAGATGCAAATCGTAGGTGTGGTCGCCAACACCAAACTTAACAGCCTGCGCGAGCAGGTCCGGCCTCGCATTTATGCTCCCCTCTTCCATCCGCTTTGGAAGGAGACGGATATCTCGTACGAAATCCGCAGCGCCGGCAACGCCGAGAGCCTTGGCAGGGCGCTTCGCAAAGCTGTTCAGGAGACCAACCCGGCTCTGCCTCAAATCGAGATTTCAACCATGTCCGGGCTGGTGGACCGGTCCCTTGGTACGGACCGCTTGATTGCCACGCTCTCGAGCTGTTTCGGGGCACTGGCGCTGTTGTTGGCCTCGATTGGCCTTTACGGCGTGATGTCTTATGCCGTGGCGCGGCGCACAAACGAAATCGGAATTCGCATGGCGTTGGGAGCGCGGCGCGGCAATGTGCTGCGGCTGGTCCTGGGGAATGGCTCCAAGCTGGCATTGGCCGGAGTGGCCGTGGGGATTGTGGCGGCGCTGGGATTGACTCGCTTCTTGTCCAGCTTGCTCTTTGACGTCAAACCCACTGACCCGCTGACCTACATCGCCGTTGCAGGGTTGCTCGGCAGCGTGGCGCTGCTGGCCAGCTACATCCCCGCGCGGCGAGCCACAAAGGTGGATCCGATGGTGGCGCTGAGATACGAGTAGGGCAGTTGTCAGTTTTCAGTTGGAACCGCTGTAGGCGCGGTCCACCCTCTTCACCAAGGGGTGCGGGCGTGCATCTCGTAGGGGGACGGCTTGCCGTCCCCTTGTTGTGAGTGGATGGGGCAAGCGGGTAGGACAAGCCCAACCCCTCCAGAAGCGTATGCGCTTGCGACGTCAGCTTTCCAAACTCGTGGCTTTGTTTCGCCGGTCGAAGCCGGTGGATGATCTCGAGGAAGAAATCCGCTCTCATCTCGAAATGGAAGAGCGCGAAAACCTCGAAGCCGGCATGCCGCCCGAGGAGGCTCGCTATGCGGCGCTGCGCCGCTTCGGCAACGTGACCTCGACGAAGGAGAAGAGCCGCGAAATGTGGAGATGGAGCACCGCTGAAACACTCTGGCAGGACGTCTGTTATGGAATTCGTCAACTCCGCCGCAGCCCGGGCTTCGCGATCGTTGCCATCCTGACACTCGCATTGGGCGTAGGCGCCAACACAGCAATCTTCAGTGTCATCGACGCGGTACTTCTCAGGCCGCTCCCCGTGAAGAATCCCCAGGGGCTCATTCAGCTTGCGACCATTGGTCCTTATGGGGTGGGAAGTTTCTCCTACCCGGGATTCAAACGCTTTCGCGATGAAAACCATGTTTGCTCGGAAATGGCAGCCGTCGGTTGGCTCAATCAACTGGACGCCGGCATCGACGGCCAGCCGGAAACGGTTCGGGGCCGGATTGTCAGCGGTAATTTCTTTTCTTTTCTCGGAATAGGGGCCAGCGCCGGAAGGACGTTCACGGGCCAGGACGAGAAGACGCAGCAGACCAGCGCAGTTGCCGTCATCAGCTACGCGTATTGGAAGCGCCGTTTCGGCTTGAACCCCGCGGTTGTGGGGAGAAGCATCACGCTCAACCGGACGGTCTTCACGATTGTGGGCGTAGCGCCGACAGGCTTTTCAGGCATTGAAATCGGCTACTCGCCGGACATTTACGTCCCGATGACGATGGAGCCGGCCTTTCACGATGAGAAGTCGTGGCTCGATCAAGCTGACTATCACTGGTTGCGAATCATTGCAAGGCTTAAGCCCGGAGTGAGCCAGGAGCAGGCGGGAGCTGAACTTGCGGTCATTCACCGTCAAGTTCAAGCCGGGATGTCCACGCAGGGTTGGTCACCGGCTGAACGCAACGACCTGCTTTCAACACGGCTGGAGGTCAACTCGGCAGCACGGGGCATTATCTTTGGCTTGCCGAAAGAATTCTCAGGGACACTCTACATACTGATGGCGATGGTGGGATTGGTCCTCCTGATCGCATGCGCCAACGTTGCCAATCTCTTGCTGGGCCGTTCTTCCGTACGGCAAAAGGAGATTGCAGTGCGCGTCGCCATTGGTGCCGGCCGGTTTCGACTGATCCGCCAACTTCTGACGGAGAGCATGGTGCTCGCAGTGGCCGCGGGCGCGCTGGGCCTCCTGTGCGCTTACTGGGCCGGCGCCGGTATTGTCGCCCTGATGTCTGTCGGCCGCGAGCCGCTATTCCTCGAGATGCACCCTGACCCGCGGGTTCTCGGCTTCACGGGAGTCGTGGCGCTGCTCGCGACTGTGCTGTTCGGACTTGCGCCCGCGCTGCGCGGCACTCGGGTTAACCTGGCGCCGGCCCTCAAAGAGGGCGCCGGCGCCTCGGGCGGCCGAAGTTCCCGCCTGGATTTGGGAAAGGGTCTGGTAGTCCTGCAGGTGGCGCTCTCACTCTTGTTGCTGTTTGGCGCAGGCCTCTTTGCGCGGACGCTCGAGAACCTGGAGAGCCTCGACCCTGGCTTCGACCGTAAGGGTGTGCTGCTTTTCGACCTCGACCCTACCAAAAACGGTTACAAGGGCCCGGCCGTGAACGCACTCTACAAGCAAGTGATCGAGCATATTGATGCCGTTCCCGGCGTGAGCTCTGCAAGTGTTTCTATGATGACGCCGATCACCGGTGGCGGCGGCGTTGACAATTCCGTCTCTGTCGAGGGCTACGCGCCACGGCCGGACGAGAACCTCACGGTCTTTGTAAATGCAGTGGGGCCGCGGTATTTCGAGACTCTTCACACACCGCTCCTGCTTGGCCGCGACTTCAGCCCCCGCGATACAGACACCACCCCGAAGGTCGCGGTCATCAACCAAACTATGGCCCGCTATTTCTTTGGGAACAGCAACCCCATCGGAAAGAAATTCGGCTGGTTTGGTGATGATAAGAACAAAATGCAATTCGAAATCGTGGGGGTCGCGAAAGATTCCAAGTATGAAACATTGCGCGAGAAGATCCCCCGCACGGCTTATCTCGATTGCTTTCAAAGGCCGCTCGAGGGCATCACTTTTGAGGTTCGGACCTTGGTTAAACCATCGTGGCTGATCTCCCGAATCCGCGGCGAGGTTCACGCCATCGATGCGGGTCTGCGGATCGGGGGCTTCACGACCCTCGAAGAGCATGTGGACAATTCCCTGGGCCACGAACGCCTGATGGCCACGCTGTCGAGCCTGTTTGCGATCTTGGCAGTCGTGCTCGCCTGCGTCGGCTTGTACGGAGTGATGGCCTACTCCGTGGCGCGCCGGACAAGCGAAATCGGCATTCGCATGGCGCTGGGCGCTGACGGCGCGCGAATCGTGGGAACAATCCTGCGGGAGTCAGCGTTATTGATTCTGGCAGGCGTGGCCCTCGGGCTGCCCGTCGCGATTACCGCCGCACGGATGATCTCGAGCCGGCTCTACGGGTTGAAACCGGCGGACCCTCTGACGATCGTAGGGGCGATCATCTTGCTCACCGCAGTCACGGGGCTCGCGAGTTACATTCCCGCGCGCCGGGCGACGAAAGTCGATCCGCTGGTGGCGCTGAGGCATGAATGAAGTCGTCAGTCGTCAGTAGTCAGTTCTCAGTAAGAACGGTAATGGAACTGACTGATGACTGAAAACTGAGAACTGGGGACTGAGAACTTCGCATGCGCTTGCGACGTGAGCTTTCCAAACTCGGCGCATTATTTCGCCGGCGGAAGCGGGTGGATGATCTCGAGGAAGAAATTCGCGCGCACCTGGAAATAGAAGAACGGGAGAACCTGGAAGCCGGCATGTCGCCGGAGGAAGCTTACTACGCGGCGTTGCGGCGATTCGGCAACGTGCTGCTGACGCAAGAGAGGAGCAGGGAGATGTGGACATGGACTTCGCTGGAGACGCTTGGGCAGGACTTCCGCTACGGCCTGCGCATGCTCCGCAAGGATCTCGGATTCACGGCGGTTGCCGTGCTGACGCTGGCGCTCGGCATTGGCGCCAACACCGCCATTTTCAGCTTGGGCAATGTCTTCGTGTTCCGCCCGCTCCCGGTGAAGGACGCTGAGCGCCTGGCTGTTGTTGCCGTGCAATATCACGCCAACGACGATCCCGGCCAACTCTCGTACCTGGATTACCAGGACTTCCGCAAGCAATCCAATGTTTTCACGGAGATGACATTCTACGACCTCAGCGTCTCAGGAATCAGTTACCAGGGGCACGCCAATCGCATCATTATGGCGTATGTTCCGAGCAACTTCTTCTCCATGCTCGGCATTCGACCGGCTTTAGGCCGCCTGATTGCTCCTGGCGAAGGCGACCAACCGAAAACCGGACCGGTCGTAGTGCTCGGCCACAGCTATTGGATGAAACGTTTCGGGGGCGACCCCGGCGTCATCGGGCGCAGCGTCACCTTGGACGGGCAGGTGGTCACCGTGATTGGCGTGGTGCCGGAGGAATTCAACGGACCTTACAACCTCATCGAACTGGATGCCTACGCTCCCATCGGGATTCACGATACGCCCACGCATTCCGGGTTATACCGCGACCGTGGCGAGACCGAGTTGCGGGTTTTGGCTACCTTGAAGCCCGGCATAAACACAAAGCAAGCGGAAGCCTCTCTCAACGTCATCGCGCAACGCCTGGCGAAAGCCTATCCTGAAACCAACAAGGGGCAGGTGGTGCGCGTGATTCCCGAGCGGCTTGCCCGGCCCGAACCTGCGGTCGAGAGTTACATGCCTCTGGTGACCACGATCTTCCTGATCATGGTGGGCCTCGTTCTGCTGGTGGCGTGCTTCAACGTGGCGAACCTGCAACTGGCGCGGGCGGCGGCGCGCGAGAAGGAAATCGCGGTGCGGGCAGCGATGGGCGCGGGGCGGGCTCGTTTGATCAGGCAGATGTTCACCGAGAGCTTGGTTCTTGCCGTGGCGGGCGCGGTGGGCGGCGCGCTGGTGGGGAATTGGGTGATCCGAGGCCTCGAGAAGTTGCGGCCGCTGGGCGACTTTTCGCTGCGGCTTGCCTTCACTTTTGACTGGCGCGTCTTTGCCTACGTCGCTGGAATTGCGTTGCTGGCGGGAATCGTCTCGGGTTTGGCGCCGGCGCTGCGCGCCTCCCGCACCAACCTCAACGAGACGCTGCGCGAAGGAGGGCGCGGGCTGGTGGGCGACACGCGCCGCCACTGGCTGCGCAACGGACTGGTGGTGGCGCAAGTGGCTGGATCGTTGATCGTGCTTGTCGCCGCTGGCCTGCTCACGCGCAGCCTCAGAAACGCCGAAGCCGTAGACCTGGGTTACGACCCACATCAGGTGCTGAACATGAGCCTCGACCCGAGCCTTCAGGGTTACAGCCAGCCGCAGAGCGAGGCATTCTTCCGCGAGTTGCTGCGCCGAGTGAGACCGCTTCCCGGCGTTCGATCGGCCAGCCTCGCTTTCTCGGTTCCTTTGGGCTATTACGGCGATGGCACGAGCGTCTACCCTGAGGGGCAAGAACGCCAATCCACGGATAATCGCGCCCCGGGCGCCGGCTACAACTGCGTGACGCCGGATTATTTCACCACTTTGCGCATGAAGATTCTCGAGGGACGCGCCTTCACGGAAAGCGACACCAGTACTTCCCCGCTGGTCGCGCTGGTGAACGAAGCGATGGCCAAACAACTCTGGCCGCGCCAGGATGCGGTCGGGCGGCGCTTCAGTTACAAAGGCGCGCAGGGGCCGGTCGGGTCGGCTCGGCAAGGCAATTCAGATTCTCTGGTGACGGTGGTCGGCGTGGTGCAGAATGCGAGGGTACAAGGTCTGCTGGACGCGCCCGGCAATTTCTTCTATGTGCCTCAGACGCAGAACTACAAGGCCACGCACGTCCTGCAACTGCGCACGTCGGTGCCGCCACAGTTGCTGCGGGCGCCCGTCGAAGCTTTGGTGCGTGAACTCGAGCCGAATCTGCCCATCTACGACGTGATGACCATGGAGCAAGCCGTGGCCGGCGCGAACGGTTATTTCCTCTTCAAGATGGGCGCAGGGCTCGCCGCAGCGCTCGGCATTCTCGGCTTGATCCTGGCGGTGGTGGGGGTCTATGGCGTGGTCTCCTATGGCGCCACCCAGCGCCAACACGAAATTGGCATTCGCATGGCGCTTGGAGCGCGTCCAGCGGGCGTACTGGGGCTGATCATTCGGCAGGCCGTGATCCTGGTCGGGGCCGGGATCGGCATCGGAGTGCTCGCAGCGCTGGGCGTTAATCGCCTGCTGCTGAGCCTGCTGGTCGGCGTGACTTCTTCCGATCCTCTCACACTCGTCACGGTTTGCGGGCTGATGTTGGCCGTGGCGCTGCTCGCTTGCTACATCCCCGCCCGCCGCGCCACCAAGGTCGATCCGCTGGTGGCGCTGCGGCATGAGTGATTGACGATTTTCGATTGACGATGGTCGATTGCGCGGTAAACGGGCCGAGTGAGCGGTCGGTTTCGCGCTGCGGCCTACCAGCTCCATAGCCTTCCAATTCCACTTGACGATGTCGGAGACCCGGCGTAGGCTTTTCCCATCGATATCGATGGGAAGGGCCATGGCTAAGATCACGAAAGACCAACTCCTGGGGAAGCTGGACCTGCTGGTGCTGCGCACGCTGGCCTGCGGCGAGAGCATGCATGGGTATGCCATCGCGGAGCGCATCGAGCAGCTCTCGGACAAGGTGTTTCAGGTCGGCGAGGGATCACTCTATCCGGCGCTGCACCGCATGGATGAGTCGGGCTGGATCCGGTCGGAGTGGCGGCCGTCCGACAACAACCGGCGAGCACGCTATTACCGGATCACCGCCGCCGGGCGGCGGCAACTCGCGGAAGAAGAGGGCGAGTGGCTACGCGCCGCGGACGCCATGACGCGGGTGCTGAAGCTGGCATGACCGATGTGGTGCGGGCGTCCCGCCCGCTGGCGCGGGAGCGTCCCGCTCCCGCAACGCCACAGGCAGGATGCCTGCGCGACCGCGGGCGAGACGCCCGCGCTACGAAACGCAAGGAGACCAGATGGCCTTTTGGCAGCGGTTCTTGAACGTTTTCCGGCCCGTGCGCCTGGAGCGCGAGATCAGCGACGAAATCGAGTTCCATCGCGAGATGCGGTTGCGCGGCTTGCAGAAGCGCGGACGCAGCGCGGCCGAAGCGGAAGCCGAGGTGAAACGCCGCATGGGGAATCTGTATGTAACCAAAGAGGAGATGCGCGACGAGCGCGTGATCGAGTGGCTGGCATCGTCTTTCCAGGACCTGCGGCATGGACTGGTGCTGATGCGGCGGGACCCGGGTGTCTCCGCCCTCATTGTGCTGGTGCTGGCGCTGGGGATTGGAGGCAACGCCGCGGTCTTCACACTGCTGAACGCCGCCTTCCTTGATCGCCTGCCGTTTCGGGATGCGGGCCGTTTGGTGACGATCATCGAAAACGATGGCTGGATCCCGACCGTGTCCGAGTTTCTCGAGATTCAAAAGCACAGCAGAACCCTGGAAGGGATGGCGTTTGCGGAACACCGCGACATGCAACTGAGCGGCACCGGCGAGCCGACGCGAGTATTTGCCGCGCGGGTGACGGCCTCCTTCTTTCCGCTGCTGGGAGTGCACGCCGCGCAGGGACGGACCTTCGTCGACGACGAAAACCAGCCGGACCGGCCGCCCGTGGTCATCCTCACCGATCGCTTCTGGCGTTCGTGGTTGGGGTCGGACCCGCGCGTGCTGGGGCGAACATTGCGCCTGGATGGCCAACCGGCGGTGGTGGTGGGCGTGCTCCCGTCCGGTTTCCATTTCGATTATCCTACGCTGGACATTGCAGAGCCGGTTGACATCTACGTCTCCTATCCTCTCGAACCCTTCTCTACGTTCGATCGAGCTGCCAACGGCCAAGGCGTGCCGGTTCGCGTGCTGGCGCGATTACGTGAAGGTGTCACGCTGGAGCAGGCAGAATCCGACCTTTGGGACACGGCGCTGGTGCTGGCGCGAGAGAATACCTCTCCGTACCCGGGCCACGCGCACGATCCGGTCATGTTCGGCTTCGACGCGAAGCCGTTGCGCGACTCCATCGTGGGAAGCCAGCGATCCCTGCTTTGGCTGCTTCTCGGAGGCGTCGGGGTGCTGTTGCTGATCGCCTGCGCGAACACCGCGCAACTGCTCCTGGCACGCTCGCTGCGGCGCGGGCGCGAAATTGCGGTGCGCTCCGCGCTGGGCGCCAGCCGCCTGCGGTTGATCCGGCAGTTTCTCTTGGAAGGACTGGTGCTGGCGCTTTGCGGAGGTATGGCAGGCCTGCTGGTGTCGGGTTGGCTGGCGCACGTTCTCGTTCACTTACTGCCGGTCCGCAGTCCGCTGCTCGCCTCCGCGCATGTGGATGCGCGCGCGGTTGGATTTACGTTGGCGATCTCGATGGTTTCGGCGATTGTATTCGCCATCATCCCCGCCGTGAAGGGCAGCCGGTGGACGCCAGGGCCGAGCCTCAGCGCGCACTTCACTTCGGGCGGAGGAAACCGCTGGCGCCACGCGATGATCGCCGTCGAAGCGGCACTTTCGGTATTCCTCCTGTGCGGCGCGGGTCTGGTGACTCAGAATCTGCTGGCTCTGCTGTCCGCTCCGCTGGGGTTTAATCCTGAACATGTCCTGGCGATGCGGCTCCAGTTGCCGTTTGGAAAGTTGGAGCAGCCGGACCCGAAAGCCGGCAAAGTGCTCCAGTCCTACGTGGATAAAATCGAAGCCATCCCGGGAGTCGAAGCGGCGGCGACGATCACCGGCCCGCCGTTGCGCCCGGCGCGCGGCGGCGGCCCGGTCCAAGTGATTGGCGTGGCGGACCCCGGCACCATGGCCTGGTCCCACCAGATGACTCCGGATTATTTCCGCGCTATGGGCATTCCGCTGCTCGCGGGTCGAACTATTCGCGTCAGCGACTCGGGGCCGAGAATCACCGTAGGGATCGTTAATGAGGAATTCGCCCACCACTTTGGACTGGGACCCGACATTGTCGGCAAGCAGATTCCGGACAATACCGGGCCCATCACTATCGTAGGTTTAGTCGGCACCGTCCGGACACGTGGGCTGGAGACCCGGCCGTTTCCCGAATGTTACTATTCGGCACAACAGATCTCGTGGCCCAATGTGTATTTGGTGGTGCGCTCGGTGCTTCCGCCGGGGGCCCTGCTCAAGCAGGTGAAAGCAGCGATCACCGCGATAAATCCCGATCAGTCGGTTTTTGGCGTGGAGACCATGAATGAACTGGTTGCCGATTCTGTGGTCGCACCTCGCTTCGATGTGTACCTGGTTGGCATATTTGCTCTGCTGGCCGTGGCCATGGCGGGCGCGGGGATGTTCAGCGTGATTTCGTTCCTGGTCTCGCAGCGCACCGGCGAAATTGCCATTCGCATGGCGCTGGGCGCGGGGCGCGGCGCAATTATGAAAACGGTTCTGGCGGCGACGAGTCTGTGGGTACTGGCAGGATTGGCCGGAGGTCTCTACCTCGGTTATGCCGCCGACAAAACCCTTCGCTCGCTGACCGACACCGAGGCTGTGGCCGCTCCCGCAACGTACGCCGTGGTGGCGCTGTTCTTTCTCGCGGTGACCTTAGTCGCCGTTTACCTGCCCGCGCGCCGCGCCACCCGGCTCGATCCCGCCGCGGCGCTGCGCTGCGAGTAGCCGTAACGGCAAACCCTTGTGGGTGCCCGCGGCGGGTGGCCACAAGGGCCGCCCCTACGATCTACGTTCCTAAGTACATAACGTGTACGTAGACCCCTAACCTGACGTTGTAGGCAAGGTACCAGCCGATGTGATCCGGATCGTCATATATGACGATCTCGTCAGAGTCCCAGAGCCAGCCATCGCAGAAGCCGATATCGTACGGGGCAACGCTAAAAAAGAACCCGCCAAACCAGAAACGGTTCGGACCGCCTCCCCCCAGGCGCCAGCGATGGCTAGGGCCAAAGCCGCCCGTGAAGTGTCCGTGCTCCCAGGGATGATCGAGATGGTAGTGGGGATCATTCTTGCCGGTGTCATGCCCGACCCACTTACCATGGTCGACGTGAGGCGCGTTGGGATGGCCCGGCTTGTCGGCATAATTACGGTGTTCTTGAGGGGCTTTTTCGTGCCCCGCTGGGACCGCAGTTGGTCCATGGGCGGGAGGAGCAGCGTGTGCTTCTCCCCTTGCACCGTGTTCTTCGCCTTTTTGCGCAAAAGCCACCAACGAAACCACGAACAGTGCTACGAGAATTGCGATGGTTTTTTTCATAGTCATCTCCGGTCGTTGAGTTAGCAAGATCGCGTTCGCACTTCTAGTAGTGGCAACCTTGCGGTTGCCCGCGGCGGGCGGCCACAAGGGCCGCCCCTACAGGGCGCGGTTAGGCATCGGCCGCGCCGATTCGGTCAATCAAGTCAAGCTGCTCTTTGCGATTCTCGGCGCCGATGGTGAAGGCGTGCAGCAGGTCGAGCGAGAGGGCGGATCTCAACGCCTCGTCCACCCGCGTTCGCATGTCACCCTGGCCGAGGATCTTCATACCGACAATCGCCTTGCCGGATTGGCGTCCCTCTCGCAGCGTCGCCACGACGGTGGCCGGGTCTGCATCCATATGCGATCCGATGGGGTTCACGCGCGAGAGCATGACCTGGACCCAGGGAGATTTGGCCGCCGCGCGAAGCGCTCCGAGGGTATGGCAAGAGCAGCCGTGGGCGCGGACAATTCCCTTCTCCTGCGCTTCCGAGATGGCGTCCATGGCGGGCCGGCTTTTCTCGGTCCAGTCGTCGTCCGTCAGGCAGTGCATCATGAGGATGTCGATGTAGTCGGTTCCCAGTTCTTTGCGGAAGCGGTCAATGTCCGCCCGCATTCCCGCGGCGTCGCGCGCCCAGGATTTTGACATGACGGTGATCTTTTCCCTGGGCAGTTTCTTCAAGGCCGCCGCCACGTGCGCATGCGTCCCATAGGAATCCGCCGTGTCAAAGAAACGCAGTCCATGGTCGTATCCCTGCATGAGCAGATCGGCGAGGCCCTGGACGCCCAAGGCTGATTGGTTGGAACGGTGATTGACACCCACCGTCCCCGTTCCACAGGCCAACCGCGACGTCTTGAGGCCGGTCTGGCCAAGGGTGACGATGTCTGAGGCGCTGAACTTGCCTGCCGCCGGCGGCAAGGCCTCCGCCCATACCTTCGGAGCAAGCCACGTCCCCGCAACCCCTGCCAACGACCTGGTCAAGAAATCTCTACGCCTCACGGAAGCACCTCCAAAAGAGCTTATTTGACGCAGCCTGCGCCGCCTACATTCCCTGAGCAAAATCAGCCCGAACCGCGAACCTGATGCTCTAATTTTACCATGGCTGGCATGCTGGAGCAACCAGGCCAGCCCCGGTACAGCTACTTCGGAGAGCTGGCAGTTCGATGCGCACGGGCGGCAGAAACGGTGCGGTTTGGACGCATCCAGCCGGGCAGTGCGAGGAGGGAGCCATTTTCAAGAGCACTTCGCCGGGTGAGCGGAGTT
>Ga0326727_10005405_pt1 | contig 36577 bp, 22 predicted proteins | sample MB2enrmetagenome_FD_207643 | JGI IMG/M metagenome (GOLD analysis project Ga0326727, IMG submission 207643) | Lab enriched peat soil microbial communities from McLean, Ithaca, NY, United States - MB29MY | ecosystem: Environmental > Terrestrial > Soil > Wetlands > Peat | place: USA: New York... | reverse complement strand
CACAAAACCACCTAACGGCTTGGGCACTATCGCAATTCTGAAAAGCAGACGCTTTGAGCCGACGGCTAACGCCTTCAATCCATCACGTCGAGAAGTCCATGGCTGGTTTATGAAAAGATCAGGCTAGCGCCTGATCCCTCAGAGAAAAGCCCAGTAACCATTCCATCGAAAAGTGCGATGAACCGGACTTTGCTTTCTAGGGCTTGTAAATAAACGACTTGTGCTCCAGGCTCCGCGAAATGGTGCCCTCCTGGGCTGAGGGGGGGCTGATCATTATGAGTCCTTGAGCCGAGGGCGGACCCGTCAGATGACCACGAATGCGGAGGCCTATTGCCCCGAAACAGCGAAGAACCCCCACTTCGGGGACCCGCATCCCTCTGCCGTCGCCGCCCCGCCCCAGCCCCGTGCAGACCCCCAGCCCGCAAGCGACCCGAAAGCACGGGGCCAGCAGATTGCGAAATGACGGCTTCCCTTTCGAAGAGAGGACAATTATAAGGGTCGCGATGGCATTCAGAGATTTTCCGGGAGAAGAGCAAGGTGTGGAATTGCTGCAGCGCTCGCTGGAGCGCGGGCGGCTGGCGCACGCATACCTCTTCACGGGGCGCCAGCTCGACCGTTTGGAAGGGTTGGCCCGGACGCTGGCCAAGACGCTCAACTGTCTCCACCCGGTCAAACGGGGCGGCGTGGCCGTTGATTGCTGCGACCGCTGTCTGAACTGCCAGAAAATCGAGCACGGCAACCATGCCGACGTGTTCTGGGTCCGCCCGGAGTCCAAGTCGCGCCATATCAGAATTGGCCAGATTGTTCACCGCGACGACAGTCCGCCGCGTGTGCTGCTGGACGCCGTCAACCTCAAGCCGGCCGAGAGCCAGTACAAGTTTGGCGTCATCGTCGCCGCCGACCGCATGAACGACCAGGCGGCCAATGCCTTTCTCAAGACCCTCGAAGAGCCGCCGCCCCGCTCCGTCCTGATTCTGCTCACGACCGAGCCGCAGCGGCTGTTGGAGACGATTATCTCCCGCTGCCTGCGGTTGAACTTCGCCGGCGAAGGACCGCAGCACCTGGCACCGGCGCAGATGGAGTGGCTGGCGGCGTTCAGCGAGATGGCGGCAGCCGACCAAAAGAGCCTGCTGGGACGCTATCGCCTCATGGATGTGCTGTTGCGGAAACTAAACGAAGTAAGGGCGAGCATTGACGAGACCCTTACGGCGCGTTCGCCCTTAGAGAAATACGAAGATGCGGAAGAGGAATTGCGCGACAGATGGGAGAAGGAACTGAAAGCCGCCGTCGAAGCAGAATATCGCCGCCAGCGGGCGGATTTCCTGCTGGCGCTGCAATGGTGGCTGCGCGATGTGTGGCTGCAGACGCTTAACCAGGTCCAAAGCCTAAAGTCCAAAGTCCAAAGTCCCGACCCCAAGGTGGGAGCGGGCACTGCTGAGTCGAAGCCTGTCAACCATCAACTATCTACCATCAACTCTCCCGACGACCTGTTGGCTTTCCCGCAGTTGGAGGGCACGAAGCGCGTAGCGGGGCGGATCACGCCAGAGGCGGCGATGGAGAACCTGCGTATCATGGAGCAGCTCCAGCGCTGGCTGAGCACCAATGCCCAGGAAGGGCTGGCCCTGGAGGTCGGGCTACTGAAACTGCAGTTGTAAGCCCCACCCGAACTGGAGCACCCTGACGTCGCCCATGAACTCCAAACCGCACTCTGCGGGACCCAAAAGCGACGAGTGGGTGCCGCGCATCTTCGCTGGTCTGTTCGGCGCACTCCTGGGGTTGTGCCTCCTTAAGTTCGGCAACCCGCCCGTCCTCGAGAAGTGGATTGATGCGCCCGAAGGCCTTTGGCAGTTCGTGCTTGGGTACCCCTGGCCGATTGCCTGGGCGTATTGGCTGCTGGCTCTGGTCGCGGTGGTTGGAGTGATCGTTGCACGCCCGAAATCGGCCGCCCCTTGTTGGTTGCTCGCGCTGCCGGTGGTCTGGCTGGTTTGGCAGTTGCTTGCCGGCGCGCATTCGGCCGATCCAGAGCTGACCAGGCTCACACTGAAGCACTTTGCCGCTAGCGTTCTTTGTTTCTACCTGGGCTATTTCTCGTTGAGCCGGGTGCAACAGGTCTGGCCGTTCTGGTTGGGTCTGGTGTGCGGCTTCCTGCTGGTCCTGGCCGTAGGCTGGGAGCAGCAACTCGGTGGCCTGAAGCAAACGCGCGAATACTTCTACCGCGAGGTGTATCCCCACATGAACAAAGTGCCGCCCGAGTATCTGAAGAGAATCTCGAGCAACCGCATTTTCTCGACGCTCCTTTACCCCAACGTCCTGGCTGGTGCTCTGCTGCTCCTCTTGCCCCCCGTCCTGGCGGCGGTGTGGCAGCCGCGCCACCTCCTGACTGCGGCAGCGAGATGGTTCCTCATCGCACTGGTCGGCATTGCAGGCCTGGCCTGCTTGTACTGGTCAGGATCGAAAGGCGGGTGGCTGTTGATGTTATTGCTCGGCCTCATCGTGCTATTGCGGTTGCCCTTCAGCCGGCGGTTGAAGCTCGTTCTGGTGTCCGGGGTCTTGATCGCCGGCCTGGCCGGGTTCTTCTGGCGGCACGCGGCCTTTTTCGAGAAAGGGGCGACCAGCGTTGGCGCGCGGTTCGACTACTGGCGGGCCGCAGTCCAAACCGCCGGGGCGAACCTGCTCCTTGGCACTGGCCCCGGGACTTTTGCCCTCGCATATGAGGAGGTCAAGCACCCGGAGTCTGAGATGGCGCGGTTAGTCCACAACGATTACCTGGAGCAAGCGTCCGACTCCGGCTTGGTGGGATTGCTGGCCTACACCCTTTTCATTGCCGCCGCCCTTATCCTGACCTTCCCGCGACCAGGTAAGGCTCCAGCCGCCGACCCGGACGATTGGCTGCCCTTCGCCGTCTGGCTCGGGGTATTGGGGTGGAGCCTGCAAGGCCTCATCGAATTCGGCCTCTATATTCCAGCCCTCGCTTGGCCCGCCTTCACCTTCCTCGGCTGGCTCCTGGGCCGGCAGCAAAGGACTACTGCCTAAGCCCAGACTTTTCGCGCTTGCGCGAGACCTTTGATTAACACCGTGGCTTCAGATCGCTGGTGGGTTCTGTAGGGAATCTTACTCGCGTACAGAAACGTCAGCCAGCTCAGCGCACGGGCCTGCCGTTATCGTTTATCTCATTGCCAGAGGGCTCAGTCTCCAGCGGCTCCGGCTCAACTCCCCGTTGCGTCCAAACAGGTGCCCGAAATAGCTAAGTGGGCCCGGTCACAAATCCGGTGACGCATATGAGCCAGCCCGCTTATAACGTGCGGTTTTACGCGCGGTATCGGCTTCTGGTAAGAGGTTTACGGCCACCCTGAAGCCACCCGGACTACCCTGAGGCTACCCGTGAGGCTCTCGAGCCTGCTGATAGCCAAGAGATTGGGCCCCAAAGCCGCCCGGGGAGCTTACCCAAGGCTCCCTTAAAGCCATCCCATAGGGGGCTTGGGAACCCGCGCTGCGCCGGTTCACGATACGTCACAGGATTTGTGACCGAGACCACTAAGGTTTGGCCGGCTTGCCTGGCTGGGACGAAGCTGGTCCTGCCACTGGTCTGAGCGAGCTGTCGATATTCGGCGGCGCGGGGAGCGGACGCAGCTCCAGGTCCACAGCCTGGCCGTCAGGAGTAATCCGTGCGTAACCGGATATCCCCATTAGTGGCCCCTCTGGCCTCAGCTGCCACCCAAGCTCGAGCGGCATTTCGTCACGATTCGTAATCAGTGAGGCATTGGACGTACCAGCATCTGCGGTTTCCTTGATCGCCTGGAGCAGCGAGTCAAGCTGGTCGGGCGTGAGAACGCCGGCCAGTGTACTGCGACGCGTGTCGCTCTTGTAAGAGCCCCAACCGATTTGGTCCCAAAAGCTCTCGGGTGCCCCAACGATCTGCGATTGGAAGATGATCTGCCGCCCGTCTGGCGTCGGCTCGCTCTGCTGGATGACCGGCGTGGCCAAGAGGTAAGCGCGCATTCCGTCTTTGGACCAGCCTCCCGCGACCAGGGTGTGCCCGCTGGTCACGCGATTGGTCAATGACGCGCTCAATAGGATCGAATCGGCCTCTTGTTCCTCAAGCGCAGCATCCGGGCTGGCATTTCCCTGGGCCCCCGCGCCTCTTCTTTGCCGCAACTCGTTGCCGAGTTGTGTGACTCTGCCGCGCAGGCTGAGCACCTCCAGATGTTCGAGTCGGAGTCGCCGCAACTCCTCACTGCTCAGTTTGGGTCCACTCGCCGCACTGTTGGTCGCCAGCGAACGCGCGGCTTCCAGGGCCGAAGCGCGCACAACTGCCAACTCGCGGTGCAAAGACGCGTTTTGGTTCAGAAGCAACGCCACTGAAACGGAGAGAGCGACAACCACTGCCCCGATAGCGATGACTTTCAGGTTGGATGTAGCCATAACTTGGAAAAAGCTGGAACTGAAGCTGCTGCCTGCGCCTGCTGCGAGGGATGCCGAGGCAACCGCTGGCGCCAGCCCTGCCGGGGCCGACTGGACCGCTCCGCTGGTGACTGCGGCCGCCAGCACGGTCCCCGACACCGTCAGGCCGCGTCGCGCAAGACTCGTCCGCAGCCGCTCCAGCGCCCGCGCGACGCGTTTTTGCGCCGCGTCCTCGCTGGAACCCAAAGCCGCACCCACTTCTTTCAGGCTCAGGTCCTCGAAATACCGGAGCACGACAGCATCGTGGTCGGCGGCGCCCAGATCGGCCATCGCTTCGTCCAGCACCCGCTCGATCTGCCGCCACGCGTCGTTGGGCTCGGACTGGTTCATGGCTTCGACTGCGAGTTGCTCGCGGCGCCGCCGACGGCTCTCGCGGCGCACCGTCTCGGACGCCACGTGGCGAGCGGCGCGATACAGCCACGCCGACAGGATCGTGTCGCTTCCCAACCGGCCCGCTTTCCGGGCCAACAGTATGAACACCTGCTGCGTGACATCCTCGGCCAAGTGCCTATCGCGGACCAACCGATGCGCAGTGGAATAGACCAAGTCCACGTGCCGCTCGACGAGTTGGGCAAAGGCGCCTTGCGAGCCGTTGTGCAAATAGTCCTGCAGGAGTTCGTGATCATTCATGTGACCGCATCTATAAGGATTATGGCCGCCGAAGGCAGTAATCCGACAATCATTTCTTTTCTGGCCTCTCCATTTAGGCCAGGTGGTTCAACAGCCAGAAGTCCGCGGCCAAGCCAGCCTTCGTGAGGTGCGCCAGCGGGAGCCTCCTGTGCTCGACCGGACCCTTATACCCTAAGGAAATGTCAAACCAGATAGTCGGCTGCTACGAGGAAATCCATTCGACAAGCCCCGGCACGCTCCTTAGTCTTTGACAACGGAATGAAGATTCTCTTCCTGAACGGCCCGAATTTGAACCTGCTCGGGCAGCGGGAGCCGGAAGTGTATGGGCGAACGACTTTGGCCGACATTGAGGCCAAAGTCCGCGCCCGGGCGACGGAGCTAAAGGTGGCCGTGGAGTTTCGCCAGTCCAACCTGGAGGGCGAACTGGTCTCCTGGATCCAGCAGGCGCGAGGCGAGTTTGACGTCATTGTGCTAAACGCCGCTGCCTACACCCATACGAGCGTCGCTCTGCGCGACGCGATTGCGGCTGTCGGCGTGCCTACGATCGAAATCCACCTGTCGAATATCCATGCGCGAGAGGAGTTCCGGCACAAGTCGCTCGTCGCGCCTGTCTGCCGCGGCCAGATAACCGGCTTTGGGGCAAATTCCTATGTCCTGGCCGTCGAAGCCGCAACCGGCCTTAACCCGTGACCCAATCCGGCTACCGTCAGGCCACCCTTGATTACATCCGCGCCCAGGCGCAGCCCCCGGACAAGATGCGTTGTAGCCCCATCTCACAACCGAACGGAGCGTCAGCCATTCCGGCGTTGCCATGAAACCAATCGCTTACGATTTGCTGGAGAAAGTCCGTCAGCAACAGCCGGTTGTGCATCACCTGACAAACTGGGTGACGATTTACGATTGTGCGCAGGTGGTCAAGAGCCTCGGCGCCTCACCGGTCATGGCCCATGCCATCGAGGAAGCGGCAGACATGAGCCAAATCGCTTCCGCCCTGGTGTTGAACATCGGGACGCTGACGGTTGATTTTGTCGAAGCCATGAAGCTCGCCGCGCGCAGCGCCAACAAGAAGGGCATCCCCGTGGTTCTCGATGCCTGCGGGGCAGGCGCAACGGCCTTGCGTGACCGGAAATGCCTCGAGTTACTCAATGACGTGCGAATTGACGTGATTAAGGGAAATGCGTCCGAGGTGGCCAGAGTTGGCGGGGAAAGCGTCAGGACGCGGGGAGTGGACGCGACGGAGGTTGGTGGCGACCTGGCCCTGCTGGCGGAGAAACTGGCTGCTCAGCGCAAGGCCACCGTGGTGATTACGGGCAAGGTGGATATCGCCACAGACGGCAAGAAGACCTACCTCGTGCAGAATGGCCATTCTATGATGACGCACGTGGTTGGGACCGGGTGCATGGCCGCCTCGGTGATTGGGGCTTTTGCAGCGGTTGAAAGCGATTTGGCCCTGGCGGCCGCGTGCGCCCTCGCCTGTTATGGGATCGCCGCGGAAGTTGCTGCCGAACAGGCGGCGGGGCCTGTGGCGTTCAAAGAGCGGCTGCTTGACTGCCTGTACAACCTGGACCGGGAAACCGTCAACCGGCGGCAGCGGATAGAGTCGCAGGAGGTTATTCCACTACGGTGAAATCCACTTTGACTGTCGGGCTGAGCTGGACGATGTTGCCGGCCAAATATTAGAAACTCTATGATCAGAAACCTGCCTATCGTGTGTGCCGCAGCGGCATTATCCCTATCCGTTCTCAGCGGCCAAGCGGCTGAGAAAAAGGCTGTGGACCTCTCCAAGATCCCTCCGGCCTCCGACAAGACCGGCGTCACTTACGCCACGGACATCAAGCCCATTCTCGACCGGTCGTGCACCAAGTGTCACGACGGAGAGAAGCCGAAGGGGAAGCTGCACTTGGACAGCCTGGCAGGCGTGCTCAAAGGCGGTGAGGACGGCAAGGTGGTTCTGGCCGGCAACGGCGCCGCCAGCATGCTGGTCGTCAACGTCGCCCATGCCGGTGACCCAGATGATTATATGCCGCCACCCCGGAACAAGGCCGGCATTGGGCCGCTGACCAAGGAGGAAATTGGCCTCATCCGCGCGTGGATTGATCAGGGGGCGAAATAGGCGCGCTTTGGATCGGCTGGCGCCGGAGTTGTCGCAACTCTTGCTGCTGGCGCAACAGGTCGAGCCGCTCAGCCTCGCTGGCTTCCGGTTGGCTGGCGCGCTGCATTAGGGAGGCCAATTGACGGGCGATGAATTGATTCCGCAAGCGCAACGCGACATCAGCGAGTTGCTGCGACGGATTGGGGATCGGGCGCGGCTCAGCAGTGGCTTCCGTCACCAGGCTGCGCATTTCGGATGTCGCACAGCCATCGAGGAAGGCCGCCAGGCTAGTCCAGGTTTGATTCACATGAACCTCCAGACGCTGCGCGACAATCTGCTTTGCCAGTGGGTGCTGCACCCAGCCCGGATCGAGATGCGCGGCCGCCCAACCCGCGAGGTCATCGTGCAGCAGCAACAGCTTCAGCAGCCAGTATTCGTGGGTTGAGGGCCTTGGCGGGCTGGCGCGTTCTTCCACCTCCGGCTCCGCGGCCTCGGGCGGCGACGCCTTTGTGCGCGACAGTTTCCGGAATTCGGCGCGCACCGCATCCGGCGTGACACCCAGGCGGAGGGCGGTCTTTTGCGCATATTTATCAATCAGGACGCTGTTGCCGGTCTTGTGCACGGCTTCCGCCATGCCGCGCAGTACGCCCAGCCGTCCCTTGTCCGTCGTGACTTCGTTGGTGGCGCACAGGCGATTGAGATAATAGTCGAAGAAGCCCTGTGCGCGCTCAATAAGCTGCTTGAAGGCAGGGCCACCGGAGGCCTTGATGAAACTGTCCGGGTCGTGGGGGGCGGGGACAACGGCAACCCGCACCGCTAGGCCGGACCCCAGCAAGTTATCGAGTGAGCGGATGGCCGCATTCTGTCCTGCCTCGTCCGAATCGAAGCAGAGCACGACCTCCTCGACGTAACGCCTGAGAATGCGGGCGTGGTCAGCGGTGAAAGCGGTGCCTTGAGGCGCGACGACATTCTGCACGCCGGCCATAAAACAGGCGATGAGGTCGAGCTGCCCCTCGCATACGATGGCATACCCCGCCTCAAGCACCGCGCGCTTGGTCTTGTCCAACCCGAAGAACACTTTGCTCTTGGTGAAGATCGGTGTCTCCGGCGAGTTCACGTACTTGGCCGTCTTTTCATCCCCGGTCAGAATCCGCCCGCTGAAACCAATTACGCGCCCCTGCTCGTCGCAGATGGGGAACATCAGCCGCCCGCGGAAGCGGTCGTAGTAACTGTCACCGTCCTGCTTGCGCAGGATGAGGCCCGCCTGCTCGACGAGCGCCAACTCGTGGCCTTTACTCTTGGCCCAGTTCACCGTGTCGTCCCATAGCTCCGGCGCGTAGCCGAGGCGGAACAGCTTCACCGCTTCGGCAGACACGCCGCGGCGGGCGAGATAGTCGCGAGCAATCTGCCCGCAGGCTTCGCTAGCCAGGGCGCTTTGCCAGCGCTGCGCGAGCTGCTCATGGACCTGCAGCAGCCGTTCCTTGAGATGCCGCGACTGCTGCTCGCCGGCGTTCTTCTCATACTCCAGCGGAATCTTGGCCCGGTCGGCCAGCCGCCGCACGGCCTCCGGAAAGTCAATATTCTCGTACTCCTTGACGAAGGTGAACACGTCGCCGCCCTTGTGGCAGCCGAAGCAATGGAAGATCTGGCGGTGGGGGTTGACGTTGAAGCTGGGGGTCTTCTCTTTGTGAAACGGGCAGAGCGCGACGAAGTTGGCCCCCGCCCGCTTCAGCGGCAGGTATGACCCGACCACATCCACGATGTCGCTGGCAGCGCGGATTTGTTCAAGGGTCGCCGAGGAAAACAGGCCGGCCATAATCGTAAGCAGAATACGCTGAAAGCCCCCCACTGCCGAGCCTTAAAATAATTGAAAAAAGGTTGTTGACAGGCGCGGCGTACTGTCATACTGTCCTATGACAGAATATAACAGCAGGCCAGAATATGTTGATTCAACTCAATTTCAAGTCCGGCAAGCCGGTTTACCTGCAAGTGGTGGACCAGGTGAAAGCGGCGGCGGCGTCGGGGGCGTTGCGGGCGGGCGAGCCGTTGCCTTCGATCCGGCCGCTGGCGGAGCAGTTGCGCGTTAATCGGAACACGGTGGCCAAGGCGTACTCGGAGCTCGAGGGGCAGGGGGTGATCGAGACCATCGCCGGCCGGGGCTGCTTTCTGAAGGAGAACCATTCCCCGTTCCGGAAGGACATCCGGCTCAAAATGGTGGCGGAGGAGATTGATGCCGCCATTGTGCAGGCCCACCATTTGCGGGTGGCGGAAAAGGAATTCCTCGACCTGGTCAAGGAACGCCTGGAGGTATTTGAACAGACAAACAAGGCCCATGAGGCCAAAGCGAAGGAGTAATTATGAGCACCGAACCATTCGTCATTGAAGTCAACCACCTGGTCCACAAATATGGCCGCACCGAGGCCGTCAACGATCTGAGCCTGCGGGTGCGCCGCGGCCAGTGTTACGGCTTTTTCGGTCGCAATGGCGCCGGCAAGACTACCACCATCAAATGCCTGCTGAACCTGCTCCGCCCGGTGTCGGGGTCGGTCCGTGTCTTCGGCCTGAACCCGGCCAAGGAGGAGGTCGCGGTCAAGTCGTGGCTGGCGTACGTGCCGGACTATGTGGCGTTCTACCCGTGGATGAGCGTGCGCAACGTGCTGGACTACCTGGCGTCCTTTCGCGCCCACTGGAACCACAAAACGGAGCGTGAGCTGCTGGGGCAATTCCGGCTGGACGACACCAAGAAGGCGGGGGCGCTGTCCCGCGGCCAGAAGACGCAGTTGGCGCTCATGGGAGCGATCTGCGCCGAGCCGGAGCTGCTGGTGCTGGACGAGCCGACTTCGGGCCTGGATCCGATCGTGCGCCGCGAGTTCATCCAGACGATTATTGGGGCCTTCCAGGAAGCCGATCCGGGCAACCGCACCGTGTTTGTCTCGACGCACCTGATCAGTGAGTTCGAGGGGCTGATTGATGAGTTCACGATCATCGAGAACGGGCGGGCGGAGCTGACGCTGGGGGCGGACGAAGCGCGGTCACGCTACAAGAAAATTCGCGCGCGCTTTGCCACCGCGGCGCCGGCGATAGACTTCCCGGAGGCCCGGCATATCCGGCGCGAGGGCCGGGAGCTGGAATTGACGGTGAATGGCCATTCGGAAGAGGTCCTGCGACGGCTTCAGGCTCTGGCCCCGGAAGAGCTGACAACGGAAACCCTGACGCTGGAAGAGATCTTCGTGGCGGCACTGAGGTGATTGGAGGCGCTATGAATGCGAGGCTGATTAAGGAAACGCGAGCTCTGCTGCCGATGTTTGCCTGCACGCTGCCGCTCATTGTGGTGCCCCAGCTCATTTGGCCGTCTGAAGGCGTCGGTTATTTCGCTCTGGGAGTGGCTTGCGTGGTGATGGCCGGGAGCTCTTTTGGCACGGAGTTCCAGCACCGGACAATCTCCCTGCTGCTTTCACAACCTATCCCCCGGTCGGCACTCTGGCGCGAGAAGATGCTCGTCCTGGGAGCAGGCCTGGTGATGAGCCTGGCCGTGTTGGTGGCATGCCTGGCGGTCTCCCGTCCCGCGATGGACGGTCAGGATTGGCTGGTGCTGGCCTTGATCCCCCTGTGCGCCTTTTGCGGCGCCCCGTTCTGGACGCTGTCGCTGCGTCATGGCATCGTCGGAATGGTGTCCGCGGTGGCTGTTCCGTGCGGCATACTGGCGGCATATGGGCTCGTGATGGAGGAATTGGTCGGCAGCGAGCCAGCCCCAGCCGCCCTGGTCACAGCCGTCGTCTCCCTCCTGTTCATCTACTGCGCTGTCGTTTACTGGCTGGGGTATGCCAAGTTCAAACGGCTGGAGGCCGTGGATGCGCCCTCGCGGGAATTGGGCCTACCGGCTGGCCTAGAGGCTGTTCTTGTGGCACCATTGACAAAGGTCTCTTCGCGGTTCCGCGGACCGTTTGCCACCCTGCTCAAGAAGGAGTTTCGAGTGCAGCAGATCAGCTTCCTGCTGGCCGGGGTGTTCGTCCTGATCGCCGTCGGCGGGTTCTGCTTAGCCAAGCGCCACCCTGAGGTAGCCACCGGAATCCTGGGGGGCGATATATTCATTTACGCTTTGATCCTCCCGTTGATCGCCGGGGCAGTTTCCGTCGCGGAAGAGAGAGGCTGGGGAATCGCCGAGTGGCATCTGACCTTGCCGCCATCCGCGCTAAAGCAGTGGTCGGCCAAAATGCTGGTAGCGCTCGCAACCAGCCTGGTTCTGGGTCTGCTGCTGCCGACGGCCGTGTTCTTCGTCGCGGATCCAGTGTTCAACCAGCCCGGCCCAAGAACCTCCCTTCCGCCTGCTTTTGCGATCCTGAGTTGGGTGCTAGGCCAGATGTTGATGACCAGCGTGGCGGTCTATGCGGCCTCCTTCTCCAGGACTACTTTGCAGGCCATCCTCGCCGCCTTGGTCATCCTAATCGCCGGCGGCGGTGCCATCTGGCTGGCGATTTGCTCGGCGCATCATGCCGCCCTTGCGCCGGTACAATGGATGGGCCAGCCCCGCATTGACGAGTGGCTGATATTGCCTCTTCTATCCGGGGCCCTGGCCTTCGTGCTGTGGTTGTTCCAGTGGTTTGCCTGGTCCAATTTCCGGCGCTTCGGCCTGCCCCCTCTCCGGTTGATAGTTCAGCTCAGCATGACACTCGTTGCCGTTTGGCTGATCGCGTGGTTCTTCTTCTCGGCGCTGATCTTCTTGAACGGCGGCTTCTAAGGTGGCCTTAAAAGCCCTCGAGGATCAGATCCGCCAGGAAGTCAACCCACTCGATGGAGACCGGTTCAGTGAGCTCATACGAGCGGGCGAAATCTTCCTCGAGCAATTCTCGCTTCAGCCGGGCCGCGAAGGCGGGGTCAGAGGTGGCGACATTCTGTTCCTGGCAGACCCGGAGGCTGAGGTGGTTCAGGTTCGCCGAGCCGAGGCAAGCCCAGTCATCAACCAGCAGCGCCTTCACGTGGGTCATCCCCGGGTAAAAATAGACCTGAACGCCATGCTCCAGGAGGTAGTTGGCCAGAACCAGGTTGCTCCGCCCGCCTGGTTTAAGATCATTGACGCGCGGCAGGACGACGCGCACATCTACCCCCCGATTTCGGGCGCGCACCAGGGCAACGATCACCCGCTTGTCAAAGAGGTAGGGATTTTCAAGGTAAATGTAGTTCTTAGCCTTGCCGATGGCCCCTTGCACTGCCGCGCTGAACGGCTTCCAAGCCGTCTTGGTGGGCAGCAGACGCAGCTTGATCCATCGGTCCCCGGGCCGGGAGGGCGGGATTTCCCGCGGGCCGCGGGCCAATTCGGCCACGTAGGCCAGGTCTCCCAGCGGACCTTCGTGCGCCCAATCACGCCTGAACTCGTCTTCCAGGGAGGCGACAATCGGACCCTGCAACTCCACCATCAGGTCGTGCCACTCGTAGCGGTATTCGCGCCCCAGGTTCATGCCGCCCATCCACGCATAGGTGCCATCCACCAGGAACACCTTCGAGTGGTCGGACGAAAACCAAGGATTTAGAAATGGATGCACATGGACGCGCGAGTCCGCCCGCAGGTAAGAACAGATTGAGGTGGGAGCAACAAAATCCTCGGGCATCGGCGTGCCCGGCGGAACCGCCCCGGCGCCGATGCTGCCCAACCGGTCGAGGATCACCTTCACCTCGACTTGGCTGGAGCGCTCCTTCAACTGATCCGCCACGCTGACTCCGACATCGTCCTTGTCGAAGATATAAACTTCGACGTGGATATGATTGGTGGCAGCGGCAAAAGCCTGCTTCAGCCGCGGAAAGAACCGCTCGCCGTCAATCAACAGGTCGAGCGAGCCGTCCTCGCGGCGCGTGCCGGTGTAATGATCCAACCAGGCCTCCCACTGTGCGAGGTCCATGCCTTGGCGATGGGCCAGGGGAGGATAGTCGGTACTGGGCTTGGGAAACGGCAGCCGGACAAACCGGACCACCGACTCCACGCCCAAATCTCCAAGGCGTGCTACGCTGGAAACAGGGTTTTTGAGCAGGGCCAGTCCGTGACTTTCCACCAGCAGTGCGCTAAAGCCCTGGGCGGTGGTCGAGAGCCCGAGTCCGCGCTCGGTGTTGTCATAGAGGGCCCCGGGCGACAGCCAGATGCACCGGCGCTGCTGGCGGTCGAGCAACAGCGGCTGCGGAAACCGCCGGGCGTTCGGCGCCAGCAGCAGAAATAGTGAGCCGCTCGAGTGCTCGCGCACCAAGTCCTGCTCCACCTGCCGCGCCAGCGTAGCCAGGGTCTCCTCGATCGAGAGACGACGATCAATCACCACTTCTTTAGGCTGTTCCCCCATCGAGGCATCCCGAAGCGCACCCTGCGCGTCGCGATACAGCAGGCGATCGGCCATAAGTCCCCGGTAATAGATCCCGTGTCCTCCGGACGCCGGAGTAAGTGCTTCTACCAGGTTGGTGGTCAGCCGCCCCCACTCCGCGCCGGCAATAACGGTCGCCTCGCGCCAGCTTCGTTCGCTCTCCGGCATCCGCGGCAGCTTCTGGTCCCACTTGAGCAGGCCGGAGCTGACACGATACCCGTCGCTCGGGATGCGATGCCGGTCCCAACGCGCGCTGAACTCCTCAACATTGGTGGCCGTCTGAAAATAGAACCGGACCTGGTTTCCCTTGACGAACACCCTCGGAGGCGGGGCGTTCGGGGCGGTCAGATTGCGCCATTCATCGAGCGACCGCTGCCTGGGGACTGCGGCATCGGCGTACGGGCCGGCTGCATCGCATAGGAGCACGAGCAGGGCAACCATCGCCGCAGTCAGAGGCCTTGCGGTGCGTCCTGAAATCATTGTTCAACCAGTGAACAATTTGGACCATGAGAAGTCAACGTTGCCTCGCCTCCACCGATTCGGTTAGCCTGGATATTTGACACCCGCCACGAATCGCGGACAGGCCGGAGCGTCGGCATGTTGCCGGCTTAGGCGGTTCGAGCGGTCTAAGCCGGCAACATCCCGGCGCTCCAGCCTCGCGAAATATCCAGGTTAGCTGCGTTTCAGTGCCACAGCGGGGCCGCGCTTAGCGGAGGGCAGGCGCTCTGCGAAGTCCATCCAGCCAATGGCGCAAGCATAGAATCGGATGGCGCCACACCAAGCGCGGGCCGGCATACCGCATCACCGTTCTCACCTGTTCCCGCCGGGCGTAGTGATAGCAATGAACCGGGCACTTGGCACAGACCGGCTTCTCCAATCCAAAGCGGCAGCGCTCCAACCGGATGGCGGCATAATCCAGCAACCCCTGGCACTCAGGACAAAGCGTCGCGCTGGCCGCGTGATGGTCCCGGCAGTAACGGGCGATCATCGCCGCGATGGTTTGCCATTCCCGCGCAAGGCGCTCCCCGGCAAAGTTCGGGGTGCCTGCGCCGCTTCCTTCCGCCGCCGGCGGCAAACCAGTGGATTCGATAGGTTCCGTAACAATCATCATCGGCGCCAGTTTCGCCCGGCAGGAAGTGCGCGTCCTTGATGTGGGTCAAAGTTCCGGGCGGTGTGGGAGGTGGGGACCGAAACTGGACTCTGATAACCCGCGGGAGGGATCACGGCTGATTGTTGGCGCTGGTCGTGGTGGCCGCGTTCAGGCTGACGGTATTTCCGCACAGCATGTTTCCCAGAACCATCACCCGCTGAGTCGTCGGGCTCACGCTTATAGCCACGCCGATATTGTCGGTGAAATAATTGTTCTGAAGGATGGCGCGTCCGCTGGAAATGTGGATGCAGGGCAAGGAAGAACTCCAGGAAAGGAAACGCGCGTTGGAAAGAGTGAGCAAGCCGCTGTTGGCCCAGGAAACCGGCTGGTAGAGCGATCCCCAGAAAGTGGCGCCATTGACATTGAGGCCAGCGCTGCCCGCCAAACCCTGAATGCCAATGTGGTTAGTCCCGCCGCCGGCGTTGGCGATATTCAAGTTGGAAATGTGGACGGCGTACGGTTGGCTGGCGCTCAATTGCAGTCCGACATCCACGTTGTCGAAGTTCACATTGCTCATCTGCCCGTTCATCGCGCCGTTGGTCGAAGCGCGGAATCGCGCCCCGATGGAGTATCCCCAAGAAAAGACGTCTTGCACCACCTCCCAATCCGTCCGCATAAAGTCGAAAGTCACGGCATTGGCAGACTGAAACGCCTCAACGTTCGTGTTTTGCGTCCAAAAAGGCCAAAAGTGGATTTCCATGATCCGGCCAATGTCGTAGCATTGATCAACGGCGATGCCGACCAGGAGCGGTTGGCCGTACACGCCCCTCACCAGGTGACGCCCGGAGGGGTGCGTCGCCAGGTCAATTCCAAGGTAAGGATTAACGAGAAGAACATTTTGGATCGTCACGTTATCCCCACCGCCGCCCTGGATGGCCCAGGGGTAGGGTGTCGGCGGGTTGTTGGCCACCTGGTTTGGATAGTAAATCGTCACGCCCTCCAAGGTGGAATTGTTGCCTTGAAGGGTGATAAAAGGATTGCCGTTGGTGCTGCCGGCGCCGGCGACCGCCAGCAAGGTTGTGCCCAGGTATTGCGAGTAGGCCGTCGGGGCGCGCCAGACACCGACCAGGCTGGTTTGTGCCGGGACCACCAGAGACGAGTTGATAAGATAATTACCTTGGGGGAGAAACACAATGCCGCCGCCATTGATGGCAACGTTGTTGAGCGCCGATTGGATCGCCGCCGTATCATCGTTGGTGCCATTGCCCACAGCGCCAAAAGGAGGATTACGGGCATTGATGAAGCCCGACTGAAAGTTGAGTTTGGACTGGCTGATCGTGCCGTCAGCAATGGCCGACGCCGTGACGGCGTTGGACGCCAAAGTGGCGGCGGTGATGGCCCCATTGGCGATGGCGGGAGTCGTGACGGACGCGAGGGCAAGATTGGCGGCGGTCACGGCCCCCTCGGCCAGGGCCGGCGAAGTGACCGCTTGCGGGGCGAGTTTCACGGCGGTAACGGAGCCGTTGGCCAGGGCGGGGGTGGTGACCGCGTTCACCGCCAATTGGGCGCTGGTAATGGCGCCAGCGGCTATGTTCGCAGTGGAGACGGCCCCGGCGGCCAGGTTGTTGCTGGTCACGGCGCCATAGGGCACACCGGCAGCCATCATCGCAAACCCGGATGAAGTCAGCCGTTGGTCGGGGGACAACAAGGCAAAGCCATTGGTGCCGTCGTCAAACCAGATACGCAACCGCACGTCGGAATTAGTGAAAACACTCGGACTGACTGGCTGCATGTTGGTATTGCCCAGGAGAACCGTGAACAGACCGCGAGTAACCAGATTGGTGATCGCTTGATTGGGTTGGCCTGCTCCGACGCTGGAGCCGTCATTGCTCCAAAACGTGGCCGTGCCATTGCTGTTGACCAGAGCGAATTTGAACAAGCCGGCGCCGCTAAAAGGGTTGCCGCCGGCACTGAGGGCCCCTTGATAAGTTATCGCCTGCGGAACTTGTGACTGCGTGGCTGGCACAGCAACCGCCAGCCACGCAGCGATCCACAGGTATCTGGGTGCGTTCAACGGCACGATCGCTCCAGAGTTCCCTTGAACAGAGCCGCGTTGGGTGTGCTCAGAAGGAAGGATAAGGCGGATATTGCAGTCTGAAAAACTGCGATGGTTTCACGGCCGGAGGTGTGTAACTGTTGGTCAAGGTGTTCATGACGCTCGTGATGTTGGTGTATGGCCCGTTAACAGCGGTTGCGGATTGGAGGGTGGCGGTTCCGAACCAGCTCACCGTGGCGGGCGCATTGGTCGGTTGGATGCCAATAGATTGGAGCATGTTGATGCCCTCGAACGGACCGCACGGACGGATGACATCATATTGAATGCGCGAGACAAAGACATCCCCAGTATTCAGATTGGTCGCGACGGCGGGACTGGTTTCCAAACGACACACGGATTGCGGTCCTTGATTGACCCCATAGAAGTTCACATTGGGAAGGTAAAAATAGGCGTCTACCCACTTGCCGGTTCCTTGCAAAACGGCGCGGGCATTGTAGGGCGCCGGCGGAGCGCCGATGATCGACGAAATCCCATTCACAAAGCTTTGATAGGCGTTCAGGCCGATTTGAGCGCCAGCTAGGTTCGGGTCGTCGTAATAGGTGATCAGTATGGAGACATTGGCGTTGTCCTGCAGGCTGGGCCCGAAGACATTATTCTGCAGCGCGAACTGGATATTGTTGTTGCCAGACCCGGGCGCCGGGGCCTCCGCCAGACGCTGGTCGTCCGGAGGACCGGCCATCTCCACCACCATGTTCTGGTCGCCGCCCGAGGAGCCGACCGTCACGTCGTTCGTAACGCCATGCTGGGGGTCCCATTCGGCGTAATAGCCATAGTTTGTTGTGCAAATGAGAGGATTCATATAGTAACCGGGCTCCGGATCCAGCCCGGCCAGGGCATTGGTTCCAGCCCGGATTATGCCCAGTTCAACCCGATCAATAAAGGGGTAGCCGCCATTTGGCACGAAAGACAGCGTCGGGCCGCCAGTAAGTGGCGCGGTTCCGACCCCCACCAAGTCCACCCCCGGGATCCAGAAGGCCAGTTTCAACCACCCGCCGGTGCCGGTCAGCGTGTAAGGAGAGCCGGCATAAGAGCCCAAATCACCCTGCGCATCGGTCGCAAATTGCGCCGGCGTGATCTGCGTTCCGGCCAAATTGGGATCATCGTAAACCTCGAGGCCGAGTTTCATGGTTCTGGGCGTGTTGCAAGGCTGCCCCAGGTAGTTGCTCAGGATGCCAAAACTCATCAGACCGCTGGTGGTTTGTATCGCCGTGCGGAGGTCCCCGGCCGGCCCCACGCCGCTTTGCACGGTGAAGGTCTCCCCCAGGTTGGCGTCATTGATCACAGTAAGATAATTGCTTACACTCTGATTGAAATCAACGTAGGTCAAATTGACGGCCGGCTCGGGAGAGCAGGGGGCAGCGGCGGTGAACACATTGATTTGATTGCTGGTGCCGAACGCGCCTTGGGGGCCCAATGCAATGGCGCGGACCGTCAATCCAACGCCAATGCCTTGGAGGCGAAGCGTTCCGCCATTCACTCCGCCAAATTGGCCCCCGGTTTGCGGAGGGTAGGAGGTGTCGCCCACATAGCGAAAGCCCGTGGCGGGATCAATGGGGTTGGTCACTGTGAACAACATCCAGTTCCAGACCCCGTTGTTGGCGCCCAAGGGCACGGTGCCTGCGCTCGGAGTTGTCAGATAATTTAACTGACCCTCCAGAAATCCCACGCCTTTCCCGGTGCCATCGGCATTGTAAAGAGAAGAGTTCCCATAGACCTGCAACAGGATGTCTATGACAGGGACGTTGGCAAATATCGTGTAGTTTGGGTCGGCAATGTTGAGGTTGACGCTGGTCATCTGGTCGCCAAACAGGCCACTTAGTGTAATGCCGCTGTAGGCCTGGTCACCGCCGCTCGCCAAGATTAAATTGGCATTCCAGCCGGCGGGCGTAGTGAACACGGCGTTCGGGTCTATGATGACATAATCCACCGCGGCGCTGGCGTTGATGGTCGGTGGCCAGTTGGACGGACTGAAAGGGCCGGTCTGAGCCTGCGTTGAAGTGGCTGCCAGGGCCCAAACGGCAGCGCCGATCCAGGCGAAGCGCATCCTCATTGCGGCGCCGGGGATTTTGATGGGTGAATTTACAAGCTTGCTGAGTGTTAGTCGAACGAACTTCATATATGTGGACTCCTTCCTGTTTGATGGTTGAGAGGTTCTCCAGGTTGGGAGAACGGTTTTTAGCTTTAGACGTGAGGACAGACTCCGGTTGAACATCCAGCCGACGATTGGCCGTTCACGACATTTGTTTGCTTTTTCCATGCTGACGTAAAAATGTACCAACTCAGCGAACGGGTGGGTATCCCCGAAATCGGGGAGGGGCCTTGAGGGGCGCAGAAGTGCTTTTCCGTCAGGTCTCCCCGCTTTCGGGGATGCCGGAAAAACGGGAACGGGAGTACGGTGCTGAAGATTTGATGAGCAAACGTATGCGGATGCAATTTATGAGCTGGCGGCTATGAACCCGATTCCCGATCCTTCCAGCGTCCCCGGATCCAGGGGAATTACCGCTAGCCAAGCTCCGGAGGCTGCGTTAGCCTCGCCTCTGGTTATGACCAAGTCGGTCATCGTGGTTGAAGATGACAACGGATTACGCGAGCAGCTCGTGAAGATCCTCAACTCTGCCCCGGGCATACGCTGTGTCGGCGCCTGCCCTTCTGCGGAAGATGCGCTTCGGTTGATTCCGGCTCGGAAACCGGACGTGGTGCTGATGGATATTCGTCTTCCGGCCATGTCGGGCATTGATTGCGTAGCCGCACTCAAACAGATTCTTCCCGCACTGCAGATTATTATGCTGACGGTGTACGAGGACAGCGAAAGCATTTTCCGGGCGCTAAAAGCCGGGGCCAACGGCTATCTGGTCAAGTCGAGTCCCCCGGCGAAGCTGCTCGAAGCGATTGTAGATGTCTCCAAGGGTGGCGCCCCAATGTCCAGCCCCATTGCCCGCAAAGTCGTGCAGCACTTTCAACTGGCCGGACCTGCTCCCAGCCGCGCGCACGACCTGTCCCCGCGCGAACGGGAAGTGCTGGATTTGCTCGCCTCCGGCTATATTTACAAGGAGATCGGGGACAAATTGGGGATCGGCGCCGAGACGGTGCGAACGTACGTGAAGAACATCTGCGAGAAGATGCACGTGCGCAGCCGCCTGGAGGCGGTGGCCCGGCATCGGCTGGCTTGAGGACTCGGCTGTCCCGGGGCTCAGGCCGAAGGCTTGAGGTTGACGCGAAACGAAACGGTGGTTCCCCGGCTTCGTTCGCTTTGGATCGAGCAGGTCCCTCCCAGGTACTCCAGCCGGCGCCGCATATTGGCCAGGCCGTTGCCGACGGCAGTGTTGGCTGGCTCGAATCCACAGCCACCATCCTGCACGCCGATGGTAAGTGTGGTTCCTTCCCAATCCACGTAAACGGAGAGCTCGGAGGCCTTGGCGTGCTTGATGACATTGTGAACGGCCTCTTTGACGGCCATGATCAGGTTATGGCGGACGTGGCTGGACACCGGGAAATCGCGGGGCAATTCCGCCACTCGAAACCGGCGGCGCAGTTGGGCCCGGTCGCACAGATTGTCCACCATCTGACAGACATAATTGCCCAGCGCGTCAAGGTTGTCGTTCTCCGGGTTCACCGCCCAAACCGTTTCGTAGAGGGCGGAGACCAACTCGCGCGCCATCCCGGAGATGGTGTTGAACTCGGCGCGGGCTTTCACAGACAGCGTATGGTCGCTCTGGGCCAAGCCGCTGACCAGGGAGATCTGCGTCACCCGGGCGCCCAAGTCGTCATGGATGTCGCGAGCGATGCGGACGCGCTCGTGTTCGAGAGCACGCTGGCTTTCGAGGCGGGCCAATTCGCGGCGCATCTGCTGCCAGGCGAAATAGCGGTGCACGCCAGCAGTGGCCGATAAGCAGAGTAGGAGTACAAGTCCCCAAAACCAGGGCGTGCGCCAAAAGGACAAGGGCACTTCAAACGCCAGAGAGGTCTCGGCCTCGCCCGGGAGGCCCAGGAGGGTCAGTTCGTTAACGCGAAAGCGATAAAACCCGGCGGGCAACTCGGTATAGTTGACGACGAGGGGACCGGCCAGTCCGAGGCTGAAAGCCTCATCCCATTCGAGCAGGAGAAGGCTTCCCGGCGAGACGGCCAGAGCGGCCTCTTTACGGGTGGTCCATTCGGCATGGGCATAGGGATCGTTATCGAGCAGCGTGAGGGCTTTGATTTGTTGGTTGGGACCGAACTGGGTGATCTTGGCCATGCTAATGCGGATTCCGCTACGCGTCCAGTCGGCAGGGAACCACTCCCCGCCGACGAACCCGCCTTTAGCATTAGAATCCCAGCGCAGGAGGACCGTGGCAGGTTGATGGTTGGGCGCAAGGCTGGTAACGACGAGGTTGGTGATGGCGTAAATGCCGACGGTACTGGGCGGTCCGGCCGAGGAGACGCACACCCATAAGCCCTTTGCGCCGGCAGGCACAAGGATCGTTTCACGACGATGCACAAAAGGCGAGGTGTCCAGCGCTCCAGTCCAACCCGCGGTTTGCCCCGCGGCGCGAAAGACTTTTTCGCTGACAGGGTCCTGGTTGGCGTCGATGAACCGAAACGAGATGCTCAGGTCACTTGAGATCTCACGCCAATTGTCCTCGAAGCCGTCGAGCTTAAATCGCACACGCAGCGGGGCGTGCGGCGAGTTCGCCGACCCGAAACCGAAGGCGATATTCCTGGGCGTGGGGGACAGGCGCAGCCGGCTGCCGGGACGCAGAGGAATGGGTTGGCCGTTGACGCTTAGCGAGCGGATTTCAAGAAGCTGGTCGGTCCTGCCGCCTTTCGGGCTCTCGACCGCGGGACACTGACTCAAACCACCAAGGAGGCAGCCGAGGCCAAAACTTGCTATGCGGAACAAGGCACTCATTCAATTGACATCCTCCGTGCACACGGGAGGCAAACGGATTCTGCCCTTAGCGAGCGTCGAGCGGAAGGAAATCTTAAACCAGGGCGCATCCCCGCTTTCGGGGATACCGGCTGCGTTGGCGAGTTTGATAGCTTTTCCGAATTCACATGAAAGCCTCAGCCGCTCCCAACTCTTCACGTAGAACGCGAAACCAACTCGTCGGTCTTGCGGTGCTTGCCCTTGTTGCATGCGGAGTCTCGGGCAGGTTACGCGGCGCGGAACCATCCGAACCGCCATCCCCTGCGGCGTTCGCGGGCGAGAAGACCACCTGGCACGAGGGATTCGACCGTTATGACTTCGTCATGGACGATGCCACGGGCGCGATCACGCCCTTGACGGCGCCTGCGGGCGAGGTGGCGGGCTTTGGTGTCGACACCGCGGTGAAGGACGGCAAACGCCGGTGCGTAGTGGTCGTTCCCAAGAAGGCGGCGCCCGGCTATCCGTGGTCCTGGCGGGGCTGCTATTGGAACCACGAGCCCCAAACCGAAGTCGAGCTGCTCAAGCGCGGGTTCCATATCGCGTTCGTCGCCCCCGATGGCGGCAAGCAAGGCAAAGCGTGGGACAGGTGGTACACCTTCCTGACGGAGAAGCATGGGATGGCGAAGAAGGCCGCTTTCATCGGGATGAGCAAAGGCGGGGTGAATGAGTTCAACTGGGGCGTGGTCCATCCCGACAAAGTGGCGTGCATCTATGCCGATAATTGCGCACTGTACGAGGAGGACTTCGCCAAGATTCCAGAGCTGGCCAAGCATGACGTCCCTGTATTGGAGGTTGGCGGCAGTGAGGATTCTTTGTTGCGGCTGAATACTCTGGCCATCGAGGACATGTACCATCAGGCAGGTGGCCTGATCACGGTGATGATCAAGGAAGGCCACGCCCATCACCCGCATAGCTTGCAGAATCCTAAGCCGATTGCCGATTGGATCGAGCAGCATATGGCACGGTCCACGGCCAACCGGCCCGCTTTCGTGGATGCGAACTACACGAGGAGGTACTACTACAGCCTCGAGCCTTCCTACATCTTTCTGAAGGAAGAGGCCACCTATGTCACGGCCCGGGGCCCAGGGTTCACGGAGTGTTACGACCGCTACGACGCCAACAATCCCGGCACCTTCAGGTCGGACGGCATATCGATCCTTGTGCCCAAGACCGTGGCGCAGGGAAAACCCTGGATGTTTATGGGGGATCTTATCGAGAGGGATTCGACCGTCGAGCAGGCGCTGTTGGCGAAGGGCTACCACATTGTGATCGCCCGGCTCGGAGGAGGAGGTGCGGAGCAAAAGCGGTGGGACGATACCTACAAACTCCTTGTGGATAATGGGTTCTCGAGCAAGCCGGTGTTGAAAGGGACCGGGCCAAAGGCCGGCGAAGCCTACGCCTGGGCGATTGCGAACCCGGGCAAGGTCTCCTGCATTTATGCCCGGAATCCGTACATGCACAGTCTCATGGCAGGCAACGCGCAACCGATGGACAACCTTGCGGCGTTGGCGAAGGCAAGCGTGCCGCTCCTGCACCACTGCGGCGCCTCGGATCCCTGGTTAGAGAGCCAGACTCACGTCGTCGAGAAACGTTATAAGGAACTCGGCGGCCAGATCACCGTCATCGTCAAGGAAGGAGAAGGCCATTTCCCAACGGCCCCCAGGGATCCCAAGCCGGTGGTGGATTTCATTACCGCGCGAGCACAATAAACCCCATGAATACCCAAACCAAACGGATTACCGCCAGAGCCGGCCATTGTCCTCACCCGCGAATGAGGCTCAAGGCACTCACCTTGCTTATCACCGCCGTGTTTGGCTGCGCGGGAACGATGCGCGGGGCTGGACAATATGTGAAGGTTGATTATCCGGCATCAACGGTCGAGGGCGAACTGAGAATTGCCGTCACGTACACTCTCTGGATTCCGGGCGGCGTGAAGAGCTTCCGCGGCATCATCGTCCACCAGCACGGCGCGGGCATGACGGCTTCCAAGGAAGGGTCCACTGCCGCCTACGACCTGCATTGGCAGGCCCTGGCCAAGAAGTGGGACTGCGCCCTGCTCGGTCCCTCCTACCACGTGTTGAACGATGGGGACCTCGGTCCCGCAGGTTCTGACTACTGGTTCGACCCGCGCCTGGGCTCGGACAAGACCTTCGTCAAAGCCCTGGGCGAATTCGCGGCCAAGACCGGTCATGCGGAGTTGGCGACCGTCCCCTGGGCCTTGTGGGGCCATTCGGCCGGTGCCGGGTGGGCGGATGTCATGAGCACACTTTATCCCGAACGCGTCGTGGCGGTTTACTACCGCTCCGGTTGCGGGTTTGTGTGGACCAACCGGCCCGCGATGTACCCGCCGTTCGAGATTCCGGCCACCAGTTACGGCATTCCCCGGATGTGCAGCGCCGGCGTCAAGGAGAAGGGATTGACCCAACTCCTGCAGACCACCTACCGGGTTTACCGAAGTCAGGGCGCACCGGCCGGGTTCGCGCCTGACCCGCGGACCGGCCACGAGTGCGGCGACAGCCGCTATTTCGCGATCCCGTTCCTCGACGCCTGTCTAGCCATGCGGCTGCCGGACAAGTGGAGCAAAGACCAAACACTCAAACCGGTGGACATGAGCCAGGAATGGCTGGCGCCGCTGGGTGGTGACACCGCGGTTCCGGCGGCTGAGTACGCCGGAAAGCCGGAAGAGTCCGTGTGGCTCCCCAACGCAGCGGTGGCCAGGGCCTGGATGGAATACGTTCGAACCGGCGCCGTGGGCGACACCACCCCGCCGCCTACGCCCTTCAACGTGCAGGTGACGGAAAAGGGAGGGGAGGGAAGAGAAATCACCTGGGAAGCCGAAGCGGATTTCGAAAGCGGCATCGGCGGTTTCATCGTCATGCGCGATGGCAAAAAGTTCGCCAGCGTGCCGGAAAAACCGCTGGGGAAATACGGACGGCCATTGTTCCAATCGATGACGTATCACGATACTCCGGATCAGCCGATGCCGAAAATGCTTTTCGTGGATGCCTCAGCCAAGGTGGGCGAAAAACACGCTTACGCCGTCATTACGGTCAACAGTGTGGGGCTCAAATCAGAACCGGCCCTTGCCACGGTCGCTCAGCAGCCCCTCCCCTGGAAACGAGAAATCTCGCTGCGCGAGGCCGCGCAAACAACGCTCGTGCAGGGCACATTGAATCCCACCGATCCGGGCCGCTCAGCGATGAGCATCAACAATCTGAAAATGCACACAGTCATGTGGGGGCCGCCCAATCGGATCACCATTAGCATAAACAAAAACAACGTGTGGGACCGGCGCCTCCACGAATTCCAGGCGCCCACGTTGCAGGAGATCACGGAAGGCGCCTTCTCACCGGCCAATAAAGACTATATCGGCGTGAAGGAGATTGATTCGGAAACATTCGATCTGCCGGACCTTGTCGAATTGACGCCCCTGGCGGATAAACTGGCGAACAAGGCGGATCCGTTATCCGCATCTGTGGTGACGCGCCTGGACGATAAATCGAAGGCGTCGCTGGCGGCATTTGAAGCCGACAGGACCAACTATCGACTGGGGCGCGAATTACTGACGAACTTGACGGCCGGATTCAACATTGCGATTAGCGGCCCGCCAATCTACGAAGCGAAGCTGTTTGCCAATATTCGGCTACGGCCCGACACAGAAAGCTTGCGCCAACGAAACCCCCAAGGGAGCGAGCTGCGGCGGCTGAACCGCTTGTTGCTCGAGGATGTGTATCCGGAGATTTCCAAGAGACCGGGTAATTCATTGCGGCCTCTCGACCTAGGCTGGCTCAGTAGAGAAGGCGGCTCGGTGGATCCCTATCGCTATCCGATGCGCTATGCCTTTCCGTGCCTCAAGCCGGTGGGACAGATCATACTGGGCATTGATCCACTGGAAGGGGCGACGGCTCCGCGCATCTCCCAAAGCTGCGCCAATGGTGTCACGAGCTTGCAGGTGACGAAAGGCGATGCGAAGGCGGACCTGCAATACGTGCTCGAAATGGCGAAAGACGTCTATGCCATACGCGCTAACCTCTCCGGCATCGATACGCCGGTCTGGCTGCGGCTCTACCGGCATCGCGACACCTCTCATTTGGATTACATGACTCCGGATGGCAAATACACCAAGCCGGCGGCGGAGAAGGATAAGGCCTTCAACGGTCCCATTGAGCCTCCGACCAGCGGCCAGGATGGGCGATACTTCTGGATTCGTCAGAAGATGCCTGCGGAGAAAACGTTTCCTCAAGGGTTCGAATACGTGCTCATGGGCGTGATCAAGGGGCAGGGTGAGATAAAGATCGAGGCCGTCACGAACCAGCTCCATTTGGGTACGCCACCGCCCAATCCGCCGATGCCATGGGACTGGTTTGGTGCACCACGGCCTTCCATCGCTGAGGCGCCCGGCGCTGCCGCCACCGCCACGTTCAAAGCGGGAACCGATGGCAAGCTCGAAGCCTTCGTTACGGTCGTCACCACGATGGATGGGCCGGACCTGGTAGCCGAGGCCAGGAAACGGCTGGCCGAGGCCGAAAAGGCCGGTTTCGACGGCGCCGTGCAGGAAAACACGACCTGGTGGAATGCCTTCTATGACAAACGCGAGAACGGCCGCATCTTCCAGGGCAGCTCCGGGACCGCCTGCACCGAGAATGTTCGCGCCCTTTATCAACAGAGTTGGACGGACAGCCATGGCGGTGGCACCAAGACCGACATGCGCCTCCTTGAATGCAGCGCGTCGTATGCCCTCCCGGAACGGGATATCCAGGACTTTGACGGCGCTCCCTGCTATAACGAGGTCTTCCCGACCTCCCGCTATGTCCGCAACTGGGGTGACAGCGAAGACATGTGGCTGCAGATCGTGCAGCACTGGCTACCCGGCGCGCAGCAAAATGCGCGGGACCTCTTCAATATGCCGGGCATGTGTATCACGCACGGCTACTGCCCGCCGGTCAAGCCCGACAAGTACGTCCATACGACTATCACCCTCGAATTGTGCCTGGGCACTATGGCCGAGATTCTGCTCCCGGCTTGGGATGAGTGGGACTACGGCGGGGACATCAATTTCCTGCGGACGCAATGCTATCCCATGATGAAAGAAATGGCCCTCTTCTACGCGGCCTACGCGAAGAAGGGAACCGACAACTATTACCACATTATTCCTTCGATGCAGGAAGAGTACTGGGGCATCTACCCGGAGTTTTCCCGTAACAAGGATGTGATCAGTTCCTTATGCATGTTCCGCTGGGCCCTGACGCGGGCCGCCGATGCGGCGGAATTGCTAGGCGTGGATGCGGACCCACGCAAGCACTGGCGCGATGTTGCGGCTCAATTGGCGCCTTATCCGACCTGGAAGAAACCGGTGGGTGCGGTTTTCTCGGCGATGCCGGATGTTGAACCGCGGGGTCTCTCGCGTGACCACGGCTTCATCGCGGTGGCGTATCCGACGCTCCTGGCGGACGAAATAAACCTGGATTCGCCGCAGGAATTGAAAGACCTGATGGCTCGGACGGTGCAGAATCTGCCCGTCGGTAACGTGTCGGGCACGCTAATGCTTCTCGGCAAGTCCTCTAACGGCGCGGGTGGCCGACGTGGCGACGGCGGTGGCAGCATGTTTGGCGGTGGCGGCGGGCTCGATCCCGAAGCGATGCTCAACAGCCGGAGTGGGCGCATACACTTGTTCCCCGCCGTGTCGCCCAATGCCGAACTGGCCTTCCACAACTTCCAGGCGCGCGGTGGTTTCCTGGTCTCCGCCGCCAGAAGCGCGGGTGGAGTCTACTACCTCGAGATTCAAGCCCGGCGCGATCTGTTGTGCAAGCTGATGAGCCCGTGGCCTGGCAAGTCGGTCATGCTCCATGAAACAGGCAAGACCGAGCCGGTGCCGGTGCAGATTGATCGCAGCAACGGCGAGTGCCTGAGCTTCGCCGCCGTTGCCAATCACAAATATCAAGTCGAACCCAAGTGATCCAAGTCGTGCATCCTTCCTCCATGCTCACTCTCGGCCTCCTCTCCACCGGGGCGGCGGCTTCTCTCCTATGCCTTTCCTCTTTCGCTGCGGAGGAAGTCTCGTGCGCCTGTAATAACAAGGTCGTCGTTATCGGCCAGTTCGAGCATCGCCCCTTTGACACATTCCTGATTGCGGGCGCCGCCGGCAACGAAGTGGCCTTTAAGGACGAGATCAAGGGCCCTGATTTCTCCTGCTCGGTGCCGGAGCTCAAACCCGGCAAATACACCGTCGAGATCGGCCTGGCGGAACTCGAATTTGAACGGCCAGGTCAGCGTTCGTTCGACATTCTCTGCGGCGATAAGGCCCTGGCCACCAACCTTGACCTCTTCGTGGCGGCTGGCGGAGTGGATAAAGTCCTGCGGATCCGCGGCGATATCGATTTTGCCGGCGACGCGGCCCACGGCCCGCTGACGGTCCGGTTTGTGGCAAAGCTCGGCCTGGCCAAGTTGTGTACTTTTGAGGTAAGGGATGCCAATGGCGCGACCGTCGCTTATATGAAGGTGGCGGATCTCATTACCGGGGTTGACCCGGCTTCGCTGGCCCCGCCGGTCGCCGAAGGCCCGGTGTTGTGGAACGATCCCAGTCGGCCTTTGGAAGTGCGGGTCAGGGATCTGGTTAAACGCATGTCGCTCGCCGAGAAGGCGTCCCAGATGCGCAATACGGCCCCGGCAATTCCGCGTCTTGGTCTTCCGGCATACAATTATTGGAACGAATGCCTGCACGGCGTCGCACGCTCCGGCGTGGCAACCGTGTTCCCGCAGGCGATCGGCCTCGCGGCGACTTGGGACGCGCCCCTGCTGCATGACGTGGCGGACACCATCAGCACCGAGGCCCGCGCCAAGCATCATGAGTATGCCCGCATCCACAACGGCGACAGCGCCAAATACTTCGGGCTGACCTTCTGGACGCCGAATATGAACATCTTCCGCGATCCCCGCTGGGGTCGTGGGCAGGAAACTTACGGTGAAGATCCGTTCCTGACCGCGCGGATGGCGGTGGCGTTCATCCGCGGCTTGCAGGGTGACGATCCGAAATATGCGAAGGCGATGGCCTGCGCGAAGCACTTTGCGGTTCACAGCGGCCCCGAATCGACCCGGCATACCTTCGACGCCGTTGTGCCCGAGCGCGATTTCTACGAAACGTATCTGCCGCACTTTGAAGCGGCAGTGCGCGAAGGTAAAGTCTGGTCGGTGATGGGAGCTTACAATAGCGTCTATGGCGAGCCGGCCTGTTCGAGCCCCCTGTTGCTGGGCGACCTGCTTCGCAAGCAATGGGGTTTCCAGGGCCATATCGTTTCGGATTGCGGCGCGATCTATGACATTTTTGCCAACCACAAGACGGTGGCCACCGATGAAGCGGCGGCCTCCCGGGCGGTGAAGGCCGGCTGCGACATGTGTTGCGGGGACGATTACAGCACGCTGCCCAAAGCGGTGCGCCTGGGACTGATCACCGAGGCAGAGATGGATGTGGCGCTGGGCCGCCTGCTCGCCTCGCGCATTCGCCTCGGCCTGTTCGATCCGCCCGAGCAGGTTGCCTATGCGCGGATTCCGTTCGCGGCCAACGACACCGACGAACATCACGCGCTGGCCTTGCGCGCCGCGCGCGAATCCATGGTGCTGTTGAAGAATGACGGCGTGCTGCCGCTGAATCGCGCCCGTCTCAGGCGCCTCGCGGTCATTGGCACGAACGCCTGCTCCGTGGATATGTTGCTGGGCAATTACAGCGGGACCCCCTCCAAACCGGTGACGATTCTCGAGGGTATCAAAGCGGCGGCGGGGCCGGGCGTAGAGGTGATTTACGATGCCGGCTGCCCGCTGGCGGTGCGGAAGGGTGAACCAGCAGTTCCGTCGCCTGCATCGTTTGCCGCTGCGACGCGGGCAGCCGCCTCCGCGGATGTTGTCATCTACGTTGGCGGGCTCAACCCGCAGCTTGAAGGCGAGGAGATGCCGGTCGATTACCTCGGATTTGGCGGCGGCGACCGCACGGACATCGAGCTTCCCGCCGTGCAGGACGCCTTGCTCAAGGCCCTTCACGCCACCGGCAAGCCGGTAGTGTTCGTGAATTGCAGCGGCAGCGCCGTGGCCATGGTTTGGGCCGCCGAGCATCTGCCGGCCATTTTGCAGGCGTGGTACCCGGGCGGGCAGGGCGGCCAGGCGGTGGCAGAGACGCTCTTTGGCGACGCGAATCCCACCGGCCGCCTCCCGGTTACGTTCTACCGGTCCACCGGCAACCTGCCTCCGTTTGAGGATTACCGAATGAGCCAGCGCACCTATCGTTATTTCACCGGAAAACCACTTTATGCGTTTGGTCTTGGATTGAGTTACACGACGTTCGCCTTGACCGGCGCGAAGCTCGGTGGCGCCAAGGTTGGCCGATCGGATTCGGTAAAGCTCGCGGTCAATGTGAAGAACTCCGGGCAGCGCGATGGCGACGAAGTGGTGCAGGTTTATTTCCGACACGTGAAGCCGTCGCAGCCACAGGCGCGCCTGGCCTTGTGCGCCTTCACCCGCGTCAACGTTCCGCCAGGAAAGACGGTTCCGGTGTCACTTGAGATTCCCGTGGAGCGTTTTCGCTTTTGGGACACCGCGAAGAAGAGCTACACGGTTGAACCGGGGGACTATGAGATTCTCATTGGCGGCGCGTCCGACAAACTGACCCAAAAACTATCGCTTGCGGTCCGCTGAACCAATTGGCCGGCATACGACATAATTAGCATGACTCACTTAACAGCGATATGAAAATTGCCACAACCGTCCCCCGTTCTTCCGCCAGGACCGTAAACCCGGATGCTTTGCGGCTGCTCCTGATCTCCATGGGCGCAGCCGCACTGGCCTTGTCCGTAGCTCCTTCCCGGGCCGCGGTGGATACATCGCCAAAGCCGCCCGCAGATTCGGCCCAACCGGTTTTTGACAAGAATAGCCCCTACTATTTTGACGGAACCATTTCCCGCCAGACGCTGGAGAACTATCTGGATCGGTCAGTGACCATGGGGTACTTTCTGGTGCCCGGCAAACCCGAGGGCTATGAGTTTCCTTACAAAGACGATGACATCCGCCTTATCCGAAACATCGGAGCCAAGTTCATTGGCCGTTCCATATACCGGTGGGGGGAGGAGAGCCGCTTAAATGATCCCGCCTTTTTGGCCTATGCCAAAAAGATGGTGGATACAGTTCATGCGTTTGATCCGGAGGTGGTCTTCCAGGGATGCCTCTTTGAGCAGGTTAGCGCTGACGTCAACAACTTGAAGATTCCCGCCTGGGTATTTACTGACTTTGGCCTGCCCGTGGAAGACCGGACGTTTTCCTGTGATGCGATAATCAAAAGGCAGGGCAGAGGCTCTAACCGTCCCGGAGGAAGGGGCGGGGTTCCGATTATCAATAATCTCGAAACCCGCCTTTGGTTCTACTATCTGGCGGTCTCCTACATCAATGTTGGATGTGAAGCCTTCCACCTGGGGCAGGTGGGACTCATCGGCGCGGAGGATCGGGATCTGACAATATATTGCGAGTTCCTGGCAAAAGTGCGCACTTATGCGAAGACACACGCGCGCCGGCATCTGGTCCTGATGGATGGGCATGTCCCGAGCGGAGGCATGGTAAAGGATGGTGTCAGCCTCTTGGATTTTAACTCGTTTCCTTTGCGTATCAAAGCGGTCCCGGAGCAGCCATACGAGGCCGTTCTGGAGGTGAACCACCTCGATGCTCTTTTCAAGCGGAGCAAGGGGTGCACTTCCCCGAGCGGCTGGCGTTGCGAGAGTTTGCCCTATCTGGTTGAGTTCGACAATTTTGGCCGGGCCCGGACTCCAAATGTTGCCGACAACACGACTATTTTTGTCTGGGGTTGGGATGAAATATCATGGCTCGCCCTCCAAACGGAAGCATACAGAAACCAGTGGCTCGTGTATGCTTACAACTGGATTAAGCAAACCGACCCGAACGGGCACCTCCAGATGCCGGTGACCCGCATGATCTCCTGTCCCAACCAAACGCTACGCACCTACTTTGCCAACACCAAGAGCCCGGCCTGTCCGGTCGGCTACTCTCAGGAAGAGACTATCAAGAAGATCTGGAATCATGAGCTAAAGCCAGCCGTCCAAGCGGCCGGTGCCAATTCCGGTCACTACGTCCTTGTGCCGCAAGATTATGGAATGCCCATGAACAATGTCGCGGACGTGGCTGTCGATTCCAAGAACAACGTCTTCACTATTGTGCGGGGTGAGACACCCATTCTCGTGTTCAATTCCGAGGGCAAGTTCCTCTACGGGTGGGGCAAAGGAATGATCGCCGGACCGCACGGCATTTATATTGATTCACATGACAATGTCTTCTGTGTTGACACAAAGGACCACGTCGTCTCGAAATTCACCACCGACGGCAAACTGCTGATGACGCTGGGCGTGAAAGGCGTGCCGTCCGATTCAGGCAGCGTGAAAGGCAATTTCAAGACCGTCAAGCGAGGGGCGGCTCCCTTCAACGTTCCCACAAAAGTCGCGACTTCCAAGTCCGGTGACATCTTTGTCTCCGACGGTTACGGCAACGCCCGGGTTCATCGTTTTTCAGCCGATGGCAAGCTCATCAAATCCTGGGGCGAGCCGGGAACCGGCCCGGGCCAGTTCAATCTGCCTCACGGCATAGCCGTTGATGACAGCGACAACGTCTATGTGGCGGACCGCGAAAATGAGCGCATCCAGGTGTTCGATGTCGAGGGCAACCTCAAATCGATCTGGACCAACATCTATCGGCCGTCCGCCATCTGCGTCCATCAGGGCAAGGTTTACGTGACCGAACTCGGCCACAGGACGTACGTGGACAACGTCCTGTTCACTCCGGACGGCAAGGGACCTTGGTCGCGGGTCCGTATTTTTGACCCTGCGGGGGTCGAACAGGCGAACTTCGGCGGACCTGAAGGCTGGAAACCCGGCAATTTCTTCGCGCCTCACGGTATATGCGTTGATAAGAATGGAGCGATTTACGTCGCCGAGGTGATCTGGCCCGCCAACGAAAACGCGCCGCCCAAAGATTTGCATCCCGCCCTTCAAAAATTCAGGCCGGCAGATTGATTCGGAACCGATCTGTTCACCTTTGGAGTCAGGCCCCCATCGCAGGAGTATCACGGGAGGCTGGTTGCTGGCCGGCAGCCGGGTCACGACCAGGTTGGTAATCGCGTAAGTGCCCACGGCACAAGGGGGGCCGGCCGAACTCATGACGATCCAAAGGCCTTTCGACCCTGGAGGCGCGACGACCGTCTCCTCCCGATGCACAAACGCCGAGGTCTCCAGCGCCCCGCTCCAACCTTCGGTCGCTCCCTGAACCCGGAAACCCATTTCCTCGACCGGGTCCAGGTTGCCGTCAATAAACCGCACCGACATATTCATGTCCCCCGCGACCTCTCGCCAATTCTCATCGTATCCGTCCGGCTTGTAGCGCATCCGCAAGGGCGCCCGTTCCGTGTTGGTAGCCGGCCCGAAACCAAAGGCGATGTTCCTCGGCGCCGGGGCCAGGCGCAGCTTATTGCCGGGCCGCAGGGAAACGGCTTGGCCGTTGACGCTCAGGGAGCGGATTCCAAGAAGCGGATCGGTTCTGCCGCCTTTCGGGCTCTCGACTGCGAGACAGCAACTGAACCCGCCGAGGAGGCAGCCGAGGCGCAAACATGTTATGCGAAACGAGGTACTCCTTCAGTTGGCACCTGCCCCCCGCGCGGGCGGGCGAGCAACTGCCGGTTGACACCGCGCCAGGTGACAAGCGCACCCGTAAAGTGCACCCTATTCTGCCCTGAATGAGGGCCGATCGAAAGAAAAGAAATGAGAGCGCTACGATTTGCAACGGCGTGTCTGGCAGCCGGTGGTACGCTCTCGTGCTTACTACGCTGCGAGTCAGCATCAATCCAGTTTTGCTCCGTCGCGCGGCCCACAACTGCCTAGAAAACAGGTTCGCATCGCGGGTAATTACTGTTTAGAATGCCGCCGATCTATGTCCATCCGTGTCCGTCTTTGGTTAGCTCTGCTCTTTCTGGTCAACCTGGCCCAAGGGGCTTCGCCCGGCAACGCACCACCTTTGCCGATTGCCGGGGCTCGCCTGGTAAATGTGTCCACCGAACCCCAATTGCAATCGGCGATGGGCAATCTGCAGAATGGGGACACGATTCTGCTCGCTGACGGCGCCTATAACCTGACCAGCACCCTCCACATTAAAGGCCGGAACAATATCACCATTCGCGGGGCTGCCGGCAGCACCAATGTCGTTCTCGTGGGCAAAGGAATGGACAACTCCAACTACGCAAGTGTCCCGTTTGGCGTCTGGTCGAACGGCACCAACACGACTATTGCCCACCTGACCATCCGGGATACCTGGGACAACGAAATCATCTTTAACCCTGGCGCCCAGTCGCCGCTCGTGTACTGCGTCCGCCTCCTCAACGCCGGCTCGCAGTTCATTAAGTCCAACCCCACCGACGTTAACGCCGGGCTTGGGGTCAACAACGGGGTCGTCGAGTATTGCTGGTTCGAGTACACCGGCAGCCCGCCCGGTGACCACGGCTCGGGGGCCGGCTACTTCAACGGCATCAGCGCTCACGCCGCGCAAAACTGGATCGTCCGGGGGAATCTATTCAAAAACCTCCATAATCCCGATTCGGCCGCCTACCTTTGGAACCCGGCCGTGTTGTTCTGGCGGCACTCGACCGGCACCGTCACAGAACAGAACACGTTCTTCAACGTGGATCGCGCCGTGGCCTACGGGTTGGACAACACGACACCTTATTTCGACCACGCCGGCGGCGTGATTCGCAATAACTTCATCTGCCTGGCCTTCGGGCTGATGAGTGCCAATCGCAAAGCCGGCTCGGATGGCTCGCTCATTGCCTGGAACTCGCCCGGCACGCAAATTGACCACAACAGCGTCTTGCTCAACGGCAACGAGTTCTATGCGGTCGAGTTTCGCTTCTCCACTACGACCAACGGCACCGCTCGCAACAATCTTAGCGACGGACCGGTTCATCTGCGCGACAGCGCCACCGCCACGCTGAGTTCAAACCTGGCCACGGCTGTGCCTGAAATGTTCGTCAACGCTGCCGTCGGCGACCTGCATCTGGTGGCCTCAGCGACCAATGCGATTGACCAGGCGCCCACGCTTTCCACGGTGACGAACGACTTCGACGGCGAGCGCCGGCCCCGTGGCGCCCGTTCCGACATCGGGGCCGATGAATTTACGACCAATGCGCCGCCGTCATCCTCTGGTGTGAAGGTGAGTGGCACTCCAGCCGGCGATATCGCCCATCTCATTCATTGGATTCGCGACCCGAGGGTCATCCTGGACCACGATTGGGCCGTGATTTTCGGGGTGCCGACGAGACGTTTGAATGAGCAGTACCGCCGGAACTTGCATCGTTTCCCGGAGGATTTCGCCTTGTCGCCCCCTCGTATTTATTTACTCCCTTTGATCAGCGTCTTGATCTGGCGCAGGCTGGCCGCCGCCGTGCGGTCGAGGTTGGCTTCACTGCCGCCCCCGCGCAGGGGGGAACACATCTCGTAAGCGACGAAGCCCTTGAACGCGCCTGCCCGCAGTCCCTTGAAGAAAGCTTTCAGGTCAACAAAGCCTTCTCCCAGGGGTACGGCACGCACCATGTCGGGCATGGCCCGGTAGTTCACGAGCCCGGGCAGGTAGGCCCAGCGCTTCAGTCGCACGTAATCCGCCACAGTCGTCTGCACCATGCGCGGCGCCAACGTCCGGGCGCAGGCAAAGAGATCCTCTCCTTGCAGCGCCGGAACCCACGGGTCGAACATCGCTTTGCAGTTGGGGTGGTCCACTTCATCCAGGAACTCGACGTAGGCCTCGGTCGAGATGGCGGTATCGTGATGATTCTGCACGCCCAGATAGACTCCATAGCTCGCGGCCAGGGCCGCGCACTCACGGATGGCCAGCACACACTTGCGCCAATCCCGCTGGCATTCCTCTTCCGCGGTGGAGTAGCCGGTGAACACCCGGACGATTCGCGCTTCGAGACGCTGGGCCATTCTCGCCAGCTCCCGAACGTAGGCGAGCTGCATTTCGACATAGGGGACCTCCGCCGCTCGCTCGCCGCCGGTGAAATCGGTGTATCCGGCAATGGTAGCGACCTGAATGCGGATCTCTTTCGCGCACTGCTTGATGCGATCCAGTTTGCCCCTGTCCATGTCGAGGGGGGACAGATGGGGCCGTTTGGCCATCAATTCAACGGCCGAAAAGCCAAGCGCCGCCGCCTTCCGGATAAAGGCTTCGAGGTCCAGCTTATGCTGGCCCCAGAGCCCTGCGTAGCTCACCGAGAACAGCGTTGGTATCATGAGTCCATTCTTCACCTGTATTGCTGAACAGTTAGTCAACAAATCGTCGGTCGGTATCCCAGCCAATCCAACGTCGCGTAAGACGTGTCTTCCCGAGCCGTTTACAGTGTCCGGCACGCCTCTGTCAACGTGGAAAGGCGCCCCGCCGTCCGAACGGGGTCCCCTTTTTCTACAAGCGCCCCGGAGGGGCAAAAGAAAGTAGCGCAGGGTAAGGCCAAACCGGAGGTTGGAACTGGAATCGGGTCTGGTGCGCTGTGTCGTCGGGCACGCGTTCGCCGGACCGACCTCCGGTCTGATTCCGTTTTCCCCGTTTTCAGCAACGGCAGCGCCAGCATGGGGAAAATGGCCATCAGGCCATACCCCGAAGCCAGCGCGGTCGAGCAGAGCCTTCCGGCGAGACTACGGGGAAGATGCGGGCCTGTAAGCGGGAATGGGCCGCCAGAATGGCGAGGGCTGCGGGACAAGTGGCTTGGCTTCTCGGGGAGCCAGACCGGGGGGACACTGTCATTGAGGTTGGGTGACATAGTATTTGCCTACATTCATAACCTGCTGATAATCAATGATTTGGGTTGTACTTTTTCGTTAGCACCCCCATTAACCTGGGGATGCAAACGATTATCCACGAC
>Ga0326727_10005403_pt1 | contig 36604 bp, 24 predicted proteins | sample MB2enrmetagenome_FD_207643 | JGI IMG/M metagenome (GOLD analysis project Ga0326727, IMG submission 207643) | Lab enriched peat soil microbial communities from McLean, Ithaca, NY, United States - MB29MY | ecosystem: Environmental > Terrestrial > Soil > Wetlands > Peat | place: USA: New York... | reverse complement strand
GAGGAAAGACCTGCCCGCTCAACGGAACCACCTGCGGACTGCCCGCCGCATTATCGCTGACCGTCAGCGTCCCGCTGTAAACCCCCACCGGGGATTCGGCCGTGAAGCTCACGTCAATCTCGCAGTTGGCTCCCGGGGCCAAAGTGGTCCCACAGGCATTGGCGGAAATCGCGAAGGATCCCGCCGCCACAATGCTCGAGATCTGTAACGGCGACCCACCCGGGTTCGACAGGATGACGGGTTTGGACGGGCACTGGAGATTGAGGTTGTGCTGGTAGCTGAGTGCGGTGGGCGCGAGGGTGGCGATCGGCGGACCGCTGGTCCCCGTTCCGCTCAAAGTCACCGTCTGCGGGCTGTTGGAGGCGTTGTCAGTGAAATTCAGCGTGGCGCTGCGGGCACCCACGGCGGACGGCGTGAACGTTACGCTGACCGTGCATTGCCCGACGCTTGCCGTCAAAGGACTGCTCGTTGAACAAGTCGTCCCGGCGGGCGCGATGGCAAAATCGCTGGCATTGGTTCCGGTAATTGCAATGCTGGTGAAGGTGAGGTTGGCCGTAGTGGTGAGGGTCACCGTCTGGGATGGCGTGCTGGTGGTGCTCACGATTTGATTTCCAAAACTCAAGCTCGTGGCGCTGGGGGCCACCGTGCTAACTTGCAACAGGACGGAAACCGTGTTGCCAAGATGATTGGCCACAGCCAAATCGAGCCGCCCATCGCCGTTGAAATCCCCCACCCCCACGAAAAAGGGGTTGGTCCCCGTCGCGGGAGATGTGGTGGTGGCCGTGAACGTCCCATCCCCATTCCCCAACAAAATGGTCACGGTGTTGCTGTTGAGGTTGGCGACCGCCAAGTCCAGCTTCCCATCACCATTGAAATCCCCCTCCGCCACCGAACGGGGCTCCATTCCCGTGGCCGGAGGCGTAGCGGTGGCCGTAAACGTACCATCCCCGATCCCCAACAAAATGGTCACGGTGTTGCTGCCCCGGTTCACCACCGCCAAGTCCAGTTTTCCGTCGCCGTTGAAATCCCCCACCGCCACCGAATGCGGGTTGGTTCCCGTAGCCGGAGACGTGGCAGTGGGCGTGAACGTCCCATCCCCATTCCCCAGCAAAATAGTCACGGTGTTGCTGCCGTCGTTCGCGACCGCCAAGTCCAGTTTCCCATCACCGTTGAAATCCCCCACCGCCACGGAATGCGGGTTAGTTCCCGTTGACGGAGATGAGTCAGGGGGCGTAAACGTCCCATCCCCATTCCCCAGCAAAATGGTCACGTCGTTGTCGTCGTAATTGGCCACCGCCAAGTCAAGCTTCCCGTCCCCATTGAAATCCCCCACCGCAATGGAAACCGGTTCGCTATCCGTGGCCGGAGACGTGGCAGTGGGCGTAAACGTGCCATCCCCATTCCCCAGCAAAATGGTCACGGTGTCGCCGTCATAATTTCCGACCGCCAAGTCCAAAATCCCATCGCCATTAAAATCCCCCACCGCCAGCGGACGCGGGCCGGTTCCCGTGGCCGGAGACGTCGCGGTGGGCGTAAACGTCCCATCGCCATTTCCCAGCAGAATGGTCACGTTGTTGCTGTTAAAGTTCGTGACCGCCAGGTCGAGCTTCCCATCCCCGTTGAAATCCCCCACCGCCACCGAGTACGGGTTGTTTCCGACCGTGACGGGGGAGCCGGGCGCATTGCCGAAAAAGACATTCGAGCCCTCGTTGCTCGCGACGGGGAAGAACACGACGTTCGAGGTTTCGCCGGGAGCCGGGTTTGCCGCCGTGACCGAGGCAGTGCCGGCTACGAGGATGTCCGCGGCATTAATGGCCGCCGTCAATTGACTGCTGTTGACGAAGGTGGTCGTTCGGGGGCTGCCATTCCAGTTTACCGTCGCGCCGTTGACGAACTCCGTGCCGTTCACGCTGAGGGTGAATGCCCCTCCGCCGGGCGCGGTCGCTGTCGGAACCAGCGGCTGATTGACCAGCGGCACTGGAATAGTGCCGGTGCCCGACAGGTTCACCGTCTGCGTTCCCGGCGAGGCATTGTCGGCAAAAGTCAGTGAGGCGTTGCGGCTCCCCCCAGCGGTCGGCGTGAACGTCACACTGACTGTGCAGGTGTTGTTGGGGGTGACCGTTTCATCCGAGCAGGTGTCGGTGCTCTTGGCAAAGTCGCTGGCATTCGCACCACCGATGGTGACCGTCGAGATGCTGAGGTTGACCGTGCTGGTGTTGGTGACGGTCACCGTCTGGGACGCGCTGGGGGTGCCAACGGACTGCGGTCCGAACGTGAGACTGGTCGGCGAGAGACTTACGGAGGGCGCCACGAGACCCACCGGGGTGACGATGGCGCCCGTCGAGTTATTGGCCAGATTGGGGTCGAGCGTCGAGGCGCTCACGCTCGCATTGTTGCTGACGGAAGTACCGCTGTTCACGGTGACCACCAGCGTGATGGTAGCCGAACCCGCGTTCGGAACCGTACCGAGATTGCAGGTCACAGTGGAGGTTCCGCTGCATGAACCCTGGGTGGGTGTTGCCGAAACGAAAGTTGTGTTCGCGGGGATCGTGTCGGTGACGACTACCCCCTCGGAATCATTAGGCCCGGCATTATTAACGGTAAGGGTGTAGGTAAGATTTCCGTTGATCGCCACTGGGGAGGGTGACGGAGTCATGGCAATGCCCAGGTCCGCTTGTTGAACCGCGCCCCCCCGCACCGTGAGGTAGACGCGCCCCAGAACATTGGTGCCCCCGACACTGGTATATATCAAGCCCGTCGCGGTATTCGAATCCAGGAATGCCCCATCGACCTCCGAGCCTGGCAATTGGAAGTAAGTGCCGGTGGTGCCGGTGCCGTTCGAATATCCGGCGCCGGCGGACGTGCAACCCGGAATCGGACCAGACGCGTTCGTGCATAGGCCGTCGTCGCCACCGCTGGCATCACCCGCCTCCCATTGAATCTTTCCGTAGTTGAATTCGATGTCAAAATCGCCCGGCGCGACGTCCTGGCGATCTATCAACACCAATTGAAAGCTGTCCAGCTTGTCAGTTGCTGACCCGAAGTACCCCACGTTGATCCAGTTCACGCCAAAGGCGTTAAAGCCATTGACAGTGTCGTTGCCGTAGGTCACGAGCCCGGAACTGTAACCGGTGGTGTCCACATCAGCCCAATAGGGGGCAATGATAGAAGTCACAGTGGGCTCTTCTTCTTCTCCGCAATCAAGCGGCGTGACGAGCCCGCTGGGTGTGTAGATGCCACAGGGGGTATCAAATGTCACGTTGCCGTTATTGTTGACGTAGAGGCCCGTGTAGGTTTTCCCGAAAAAGTTTATACCATTCCCGTTGTTGAAGCTGGCGCCCAGCGGGATTTCGTCGGTGGAGTTGTCGTCGTTTTCGGGAAACACGCTGTTCGTAAATCCGGGCAGGTTACGAATGGCATAAGTCCCGGCGATGTCAGCCACAAAGACATTGCTGTTGCCACTCCCGTTGCCCAGGGTAGGCTCGAGGGGGTTCTGCGTGGGAAAGTCCGTGGATGCCGTCGAGCCGGTCACCCAGGTTCCGCCGTCATCGTCTTGGGCAACGGCGGCGCCGTTGTCCGCCCCACTCCCACCGAGGTAAGAAGCGAAAAGCAGATTCGTCCCTTCGGCATTCAGCCGTGCCAGAAAAGCATCCGTAGTGGTGCCGCTGGCGCATCCGCCTACACAGGAACCAGTGACGGGGTTGTCGGTGGGAAAATTAGTGGAGTTTGTGGTGCCCACCACGTAGGCGTTGCCGGAAAGGTCCACCAGGATGCCCGAAGGTACATCGTCTCCGCTGCCCCCAAAGAAATTCGCGTAGAGAAGGGCCGCCCCTTCCCCGGACGGAGCGATTTTCACCACGAAGGAATCTTTGCCGCCCCCGGGACCGATGGAAGTGGTGGGCTCGGTTTGCGACTGAAAAAAGCCGGCCGGGTTATCGGTTGAACCGGTGACGTAGAGATTAAACGGGCTATAGAGAGAGCTCCCCCCCTCCCCAGGGGTATAATCGCGGTGGACTTTCTGGCGCGTCCTTTTTGCGTGGCGCTGGATGCCGGTGACCGCATGAGATGGATCAGGAACGTAGGCAATGTAGAGGGGATCGAGGGCGATTCCGGTGGCCTCGTTATCCCCGGTGCCACCCAGGTAAGTGAAGAAGTCCAACGAGTCGCTAGGGTCACTGTTGACACTAAACTCGGCGACAAAGGCATTAAAACTCCCGTCGCTGCCGCCATAGGAGGGCAATATCGTACCCGGGGTGGTGGTGATGAAGCTCGGGGAGCTCGTGCGCCCTGCCACGTAGGCGTTCTCGTTGGTGTCCGCCGTGACGGCCGTAATGGCGTCCGTCCCAGTGCCGCCAAAATAGGTCAGGTAGCTGAGTGAAACCCCCTCTCCGAACTGGAGCACGGCCAGAAAACCATCGCTCGACCCTCCGCCATAGGTTGTCTGATATCCCTCGGGACCAGATTCGCCCACAAGGTTGCCATTGGAGGTGGAGGTATCGCCCGCCAAATAAACATTTTCGTAGCTGTCGACGTAAATCGCCAAACCGTCCTCATCTCCACGGCCGCCACCGTAAGTACAATAAATGACACTTCCGACGCTGTTAAGAACGGTTAAGAAGGCATCGCTGGGTCCCTTGAGATGGGATTGAAAGGCGCCAGAGGTAATGGGAAAGTCTGAGGAATGCGTGGTGCCGGTTATGAAAATATTATTGTTAGTATCGAGGGCAAGGGCGCTGGCGCCATCGCCCCCCGTCCCGCCGATAAACGTGGTGTAATCCAGGTAGCCACTCGCGTTGATCTGGCTCACGAAGGCCACCGGCGCTACTGACGGGGGAGGACCCTGCATTCGGTGCAACTGGTGGGTGGTTACGCTCCCTCCCGCCACGGGGAAATTCGCGGAAGCCGTCGAGCCTGTCACGTCGATGTTGCCACTCGAATCGACGGCGATGCCCGTGCCATTGTCCGGTCCTGTCCCGCCCAGATAAGTCGAGTAGCTGAGCGTGGGGTCAATAATCAGGGGAAGGTGGTGGTCATAACCCCCCACGGCAAAACGAACTTCGTTGCCGTGGGTCAGCACATACCTTCCATCCAGATTGCGCCGCCCTTGCCCGTCGGGCGTGTAACCAAGTTGGTAGACTTGCGGCTTGCGGAAGCGCAGGTCACCATGCGCCCCTTGAATCAGCAGGTCGCCGTTGCTATCAACCGAGAGCGAAGCATTCTTTCCCTCGCCTCTCATTCCGGCCAGATCAAAAGCAATCCGAATAGCCCGCGGGTCGGCGCCCGGCTTGACGACAAAATCGTATTCGAGTTGTTGCTGGTTGCTGCCGTAGTAAACCAGGTCCACACCCGGATAAACATCGCTGTAAGTCACGCGGCCATAGGTCGGAACATTGGTCAGCCATTTTCGTGGATCGTTCCCGATGTAGTAATTACTCTCGCCGGGCAGCAATCCCGCGCCTTTGGGCTCGACGGAGGAGCGGGCGCCGGCCAATTTCATTCGCAGCACGCCGGAAGATTCTACGTCCGCCTTCGCTCGCTCTCCGGGCAAGAGGGATTTGGCGGATCGCGAGGGTTTATACAGCGACAGCGCCGCTTCAGTCGGCGTCAGGAATAACGTGTACCCGCGTCCCTGAGAGAGGAATTTTACTTGCGGAGCGCTCTGCCCTTGGTTGGGTACGAAGCTCAGGGGAAGCTTGCTGTACGAGGCAAGTTGGCGCGCTTTTGCCGCATCCGACATGGACGGCGCGGGCGCGGCAGGATGCTCCGCACTTTGGTGAATTACCCGGCTCGGAGGGTTGGGCCCGACAACTCCCGGCCCCGCAGCGCCCGCGCCTGGCGCTTGATCCGCTCCCCAAGCAAGTGTAGACATGAGGGCCAGCAACGCAAGGGACGCCAGGATACTCCAAAATCCGTGGCGCGATAGAATATGCTGGAATCGCATAAGAGCCTCCACTCGAATCGCCCAATAGCCCGCTGGGCGCCGGCCTTTTTCTGAGGACCTGAACCCCAAGAAAGCAAGAACGCGAACGCTTGCTGAAAGATAAAATCGCCTGAATTTTACCGATTAAACGGCGCAATTGTGTCACTCCTCCTATACCGTGTCAAGAGCCAGTGGAGATTTTTTTCAGACCCCCAAAAGCGTGACTGACAGAGGGAATACGCTGCCCCGCTGGCATCGGCTCATCGGTTCATCAGCTCATCGATTTACCGGGTAATCGATTCATCAGGCCATCGGGCCATCCAAAACCAACTCTATGGTCAGCAGAAGAACCGATGAGCCGATGAACCGATGAGCCGATCAGCCTCCACTCCATTGCATTGGGACGCCCGTTTCGCCTATAATGCCATTGGACCCCCAAGAAGCAGGATTTGCGCTATGGCCTCGCCGATCGTCCAAAAACTCCAGGAAGAGATTCAAGCGTTGGAGCACGAACTGAACTCAGAACTGCCCAAAGAACTGAAACGCGCGCGGGCCCTGGGGGATTTGAGTGAAAACGCCGAATACATCATGGCGAAGCAGCGCCAGGATTATGTTAGCGCGCGCTTGATGCAGCTCAAGAACCGTTTGGCGGACCTTTCGCTCATTAATATGAACAACATCCCGAAGGACCGCATCGCCTTCGGATCGAAAGTCACTCTCTATGATGTCGACCGCGATGTGGAGATCGAGTATCGGTTGGTGACCAGCGAAGAAGCTGACGTCAATAAAGGACGGATCTCCACAACCTCACCGATTGGCCGCAGCTTGATGGGCAAAAAGCCGGGTGACGCGGTCAAAGTGACCACACCGAACGGCTCCCGCGAGTTCGAAATCCGCGCTGTCCTGACCTTGTACGAGCAGGCGTAAGAACCGCCCGCGGACTTGTTCCCGCCCGGAGTGCAGAGACCCTCCATGGTAACGCGAAAAATCGGCGACACCCTTCGGCATGTGCTCGACGCCATTGTCCGGGGTTTTGCCGCCAGCGGCATCAACCCCAATGTTCTCACCTTCATCGGATTTGCCATCAATTGCCTGGCGGCGTACCTGTTCGCCTACGGGTATTTTCGCTGGGCCGGCGCCACCATCTTCCTGGCCGGTATTTTCGACATGACGGACGGCCGCGTGGCGCGCCTCTCCAAACGCGTGACCGCCTTTGGCGGTTTTTACGATTCGGTCATGGACCGCTACTCCGACCTCTGCCTGCTGATTGGATTGCTAATCTACTACGGGCGCATCAATCGCTATTCTTACGTCTGCGTGGTGGCCGTGGCCATGATTGGCTCCGTCATGATCAGTTACACCCGCGCCCGCGCCGAAAACCTGATTCCCACCTGCAAGGTGGGGTTTATGGAGAGGCCGGAGCGCGTGGTGCTGATCATCATTGGGGCGCTGTTTGACCGCATGGCGCCGGTGCTTTGGCTGATCGCCGCGCTGTCCAACGTCACGGTGATCCATCGCATTTACTACACGCATCAAGAGGCTCGAAAACTTGCCTCTCAACAAGCTGCAAGCTAGCACCCGCTTTCCCGGCGTAAACCGGGGGCACACGTCGCACCGCCCGCCGCGCCGCGCTGGCATTTATTCCCTTATCCCTTTCTGCCGCCGGGGGCTCGGCCGAGGTTTCCGGCGAAGTCCCATGGCGCATGCCGAGGGGGTTGTTTTCTGGAGATCACATGAAAAGCGCACGCAGGGTTTCATGGTTTTGCCTTGGCATGATGCTCGGGCTATGCGCCCTGGCGCGTGGACTCACCCCTGCTCCGGTTGAGATCGTAAGCCCCGTCACTGACGCGCAAGGCCACATTGTGGAGGCTGCGGCTCCTGACGGAAGGCCGTACCCCGTGTTTCGTCAGCCGCCCGAATCCCCCCTGGTCAAGCAGGTACGCGAAGTTCTGCATTCCGGCCCGGCCCAACAAGTGCTGGTGCTCGAAAGGTTTGCCCGGACAGTTCGCTCCCATGAAAGGGACGCGGCCGCGGGCGAGCGACCCGCTTCTCTTCCGCCCATGTACTTGCTGTTGTCCAACCAGGAGGGGGGATTTGCGCGCTACGGCTTCTGGTTGGAGCAGGCGAATGGCCCCCGAAAACTCGTCATGGCGGGGTATGTGGACCTGGTCGTAAGGCAGCAGAGCGTCGATAGCGGAGACTTCGAGGAAATCTTCTGTCATGAGCTCGGACACCTCATCTTGCGGTCGCTGCTGGGTGACCTGAGCCACGGACCCTCACGGAAAATGCACCAGAGCATGACGGTGACGGACTACCCGACCGCTTTCGATGAGGGCTACGCCGAGCACTTTCAACCCCTGGCCCGCGACACCACCCAGAACCCGGCCTTGCGGAAAATCCAATCCGGAACGGGGACGATGGACCTGGATTTGTTGTGGTTGAGCAATTTGGACGGACAACTGCGGACCGACGGGGTGAAGCGGAATCTCTTCGTGCATTGCAAAGCCCCCCCGGCAGCAAATACGGCGCAGGGCGCGGACCTTTACCCAGTTTTCTTGAACGAGGAGACCTCCACCCAGTTTCTTCCCGGCGCCCTTAAGAACGCCCAGGAAATGATGGCGAGCGAGGGGGTAATCGCTACGCTGGTCTATCGTCTCGTCAACCGCGAAAGCCTGCGCAACCATTACCGCGAACCCGCGTTTTACAATCAGTTTGTGGAGGCAAATGCCGGGGCAGGCGCGGACCCGCAGAAGGAAATCTCTCCTTACCAAAATGTGAATTTGAAAATCTTTGCCGCCCTGCGGCAGATTGCTCCCCAGGCAGGCGATCCCAGCCGTCCGCTCGCGATCGCGCTCATTGACGCTTACGCGAAGCTGTTCCCGGATGAAGCCCGGACGGTGTATGACCTCTTCCTGTCCACGACGTACGGTGTGACCGCATCGCCGGAAGCCGCACCCGCGTTCGAGCGCGCCGCCGCGGCAGGCCAGATCGGTGACATTGACTCCTACCCCCATGCCTCCGGCGCTGCGTTCTCGCTCCTTGACCAGATCACCAACCGAGTGGCCAAGGGGGATCTGTCTCTCGACGCCAATCTCGGACCGGAACTCTGGCTGCTCAACGAGGATTTCAAGATTGCCTCCGCCGTCTGGGAGCGCGAGCGCACCGTGCCCCTCTCCCTCAACCTCAATACAGCGTCGGAGCCCGAGCTGATGACCCTGCCGGGTGTCGACTCCGCGCTCGTGGCCCGCATTTTGGCCACCCGGCATTCGCGCGGCTACTTTCATAGTGTGGACGAAGTGGGATTGATTGAAGGCGTTTCACCGGCTCACCTCCAAGCCCTGAAGGAGATGGCCGAGAAGATGAGGAAGGCAGGGATGTACACTCGGCAGTAGCGGGTTGCTTAGATCCAGAAACCGGCTAATGGGCGTTTGCGTACTGCTGGAGAAACTCGGTCGCGCTCGGCTCTTGAGCTTTCTTGTACGCCACGCACAGGTCGATGCCTTCGAGCACTTGGGTCAGAATTCGTGGCCCTCCGGTGTATTTGGTTGAGCGGCCCTGAAAGAAAGCCTCTACGTCCTGACGATGCGCGGCGTCACAATAGCCCGCCGCGGCGAAAGGCACAAACGCGCCGGTGTCCGTGGGGAGTTTGGCGACCAGGGCATCCCAATTCTGTTTGATGAAATCGTAGGCAAGGTCGCGCGTCTTGGGCAACTGCGCCACCCCGAAAAGAATCCCCAGTGATTCTCGACTGTCGAACTCATCGGTCAGCACAATGGGCATGGCCGACTTGATGATCTCGGGGTCCGGGAAAAGCCCCAGGCTGAATAGTAAATCCCCGCGGATGTTCTCGTCCTTTTCTTGCTTGGCTGCGGCACGAATATGATCGAACAACTCGCGGTCGCCGTGGCGTGCGGCGGTGGTGAGCACGACACCCACCAGGTCGGGAGCCACGGCTTTATGATCGTCGAACCAAGCGAGTGCCAGGTTCTTCGCCTCGGTGATCGCCTCCGGGTCGTCTGCCTCGTTAGCCACCACGCCGAGAATCCGCGGACGCAGGAGGCGCGTGTCATCACTTTCGCCCGGGCGTGCCTTCCAGCCCAGAGAGTGCGCTCGGCCGCCGTAGAGGTCCAGGAGGTATTGGCGATAGCGCGGCATCAAGTTATCGGGCACCAAATATCTATTTTGAAGACCTGTGGTGATCTCCATGGTCTTGGTCACCACTTGGCGCGCGGAATCCGCGGCGAAGGCCGGAGCAAGCGCCAAGGCCTGAGCGAGCGGAATCTTGCCATTGCCGGTGAGGGCCGAAATGTCGCCGATGATCGACACTTTCTCGGGAAGGGAGAGCACCCGGGCGTCATCCTTCAGGAGAGCGGAAAGCAGGTCCCCCTGATAGAGAACGCGATAATACCCGTCAGCGTCGGCGTTCGCCTCCACCCAACCGGGGCAGCCCTCCGCCTTCGCGAGTGGCAGCACCGCGGAGGTCTGTTCGAGCAGTGTGCACTGGCGAGCTTCGCCGGTCCCTGCCGGGTAGCGCACGCATACCGGGATCTTCCAGAGTTGGTTGGCCGCTCCCGTCGAGCCGAGGGGAAAGAAGCGTTGCTGGGATAAGTCGAGCTCCGGCGTGCCACCGTTGCACTTAAGCTGCGCCGTGAGCTGCGGCACGCCCGGCTGATTGAGGAAGCTGGAGAACGCTGTGGCGAAGCTGCTATCGCCGCCGGCAAGCGCCGCCAGAAACTCCGCGGAGGTGGCGTTCTTCCACTGGTATTTCTCCAGGTAGCGGTGAATACCCGCGCGGAACTTCTCCGGACCCAGGTAGGACTCAAACATGTTGAGCAGGGCGGAGCCTTTGTCGTAAGTGATCGAGTCGAAGGCGTTGGCGATGTCGTCATTCGACTCGATCGGCTGGCGCACCGCGCGCGCGCTCACCAAGGCGTCGTTATCCATGGCCCCCTGGTAGCCATTCAGTTCCGAGATATTCATCTTCCACTCCGGGTGGTACCGGGTCACATTCTTGTTGGCCATCCAGCTCGCAAACCCTTCGTTCAGCCAGATATCGTTCCACCAGGCCGTGGTGACGAGGTCGCCGAACCACTGGTGGGACAATTCGTGAGAGGCGATGCTCACCCAGCCGCGCTGGCGCCCCAGCGTGTCTTGGTCGGGTTTGGCGAGAATGATGCCGGCCCCGTAAGTAACCATTCCGGCATTCTCCATGGCGCCCCCGAACAGCGGAACCGCCACCTCATCGAGCTTGTCATAGGGGTAAGGGACGCCAAAGTAGGTCTCGAGCAGGTTGACGATCGTCGGCGTGGTTTCAGCGGCATATTTGGCCTCAGCGCTATGGCCGCGCGGAACCACAATGCGCACGCGGGCGTTCTTTTTGCCCGCCGTCCCGGCGTCCACCAGTTCCATGTCGCCCACGGCCAGGGCCACCAGATAGCTCGGCAAGGGCCGGGTCTCGGCGAACTTCACGGTCTTCATGCCGTCGCTCGCGTCGGTCTCGGAAACGATCGGCGTGTTCGAGATGCCCACTTGGTCCTTCTTGATGTGCAGGGTCAATTGCCAGGGAACCTTATAGCCCGGCTCGTCGAAACACGGGAATGCCCGGCGCGCATAAATGGCTTCGAATTGCGAGTAGATGTACCACTGGTCGCCGTCTTTCATCTGGAAGATGCCTTGCTGGTCTTTGCGGCTGACCTCGCCCTGATAGGCAACGTGGAGCGTCGTTGGGCCGGGGCCGACGGGTTGACCGAAGTCGAAACCGATGTAGTCCTTGGGCTCGGCGATGACCTTCGCGGCGAGCTTCTTGCCTCCCGCGGTGAGCGTGGCTTCCTTAACGGTCAGCTTCTCGGCATTCAGCCAGAGCAGCGGCGTGGCCTTGGCGAATTGCAGGTCGATATCGATGGCCCCGGTGAAAGTGTCCTGGTCCGGGATCGCCGTCAGCTCGACGCGGTAGCGTACCGGCCCCACCACGTCCGCCGGCAGGCGCAACTTCGGCGGCGCTGGGGATTCGTCTGCCCACCCACACGAGGCGGGAAGAGTTCCCCAGGCGCTCGCCACGATCAACCCCGCTATGATAATTCGACAAAGTCGCTGCATAACTCCTCCTTCATTTACCCTCAAGGGGGCGCGCAGGCCGCCCGGCGCGTTAATGATGAAGCCGGCAGGACTTCGCACCCCTGCTCCCACTCCACACGGTGAGGCCTGAAGATGTCGGGCAATCAACGTTCAAGTCTGAAAGGGTCCTCAAGCGCACCAGTTTGCCAGAACCCGTACCTTAGCGCAATCTACATCCCGACACATTCGTTATAACTAACGGAGATCTCCTTATAACCACAGGCCGGGCCAGCATCCCCAAAGGTGCTACGGCCGAAACAGGTCCTGCCGAGGGCTCTTTCTTTGTTGGCCAATTGTCCGAACGATGGCGATAGAGTGTTCCCACTTTTGCAATTAAAGGCTGGACGCGCCCGGTACGCAGAGCGATGATAAAGGTGATGCGAACGACTCTCGAGAACCGAGCCACTCTGTAAACGGCTGAGGGGTTCCCCGCAGCCACGAGCATGGTGATCGCCCACCAATTCGAAATCCAAGCCCGCAACATGGTGGAAGCCCAACTGCGCGGGCGGGGCATCCGCGACGAGCGGGTGCTGGAGGCCATGCGTTTGGTTCCCCGCCACGAATTTGTTCCGGCGGGGTTGGCGCACGCCGCTTACGATGACCGCCCTTTGCCCATCGGTGAACGCGAGACGATTTCCCAGCCTTACATCGTGGCGGCCATGACCCAGGCGGTGCGCGTGGCGCCCGGGGACAAAGCTCTGGAAATCGGCGGGGGCTGCGGCTACCAGGCGGCGATTCTCGCCCAAATGGGCGCCGAGGTTTGGATGGTGGAAATAAATCCTCGGCTGGCGGAGGAGGCGCGCGAACGCCTCCGGCGCCTGGGTTACACGAATGTCGAGGTTTCCGCCGGCGACGGAAGTGAGGGCCTGGCCGCGCACGCGCCCTATGATGTGATCATCGTGAGCGCGGGGACGCCCAGCGTGTCGCCGGTTCTGCTCGGCCAACTGGCGGACGGCGGCCGCCTGGTGGCGCCGGTAGGAAGTCTGCGCTATCAGGAACTCTTGTTGCTTTCGAAACAAGGCGGGCAGGTAACCACTCGCTGCCTCGACCCGTGCCAGTTTGTGCCGCTGGTCGGAAAGGGTGGCTGGCCGGAGAGAAGTTAGCTGGATCAACCCAACCGCCTCGACTTTTTCGCGCCAGCGCGCCTCCGATTGAGCACTACCGTGATCCCGCCACAGCCGTCATAGGCGAAAATTCGGACCACATCCAAGGTTCGCACGCGGAAATCGCGCCGCTCCTCCTTACCGCCATCTCGAGAAGATGCACGGAACTTTCCCCGCCCTCAAACGTATGAGGTTACGGGGCGCTTCACCAGCACTTAGCCCCAATCAAGTTGGGCCAGGAGGCCGGATCGTGGGACCATTCAACCGACAGTTCAAGCAGGTTCTGCGCAGGTTCAGTCGGGCGCCGATGTTCATGGCGGTCACGCTGGTAACGCTCGCCGTGGGGATTGGCGCCAACACGGCGATTTTCAGCGTGATCGAGGGCGTGCTGTTGAAGCCGCTCCCTTACCCCCACGCAGAGCAAATGGTAGGTGTGGTGCTCACGGCGCCGGGCGCTAACATCAAGGATGCTCCTCTCTCGCCCTCCGCCTATTTCATCTTTCGTGAACAAAGCCACGTCTTCCAGGATGTTGGTCTTTACAACAGTGAAACGTCGAATGTGACGGGCGTCGCTCAACCCGAACAGGTGCCGGTACTGTTGGTCACCGACGGCACCTTACCCCTTCTGGGTATTCCGCCCATGCTGGGGCGGGAGTTTAACCGCACGGACGATTCGCCCGACGGTCCCGAAACGGTGATGCTGACCTATGGGTATTGGCGCCGCACCTTTGGCGGTGACCCCTCCGTGGTGGGGCGAACCCTGCAAGTGGACGGGAAGGCGCGGATTGTCATTGGCGTTATGTCGGAGCGCTTCCACTTCCTGGATAACGACAACCCGGCGCTGCTCCTGCCCTTCCGGTTCAACCGCGCCAAAACCACCCTGGGGGATTTCAGCTACCCCGCCTTGGCCCGGCTCAAGCCCGGAGTTACCCTGGCGGAAGCCAATGCCGACGTGGCGCGGATGCTTCCCATCGTCAACCGAAGTTTTCCGGCGCCACCCGGCATCAGCGTGAAGCTGTTGGAAGAGGCGCGGTTCGGGCCCAAGCTGAGAACCTTGAAACAAGTCGTGGTGGGCGATGTGGGTGAACTCCTCTGGGTCCTCATGGGGGGGATTGGGATGGTGCTGCTGATCGCCTGCGCCAACGTGGCCAACCTGCTCCTGGTCAGAGCCGAAGGGCGCCGGCAGGAGTTCGCGGTCCGGGCCGCCCTGGGCGCCACGCGCGGGCGGATGGCGGGTGAAATGTTCTTTGAGAGCGTGCTCCTTGGCCTCCTGGGCAGCGTGCTGGGATTGGGATTGGCCTATGGCGCCTTGCGCCTGCTGGTGGCGCTGGCGCCGGCGGGCCTGCCGCGGCTGGATGAGATCGGAATTGATGCGCCGGTGTTGCTGTTCACCCTGGCCGCCTCTTTTCTGGCGAGTCTCTTGTTCGGCTCTTTTCCCGCCCTCAAATATGCCGGGGCGCTTCCAGCAGCCGATCTGCGCGGCGGAGGACGATCGCTCAGCGAGAGCCGGGAACGGCGCCGCGCCCGCAACGCCCTGGTGATCGTCCAGGTGGCGCTGGCGATGGTGCTGCTGATCTCGTCCGGTCTCATGATTCGCACCTTCCGGGCCCTCACCCGAGTCCATCCCGGATTCGTCGGGGCGGCCCAAGTCGAGACCCTCGCGTTTTCCATCCCCGACGCCGAAGTGCCGGAACCCGATCGGGTGGTGCGCATGGAGGAGGACATGCTGCGCAAGGTCGAGGCCATACCGGGTGTCTCCTCAGTGGGGATGAGCAGCAGCATTCCCATGGATGGAGGTGACAATTGGAATCCCATCTTCGCCCAGGACCGGACCTATCGCGAGGGCGAACTTCCCCCCATGCGGCGTTTCAAGTTCGGGTCGCCCGGCTACTTCCGGACCCTGGGCACTCCGTTCGTTGCCGGGCGCGATTTCACCTGGATGGAGATCTACAACCAGCGGCCGGTGGCGCTCGTTTCGGAAAACCTGGCGCGCGAGTATTGGGGCAACCCGGCCAGCGCGCTCGGGAAGCGTATCCGGATGGGACCCGCCGATGACTGGAGCGAAATCGTCGGCGTAGTGGCCGACGTTTATGAGGCCGGGGTGAATCAGGAAGCTCCCACCTGCGTGGTATGGCCCATCATGATGCGGCATTTCTGGAATGAAGCACCGATGGTGCGCCGCTCGCTGACTTTGGTCATCCGCAGCCCCCGGGTTGGCACGGAAAGTTTTCTGAAGGAAGTGCATCAGGCAGTGTGGTCGGTGGACGCCAGTCTCCCCATTGCCAACATCCACTCCCTGGATTATTTCTACCAGAAGTCCATGGCGCGGACATCGTTCACCCTGGTGATGCTAGGGCTGGCAGGAGCCATGGCACTGCTGCTGGGGGCCGTCGGACTCTACGGGGTGATCGCCTATTCGGTGTCGCAGCGGAAGCGCGAGATCGGCGTGCGCCTGGCGCTGGGCGCGCGACAGCAGGAAATCACGGGAATGTTCGTTGGGCAAGCGGTGTTGCTGGCCGGCACGGGCGTGGTGTGCGGCCTCGGCGCAGCCATGGCCTTGATGCGGCTGATGTCATCGCTGCTGTTCAGGGTGAGCCCCGCCGATCCCGTCACCTACGGCGCGGTCTCTGTGGGTCTGGTGGCGACGGCCGCGCTGGCGAGCTACTTGCCCTCCCGGCGAGCTGCCAAGGTGGACCCCGTGGAAGCCCTGCGCGCCGAATGACGTGACTTCCCGGGGGTGCGGGACCGCAGGCTGGGTTCGGCGGCGGTCAGCTATAAATCATGGACCGGGCCGGAGATCGACAAAGGAAATCACGGGATATCGCGGGGGGCGCAGACATGGGGTTTGATGTCTGCGTCCCCAGCCTCGCGGTGCGACTTCTCGCGCCCAAGTGTTCACGGCAGCCGGCAAGAGCAGGGGCTGGGAATTGCAGATGGCAGATTCAAAATTCAAGAACAGAACAAGCCCGAAGTCCGAGGTCAGAAAGGCCGGGATGCGGGAGGGGGATTTTCAATCGCTGACCGTAATGGCTACCCGCTACCGCTTCCACGGCAGCCGGTCTAGAGATATCGGTCGCAGAACTGCCGAGGGGTCAGAATTAGCGCCGCCTTTGTCCGGACGTCGAGTAGGTCCTTATCGCCCGTTACGAGGCAATGCGCCTTCGAGTGCAGCAAGCATTCGAGGAATTTCACATCGTCCGGGTCTCGGCACGAAGCGCCTGATATCGGCCCCGGGTGGACCAGTTCCCCGTAGCGTGTAACGAGATCAAGGAAAGGTTCCCCATTGATTTTGGGAAACTGCTCTGACAGGTCGGCAAGTATCCGTCGGTACTCGAGAATAATGGCAGGAGAATAGACAACGCTCACCCGTCCCTCGCGCCATGCACGGAGAATCCGATAGGGCGGCCCCGAGAAGAAAATGCCCGACACAAATACATTTGTGTCGAGGACAATTCTCATCGGCTTCTGCGGACCTTGGCGATGGACCGGCTAATGTGACGAGGGGAAAGCCCTGCCGCCCGCGCCTGGCGGCGGGCCTCTCCAACCAAGCTCTCGAACTGCTCCCACGACGGAGCCGCCAGTTGCTTGAACACGAGCACGTCACCCTTCGCTACGACCACAAACTCCGTACCGGGTTCAAGGCCCAATTGCGTGCGGATCGGCTCAGGGATGACGACCTGGCCTCGCGAGGACATTTTAGTGGTTAAGGGGTCCATAATCTTATCAGTAAGATTGTACCACAACTTCCGGATGGCTGACCCCTGGAGTTAGTCGCAATTTGCGACCACCTCGGCTTTCTTCTTTGCTGTCCCTAAACCAAGCCCTAGCTTCTGTCTCCTGGCTCCCAGCTTCTGACTCCTAACTTCTAACTTCTGGCTCCTGTCTCCTGTCTCCTGACTTCTGATATAGTCTCGCTCCATGCCTGAGCCATTTCTCAGCATCGTGATTCCCGCTTACAATGAGGCCGGGCGCATCGCCAGCTCGCTGGAGGCGATTCAGAATTACGTGGGGCGGAAGAATTTCCCCGTCGAAACCATTCTGGTGGATGACGGCTCGACCGACAACACCGTGGAAATCGCTTCCGGATATGCGGGGATCCGCATCCTGCGCAACGGCCGCAATCGCGGCAAAGGGTTTTCGGTACGGCACGGAGTCCTGGAAGCGCGCGGGGAGTTAATCCTTTTCACCGACGCCGACCTTTCCGCCCCCATCGAAGAAGCTGACAAACTGCTGGCCGCCATGGAATCTTCCCACGCCGATGCGGTGGTGGGTTCACGGGCGCTACAACGCGAGCTGATCGGCGTTCACCAATCGCCGTTTCGCGAATGGGGAGGCCGATTCTTCAACTTGCTGGTCCGGCTTTTCACCGGCCTGAAGATTCACGACACCCAGTGCGGCTTCAAACTCCTACGGCGCCGAACCACGCGCCGCGCCTTCGAACTCCAGCACGCGGAACGATTCGGGTTCGACCCGGAGATTCTCTTCCTGATCCAACGCTTCGGGGGCAAGGTGGTGGAAGTCCCCGTGCGCTGGAACCACAACCCTGCCACCAAAGTGCATTATCTGCGGGATTCCCTGCACATGATCTACGACCTGCTGGCTCTCCGCGGGCGGGTTTTGACGGGCCAATATGATAAGGCCGTGGGCGGTCCTCAGAAGTCAGGAGCCAGGAGTCAGTAGACAGCCTCCAGGTATACAATCTTCGCCCCTGTACACCGCCTGCCGAGAGCTGACTCCTGACTTCTGACTTCTGACTCCTGGCTCCTGACTCCTGGCGCCTGACTCCTTCCCAAAGTTTTTTCTTGACTCGCCGCAGATGCCGAAATAATATCCGATTATCGCTAGAAAGGAGGTGATCCATGTCGATTGAAAGTGAAAGTAGTAACCTTAGCGAGGGTGCTGAGGCTTAGGCGCAAAGCACGCGCTAGTCCGTGGGTCCCTCTCTCTAGCAAGGAGAGGGTGTAGTGGCAAGGCGCTGCTGGGCGCCGTTCCTGAGCAAGACTCGAAATAGGAAAAAGCCAAACCCATCAGTATCCCGGGCCCCTGGTTGTGCGATGAGCGTACAACCAGGGGCTTTTGATTTTTGGGGGGGGATTGACCCGCCGCGCCTCACGGCACCGCAAAGTTGCGATTCTCTGCGCTCCAGGGCGGCGCGGTTTGGATGGCTTCCAGAACTTCTTCCGGCTCGTTCACGACGGTCCACATATCCCGGTGCCGCAGGTCCATGAAGCGTTCCGCGATGCAGTGTTCGAGAGCCGCCACGACGCGATCGTAAAAGCCGCGCGTGTTCACCAGGATGATGGGCCCGAGGTATTGGCCCAGACGCTTGAGGGTGATGGTCTCGAACAGTTCTTCCAGGGTGCCGCAGCCGCCGGGCAGAGCCACCACCGCGTTTGCGCCTTCGAGCATGCGGTGCTTGCGCTCGCGCATGTCCTCGACAATGCGCATTTCCGATAATTGCTTGTGCCCCCACTCGAGCTCGACCATAAAGCGCGGAATTATGCCCACCGCCGTGCCGCCCGCGCCGAGCGCCCCTTCCGCCAGCCGTGCCATGGCGCCCCCTCCGCCTCCCCCGTAAACCAAGGTTGCCTGATGGCGCGCCAAGTGGCGGCCCAGACGCTCCGCGGCATCAAGATAGGCCGGGTCGCACTGCTGGCTCGAGGCGCAATAGACGCACACTTTCAGGTTCGCCATTTCGAAGTTCTCCTGAGGGACAAACTGCCGCTGTCCAGACATGGACGTATTGTCGCAGATTGACGGCCGCCCCGTTGGCTTTTCGTCCTCTTCCATGGGCAATCATGGGATGTCAACTTTAGCGCCGCTGACCCATCAACTCAAATGCCCGCAAGATTACGGCCGTGGCTATCTCCGTCAGATGGTATTGCGGCAGGTCCTCGCGCCGCACCCAGCGCGCGTCAACCACATCCGAGGAGGGGCGCAACCGCCCGCGCTTTCGGCGACAGAGATAATCCACGATGACGAAATGATACTTCACTCGCTCGCCTTCGCGCATGATCCGGTCAAACACCAGGATGCACTCCAGCGGCTCGACCTCCAAGCCGGTCTCTTCCTTCAACTCGCGCTGCACGCCGGCCGCGAGTTCTTCGCCCAGCTCCAGCATACCGCCGGGAATGGACCACTCGCCTTTCAGCGGCTCGCTGCCCCGGCGAATCAGCAACACGCGGTCGCGATGAATCACCACCCCGCCGACTCCTACCAGGGGATGCTTGGGGAACTTGCGTTGCATAGGCCTCGACGATTGCGGACGCCGCAGAGGACCCGTTTGCAAACGTGGCTCCACAGTAACGGCTCCGCCCTTCAGTAGGAAGAATGGCTACTATAACAAATGCTCAGCCCCTGGCAAGGTCAGAACATTAATCCTGGCGAAACATAAAGCCAGCACGGGGGACGGCAGACTGGTCCATATCCGGGCCGCGGAATTGCCACTGCCGTAACCACTGGAATGCTTCACGGTTATGAACGGGTTCCCCAAAAACCCAAGCAAACCGGCAAAAAATGCGGTATTATCCGGATATCATTTCAGGGTCCCTTAAACAAGGAGGATTCCATGGCAGAGGCGAAACCTGTTCACATTACCCAGCTCATCGCCATCCCCGCGGTGATTACGCTCGCGGTGACCATCCTGCGGCTGGTCGGCGAACTCAAACATTGGCCTACCCCCTGGTTCAACGCGGCGGCGGGTGGGGGCGCCGCGCTGGTGGGCATCTCGTGGCTACCGATCGTTTTTGGTCCATACTTCGCGCTGAAGCTGACGACGGCCGGCGAGGGCGCTGCCAGCATGGGCAAGGCTATTGGCCTTGCATTCCTTTCATTGGTGGTGTTCGCCCTGGGCGGGTTTCTGTTCAACGCGACGATTTCCCACCCTTCGATCCTCACGCTCGTCGCGCTTTTGCTGATGCTGGCTTCGGCATTTGTCCCCGGCATCGGTTGGCGGTCATTGGGGAATGCGCTCGTGGCATACGCGTTCGCCGCGCGGATTCCCGTCGTAGTGGTGATGTACTTTGCCATGCATGGAAACGGCGGCGCGGGATGGGGAACCCATTATGACGCCGTGCCTCCGGCGCTGGCTCACGCCTCACTCGGAATGAAGTTCCTTTACGCCGCGATCGCGCCCCAGATGACGATGTGGATTGGCTGGACGGCTGTGCTGGGTTCAATCGTTGGTACGGTCGTCACCGCCATCGCGCGACGCGGAAAGCAGACTGCCCCGGCCGGGGTGTAATAGCGAGCTTTCACCCGAAAACTTTATGGCAGGCGGGTGGGAATACCAGGGTTGGGATGCCGGCCATCGCGAGGCGCACTCGCGCGCCATTGAACCATCCCTCGGACATGGTATCCCGCCCCGCCCCGCGAGAACCGGGCATTTTTCCGAATTCTTGTCCCACTAACCTCCGTAGAGAGTCTCGGTATTGACGGGCAATCCGAGCAGCTTTAGATACATGAAGAGTTGCATTTTGTGATTATTAAAGTGCCCGAGAAAACCCACGCTGAGGATTTCAAACTTGCCCTTCCACCCCCAGGGGACGGAGACCACACGATTGGTAAAGTCATCTTCACTGATGCCTTCCAGCGTCGCGCGCAGAATCGTTTTGTCCTTTTCGAGCTTGCTCAGTGCCTCCGGAACTCCACACGAGGGCATATTTTCCAATTTCATGCCCGCATCCATTTCTTCCATGGATGGCCACTTGCCGCTAATCAGAGTTTCCAGTCCGCTGCCCATTCCCTCGCTCATGTGGCAGATGACTTGGCCGAGGCTCATAAACGTCGGCCCGGGTTTCCAATCCAGTTTGTCGGCCGGAACCATGCCGATCAGCTTTCCGGCAGGCGCCATCGATTGCAAAGCGACTTCACGGAATTCATTCTTGGTCATAGGTCCTCCTTCTGTAGGGTGCCTTGTGCATTTGCACAGGGTTGAAGATTATCCTTCGCCAATTACGCCGGTTTTACCGCGAGAAGAACTTTAGCGCAAGAATCCTGGCCAAGCCAGGGCCACTCACATGTTCCGGGCGTTATAAAGGCCGGCGGACTCGAACACAGAAAGCAGGTTCGTCATTCCCAGCAACTCGCGGATCTTCCTGGACAGGTTGACCAGTTGCAGTTCGCATCGGGCGTTCTTGGCGGTGACGTAAACCCCAATGATGCCGCCGAGCCCGGAGCTATCCATGAACACGACTTCGTTCAGGTCCAGAACGATGCGTTTGGTTTGCGGAACCAACGCCCGGACTTCCTGTTTGAATTCCGCCGCAACCTCCGTCGTCAGCATGCCGCTGCAAATCACCAGGGTAGACTCAGGAGTAGCTTGTATTCGCAGCTTAAGACGCGACTTGGGACCACCCGGAGGACTTGTCGACACGAAGGCACCTCTTCTTCAGGGCATGGCGGTTGAGATCTCGGCGCTGCTCACGCAGACGTCCAAGCCGTGCAAGATGCACGTTACCGTTGGCTCGTGCGCGTCGAGGCGGACGGATTTCAACTTGAACAGGGTTCGATTGGCGAAGGCCTTGGCGAGGACGGGCGCCAATTGTGGGTCGCGCACGCTGGTGCAGGAAATGATCCCCGCGAAGGTGGCGATCTGCGCGGTATAGCCCCCAGGCTCGCGAGTGATCTTTACAATCGGACCTTGACCCGCCGTGGGGCTGGCGGCCATGGTGATCGGCAGCGCGAGGCGCCCGCCCTCCGCCAGGCGCTCCAGCCACGCCCGATGCGGATGCGTCACTCCGGCATTAATGAGCATGGCATCACAAACGCCGGGATCGAACGCCGCGCCGTCGCCGGCATGGACGGTGACGTTCGGATACCCGGAAAGATTTTCGCGAGCGCGAGCCGCCAACTCCGAATTCACATCGATCCCGATGACCGCGCCGCTGGCCCCGACCACTTCCGCCATGATCGCGGTGTAATAACCCACGCCGCAGCCCAGGTGATAAACGCGGTCGCCGGGCTCGAGGTCGAGCGTCTCGATCCATCGCGCCAGCAAACTCGGTTGGCCGTTGTTGATATCGTGCGCGGCGTCCAGAGCGATGACGACGTTGTGATACACATCGCGAGGGTCTTCCGTCGCCGTGTGAGTCTTGCTCCCCATGCCAAAAAACGACAGCGCCATCTGGTCAGGCGCTCCAATTTGCCAGGGAGGCGGGCCAAGATATTTCTCGCGGGGCACGCGCGCAAACGCCTCGACCAGGGCGGGAGAGTGAAGATTGGCGCAGATACGGATATCATCCGCGTAGAAACGGCGGTAATCATCGAGAGTCACCATAGCGCGAGTATCCCACAACGGCCGCCAGCGCGGCAATCTCCCTCCCGTCCAGGCAGTGGATTTGCATTCAATCGAGCTTGCGCGACCAGGCCGCGATCAGCGATGGGAAAACCACGACTCCCCCGCTTTCGACCACTTCGGCGCGGATCCGCTGCTCCAAGGTGTCGAGGTCCATTTCGGCGGCGAGGGCTTGCCCCTGCTCACCCATGGAATCGAGCAGGGCGGCGGTGAAGCCCGCCGCCACGGCGTAACCCTCGAAGTCCGGGCCGCCGCCAATTCTGGCATCGAGACGCATCTGGGGCGCCGGCAATCCCGCCGCGACAAAGTATTCATACAGCCGAAGCCCGATGGACGTATCCCCGCCCGCGGCCTCGATCGTATCCACGATCCAGCGATCGTTTTTCCTGAACACGGGCAATTTATGGAGAGAGCGTACCCCCGTACAGTCGGGCTCCTGAAACATCAAGAGTCCGCCCGGGCGCAGCTTGCGCGTCAGCTTGCGCAGGGTAGCGACGGGATTGGGGTAGTAGATCAGGATGAATCGTCCCACGACGGCGTCAAAGGATTCCGTAAAATCCATCTCCGCCGGATCGCCCTCGACGAAAGATACGTTGGGCGCCTCCGCCGCGCGTTCCTTGGCAATCTCCAGAACCTCCGGGAGGCGGTCAACTCCCATCACGCGGCCTTCCGGACCCACGATTTCGGCGGCAAGAAAAGCCACGGCGCCCGTCCCCGTGCCCACATCCAGCACGCGCATTCCCGGCCGAAGGCCGGCTTCCTGCAAAGCCTGCCTGGTGAAGTTCTTGTAGAGTTGCGCCTGCCGGTCCAGCCAGCGAAAAGCAAGCTGGGTGGTCAGGGGATACTTGGTCGAGCTTCGTGCTGCGGACATCGCCGCTCCTTTCCCATGTCGCCGCATCCGGCTGGCTGCTGCCGGCGTCTGGCCGACGTGGCGTTGACGTTGTGATTTACTCAAAACCTTAGTCTAACCGCATATTGGATCTCCCGGGCATTGAACACGTCCCGCGGCGTGAGGAAAAGCACGGGGAGAGTAAACCCTCCATGCAATTGCTGGGGCGACGCGTTCGGACAAGCCAGGATGTCGCCGCTGCCACAGGTCGTGTTCAGGTCCTTGATGTTGACCCGATTCAAGGCGTTGAAGCCGTCGACGGTTAACTCCAGTCTGACGCCTTCCCGGAGCTTGAAGTCCCTGCCTAATCGGAGATCCACGTTGCCCAGCCACGGGCCAATGTAACTATCTCTACCCAGCGGGCAGCCCGCGGGACACTCCGGTGAGCCGGCCGGGTACCCCGGACGGTCGTTGAGGGGGTTCCCGTCATTCTTCAGGTCCTCTCCTGCATAGATCGTGTACGGGCTGCCACTTTGCAGCGAAATCAGCGCGTCGAGCCGGGCGCCCCGCAGAAGGCGCACGCTCGCCGGAGCGGTGCTCAGGAAACTCATGACGAGGCGGTGCCTCACGTCCTGACGCGAGAGGGATTTCTCCCCGCGAAGGCTGGTCACCGGAAAATCACCAAGATTACTAATGGAGTCGACGTCCGAGATGGTCTTGGAAAAGGTATAGCTGCCCCGCAGGCCGAAATGGTTCGCGAAGCGCTTCTCTGCTTCGAAAGTCCCACCGTTGTAATCGGAAAAGCCGGCGTTGGAGATGACAAAGAAGTCGCCGAGCGCCGGGTAGTTGAGGTTCGAGGAATAGATGGGGACGTCGTCGGGTTCGGTCTGGCCGGAGAATGGCGCGTTGAGGTTCGTCGAGGGGGCCAGCAGGTTTGGCGCTCGCACGAAAAGATATCCCAGCGTCAGCGCCGAATTCTTGGAAAGTTGTTGCGAAATCTCCAGGCTGGCATGAAAGCTGTACGGGTTCTGCATCGCACCGGCCTTGCTCACGGAAAGGTCGGTCGTACACGCGGGAGGTGTTGTAGTAAGGCAAGAGGGCTGCGGAACCGCGCCGGTTTCGAGCAGGTGGAGCCCCGCGGCGGTCGGCGCTCCGGGTCCCTGCTGCGGGGTGATCGTCCCTTGGTCGAAGAGTCCGGCGACGGGAGCCACTCCGGGAAACAGCGTGCTGGCGCCGGGCAGGTTACCCCGGCTGATCTCCCGGGCGACGTTGAAGACCTGCCCCACGCTCCCCGCCAGCCGGTCCGTGAAGATTCCGAATCCGGCGCGTAGGACGGTGTCAGGCCAGGGCGACCAGGCCAGCCCGAGCCGCGGCTGGAAGTTGCCAAGATCGTTTCTGGTGGCAAACGGATAAGGGTAGGTCTCAAAATCCCAGCGCAGTCCGTAGGTCACCGCGAGTCGCGGTGCGACTCGCCACTGGTCCTGGGCGAAAAATCCATAGGCGTTGTAAGGAAAGTGGAAGAGGGTGGCGTTTTGCCAGGCCGAGGGAACGGCCGCGTTCCAGGAAGTGTTGTAGGGCGGTTGGGTGGCGGCGCCGGCGAGAAAAGGCCACCAGAACACCACGGGGCCATTGGCCGGACTATTCGAGGCGGGGCTGAACTGCAACAGCGCACTCACGCTGGGGAAGATGAGGCGTGCGGGGAAAAACAAATCCCACGTGCAGTCATCCAGCAACCGATTGAAATCCACCCCGGCCTTGATGGCATGGGTGCCCACTTGATCAAGAAGGCTGTCGGCCAACTGGATCCGGCTCTCCCGATAGGAATCGAAATCGCTGTAGGTTTTGCCAATCAGCAGCACGTCGGAGACCTCGAAGGCCGGTTCATCGGTGATGGGAGCATAACCAAAGCTTCGGCGCGCCCACTGCACTCGAGCCTCGTTGACCAGGTGGGTCGAGATCACCGCCGTTTCATCGCCCACGAGCGCCTGGTCCTGAACCGACACGTTGCGGGCCGTCGACGACATCACCGAGTCCCGGCCTCCCCCACCCGGGAACCGCAGCGCATCGGCGGCCGTGTAGTTGTAGCGGACTGAAAGCCGATGGCTCGCGCTCAAAGCTTGATCGAGCCTGGCCAGGCCCTGATCGTAATTCGCCGTGCGGAGCTGGTCGGTGGTCTCAGGCTTGTAACCGGGAAACTGGCCGAGGACATGATTGAGGGCGGCCACTACGGGGGGAGTCAAAAATTGGGCGAAGTTGTTCGATTCCTCATGCCGCTGGCCCTCGTAATTCAGAAAGAAGAAGGTTTCCTGCTTTTTTACCGGCCCCCCCAAGGTGGCGCCAAACTGGTTGTGCCTCAAGGCGTAGCTCGCCGGCGGGGCCAGCAGCGGCACCGCATCCAGAGCGTTGTTGACCCCGAATTCGTAAATCGACCCATGATAGTCGTTGCCTCCGGATTTGGTGACGATATTGACGAATCCGCCGAGGCTTCGCCCATATTCGGCAAGGTAGGTACTGTCCAACACGCGGAACTCCTGGACGGCTTCCTGCGAGGGCGTGGCGCGGGGCAGGCCCGTGAACGTCTGGACATTGTCCACCCCATCGACCTGAATCATGGTATTCAGTTCCGACTGGCCGCCGAAGCTGAGCCGGGGCACGGCGGAAACACCCACGCCCGCGTCCGGTTCCTTAAACGCCCCGCCGCCCACGTTTTCGCGGCCCAGATGAACGCTCGGGTCGAGTTTCACAAAATCCACGAAGTTACGTCCGATGTTCGGCAGGGACTGAATCTCCCGACTCCCGATGACGCGATCCAACCCGGCATCGGTGGTCTCAACCAGCGCAGCCTGAGAGACCACCACAACCTCCTGGCTCATCTCTCCGACGCTCATTTGCAAATCGAGCGTCAGCGAGCCGGCGACGGCCAGCGCCAGTGGGCTTTGAACCTCCGTCTTGAAACGGGGCTTTTCGGCGCGCAGTTCATAGTCCCCCGGCTCGAGATCGGGAACGCCGTATCGCCCTTCGCTGTCGCTGGCGGTACTTCGGATATCCCCCGTCGCCAGGTTTCTGGCCTGGATCGTTACCCCCACCATGACGCTGCCCTGTTGATCGCGTACCACGCCGGAGATGGAAGCGGCAGTGGTCTGGCCGCGGAACGTTCCAGGGGCCGCCAGCAGGAAGGCGAAAAGCACCAGAAGGACGTGGAAAGAACGATGGTTAAGTAGAAGCGGCGAAACGACGTCGGCACGACTTGAACGGTTGCAACGCACGGTTTTCTTCTCCATGACGTCCTCTCCCCCGAGGCGGCTGAAAAACCGCCCACGATGTGCGCCTGAGTAGTGTGAAGGCTCTGCCTTTGCCCGTTTCAATAAGAAAAAGAGGCCGAATGTTTGGCTGCTGCCTTGTGCTGCCCCGGTATATGTGGTGCCCTTAGGATACCACATTGATACCATACCTTCCTTGAATATCAAGTGAAATTGAGGTATGAATCCCGCCTCTGGTCAGCTTTTTCAGATCGTGCCCTTTCCTTCGGGGGTGGCACAGAGCGGCGGTGCCGCAACCAAAGCCGTGCCATGGCCGTCCCGGCCATGCTCGAGCAGGGGCGGGACGCCCGTGTCCCGAGCCCTTCGCGCCTCGCGAAGAATCTCGGGATTAGCAGCGCGGTGGCGCCGCAACCAAAGCGGTCTCGTAGGGGCACCCCTCGTGGGTGCCCTCCGTAAGGGCACCCACAAGGGGTGCCCCTACGAATCTTCATCCGAGCCAGAGAAGGACACGCGTGGCGTCCCGTCATTGTCCAATCCCTCCGAGCACGACCGCCTGCGGGCTGTTGTTAGCGCTGTCGTTGACGAGCATTGTCGCCGTCCGAGTGCCTCCTGCTGCCGGTTTGAACGTGACGGAGATCGTGCAGTGGGACTTTGCCGCCAGACTTGCGCCGCAAGGATTCGTCTCAGTAAAATCAGCCGCGTCGGCTCCCGTGAACGTGATGCTGGTGATCGTCAATGGGGTCGAGAGGTTATTGGTCAGCAGCACGTTTTTGGCGGGGCTCGCGCTCCCCACCTTCTGCATGCCAAACCACAAAGCGATGGGTGAGACCGTTGGTTGCAGGGCACCCATTCCAGACAAGGCCACCGTCTGCGGGCTGTTTAGGGCGTTGTCGTGGACGGCGAGGGTAGCGGATTCGCTCCCTTGCCTGCTCGGCGTGAAGGCAACCGAGATCGTACACTTCGAGCCCGGCGCCAGGCTCGGGGGGCAGTTGTTGATCTGCGCGAAATCGGCGGCGTTCGCTCCCGTTATCGAAATGCTCGAGAGAGTCAGGTTTACGGTGCCCCAGCTCAACAGGGTGATGTTGCCGACGGCGCTGGGGGTGCCGATCACCTCAATGCCGAGCAGGAGCGCGGTGGGCGCTAACCCGGCCACAGGAGATACGCCGGTCCCCGTGAGCGAGACTGTCTGCGGGCTGCCGCTGGCATTGTCGGTGATGGTCAGCGTGCCGGTGCGTACTCCCAAGGCGCTGGGAGTGAAAGTCACGCTGATCGTGCAGCTTCCACTCACCGGCACGGACGCCCCGCAAGTGTTGGTCTGGGAGAAGTCGCCCGCGTTGGCTCCGCTAATCGCGAGGCTCGACAAGGCCAGGGCCGCCGTGCCCGTGTTCGAGAGCGTCACCGTCTGCGCCGCGCTGGGGGTGCCCAGCGACTGGCCGCTAAAGGTCAGGCTGCTGGGCGCGACAACGGCGCCGGGCGCTGGAGGAACCTGCAACAAAGTGGTGAAGCCGGCGCCGGTGCCGATGACCGCCCCCAGCTTACCACTGCCATTGAAATCACCGGTCGCTATCCCGACTGGCCAAGTGCCGGTTTGACCATAAAGCACGGCGGGACCAAATGTCCCATCGCCGTTCCCGTGGAGGAGCGAGACTTGGGCGGTATTCAGGTCGGCAACCAGTAAATCGAGCTTGCCGTCTCCATAGAAGTCGCCGGAACTCAACGTGACCGGAAAATTCGTCACCGGGTAGTCCACGCGGCTTTGGAACGTGCCGTCGCCGTTACCGAGGAGAATGGAGACCTCATCGGGATTGCCGCAGTTGTTTGTATTCCCGCAGGCACAGACGACCGCCAGGTCCAATTTACCGTCTCCATTGAAGTCGGCCGCAATTACGTTCAAGGCTCCCGACGAGGTCGTGTACTCGACTTGCGGCTGGAACGTGCCATCGCCATTGCCCAGAAGGACCGAGACAGTGTTGCCGGCAAAGACTGCGAAGTTCGCGGCCACGATGTCGAGGTTCCCGTCTTGGTTCAAGTCGGCCACCGTGACACCATTCGGCTCGTTGCCAGTAGCGTAGTCGACAGGAGCCTGAAATGTGCCGTCGCCGTTCCCTAGAAGAACGCTGACGTCGTTACCCGCCAGGTCCTGGTACCCCACCACGAGGTCAAGTTTGCCGTCGCCGTTAAAATCTCCTGCGTCGAGGCCGGTAGCCACCCCGCCCGGGTCAATGGGGGATTGGATGTAGGGCTGAAATGTGCCGTCGCCATTCCCGAGCAGCACGGAGACCACCCCCGTGCAAGCGACGGCGACATCCAGCTTGCCGTCCTCGTTAAAGTCGCGCACTACCAAAGAGTTGTTGGGGGAACACCCAGTGGGATAATCCACTTCGGACTGGAAAGTGCCATCTCCGTTACCCAGCCGGACGCTTATGGCGTTTTGGCCGCTGGGATTACCCACTAGGTCCAGCTTGCCGTCTCCGTTGAGATCAGCGGCGGCCATAAACTGCGTCCACTCGTTCGCGGCTTGGGTCGAGATTGCAAATGCCACCGAACTCGAGGGATTGGTGATCTGGAAGAAATCGACATTGGAAGTACCGCCACCCGGGCTGGGGCTCACGACCGTCACCGAGGCTGTGCTCGGCGTGGCGATGTCGGAGGCTGGCACGCTGGCCGTCAATTGCGAGCTGCTGACGAAGGTGGTCGCGAGCGCGCTGCCGTTCCAGTCCACAACCGACCCTGAGACAAAGCCCCAGCCATTCACCGTCAATGTGAATCCCGAGCTGCCCGGCGCGGTAGCTTCGGGCACCAGGGGCTGGTTAATGAAGGGTACGGGGTTGGCAGTGTCCGTATCCGGGCGGGCTCCCCTGTCGGTGGTGATACCTTGGGCGAAGCTCACTCCGCTCAGCAACCGCTTCGAGGGCCACTTCCCGGTTGGGCCGCCGGGGCCGAGCAAGTCCAAGGGGCCCAAGAGACCGAAAACACCCAACACTAACCCGAAGACGATTCCCATCTTCTTTTTGTTTTTCATATTGCCTTTCCTTTTGCCGGCATCCCGGGGACAAGCGCGACTCTCCGCCACGAGCGCAGCGAAAGCCGCTAGCCGGCGAATTCCAGACATCCAGCCGTAATTCTGATTTCCCTTCTTCATAAAAGCCTCCTTGTCAGTTTTTTTGAGATCGTGCCCTTTCCTTTGCGGGTGGGACAACGCGGCGGAGCCGCAACCAAAGCGGTCACGTAGGGGCACCCCTCGTGGGTGCCCCTACGAAACGCGCGAAATGTTTTCTAGAAAACAAAAATTCACGGTATTGCATTCCAGAGCGGCGGTGCCGCAACCAAATATGTAGGGGCCAGCAGCGCTGACCCCGGCCGAACGCCGTTCGGCCCTACGCCCGGCCACGAGTTGGCCAACGGCGAGCGCCTGCTCGCCGTTGGCGTTGGGGCCGGCGCCTTCGCGGCATGCCGGCCTGGTTCTAAGGATCACGCGTAAGTAGTGGTAAAACTCACCGTGGAGATTGCGCGGTTGCCGGCTACGGTTCCTCTGCCGATGGAGGTACCGTTACCGGTGGAGGTACGCAAGGCGAGGCCGAAGTGCAACCTCCCGCCCCCTGGTTGATCTGCTTGGCGGTCCCGGTGATCGTGGCGCCGTTGTTGGTGGCGATGAACATCACTTCACTTCCGTCAGACTTGATGTTGAAGTTTTGAGTTACTCCGGTGCTGAGAACGGCGGAGCCTGAACAGTCGGAATTGACGGTGTAAGTGGCGGTAAAACTCTCCGTGGAGATTACTCCGTCATTGGACACGGTTCCCGTGCCGCTGAAGGTTCCCTTACCGGTCGAAGTGACCAGATCGAGCTCGGCGAAGGGCGATCCGCCGAGGGTTCCGGTGATCGTAGCGCTGTAGGTGCCCTTCAGCGTGGCGTTGGAGCAGGTGGGGGCCGCCCAGAGGCCGGATGGCATGACGAGGCTCAGGACGGCAAGAGCCGCGACCGGCAAGGCGCGATTCAGGATATGTTTCATGGTTCTTTCCTCCAAGTTTTAGATTTGGCAAAGACCCGAAGCCTAGCCTCCGAATCAGCGATCCAACGAGGGTGCGGCCAAAGATCTCTGCCCTGACGCCATTTGTACAACGGAACTTTCGGTCTGCAAGTCCAATTCATATACATTTCCTGCTATTCATATACAGATTCTGCTGCGTCCGGCCGTTCTGGGGCAGCGGCGCGTGAGCTCTCGGGAGCGGGGGCCGATTGGACGCCCGTCAAGTCACGGAGGCGAATGAGCCGGCGATGCTGCGCGGGCGTCACACCGTAGGTCTCCCGGAACTCCTTGATGAGGCGGCTCACGTCCAGCCCCACGCGGGCCGCCACCTCTTTGACACTCAGCGATGACCCCTCCAGAAACTCCCGGGCCTGGCGGAGCCGCACCGACTTCAGGTAACGCCTGGGGGAGACTCCGGTTTGGGTGCGGAAGAGGTGCGAAAGGCGTGAAACCGAGATCTGCATGTCGGCGGCGAGTTCGGTGAAACGCAGGGGACGGTGAAGATCGCGCCGCATCAGCGTTTCCAAGTGGCGAATCCTCGGGTCAATCATGGGTGACCACCCCGCGGCTCGGGGCCGCGCGGGTTGCCCCGCCCAAGGCTGACCGGGGCCGGTCCAGAGAATCCCACCACTCATGCTTGCCAGGTCGTTGGCGCCCATACGATCCTCCCGCGAGTTTCCGTGTGGCGAGGCGACGTTCGAGCCCCGCCCTGCCGGTTCGTGTTGAAAAATCCCGGTTAGCATTTGTGCTCCACGTTTTAGCGGCTCAGGCGCCCAACACCCACCAGAGAATCCCTTTCGGGCGGCGTTTCGAGGATTCCCTTGTGCCGCGCGTGGCTCTCGCCGAACAAGTACAAGACACGGCCGATGACCAATCCGACCACCACGGACGCCAGCGCCCAGCACACCAGAAAGGCCACTACCGGGAGCAGTGCCGCGAGATGATTTAGCTGCCAATACACTCCAGCCCATCCGATCCACATGAAGTTGCTCATTTTCTCTATGCCCCTTGGCCCGCCGCTTCTCGTGCGCCCGCAGCGGGCTCGTTGGGCTGACTTTGAGGCTGTGAGCAAAACCAGTCAATGGACGGCGGCTGTAGTAGTTCTGGAATGTTTCTGAATGGCCTACTTGTTGGTGTGATTGGAGTTAGATGGAGGTTGGCGGGGAGGGTACAGGCAGTTCAGATGGCTGAACTGGAAAACTGAACTTGGGAAAGTGCCCGCACGGGGCTTCAGGAGGAGAAGCCCATGCGACGCACGAGGTCCTGAAATCCGGGGTCGGGGCGCAGAAAATCGAAGATGGGGTAGGCGTTCACAAAAATCATCCACATCGAACGGTCCTCGAAGGCCTTCTCGAGCCATTCCAGGGTTTCATCCTTCTGGCCCAATCCGGAGTAGATCATGGCGATGTTGAAAGGCGAGGTGTAGACGCGCGTGAGCCGCCCCTTAAGCTCGTCGATGAGCTGAATGGCCTCCGCCCTTTTCCCCGCGCTCGCCAGCACGTGGCCCAGGACGGCCAGCATATGCGGGTTGCGGTGGGAGAGGCGGACGGCGGTTTCGAGCGCCTGGATCGCCTCGGCATACATGCCCTTGCGTTCGTAAGCCCTGCCGACCACGAAGTAGCCTTGATAAAAGCCAGTGGGGTCCATCTCCAGAATTTTCTGGCAGACCTCCAGAGCCTGGTCGTATTGACGCGCCAGGTAAAAGACCATGCCCGAGCTCGCGGAGATGGGCAGAGAGAGGGGGTCCGTGCGTAAGGCTCGCTGGGATTCCGTACAGGCCTCCACATCGCGTCCCAGCGCCGAAAGCTCGAAAGCATACCACGGCCTGGCCACACCGTAGCTGGGGTTGAGTTCTATCGCGCGCTGGAACTCGCGCTCGGCCCCGGCCCAATCCCAGTCGTGGAACAGGAGGCACACGGCGAGAGACGAATGGGCCTCCGCCAGTTGATCGTCGAGCTTCAGCGCGGTAAGCGCCGACGCCTTGGCCTTCGGCAAAGCGTCTTTAGGAGCACGCATGGAATTCCAGGCCAGCATGGTGTAACAGTCGGCCAAGCCCGCGTGAGCCGGGGCGTAGTTGGGGTCTTCCCGGATGGACTGCTTGAAGTAATCCATGCCTTTGTCGAGCGCCTCTTCGGTTCTCCGGTTCCAGAAGTAGCGGCCGCGCAAGTAGGCCTCCAGGGCTTCGGGCTTGACCTCGCGCGGGGTCGAGAGGCGCGCCTTTTCGGCGTGCGTGAGGCGGATTTGAACCTCGGTGGCAATGGCCAGCGCCACCTCGCTCTGCATTGCCAGGACGTCGCGCAGCTCCCGCTGGTAACTTTTCGCCCAGAGATGTTCGTCGGAGGGGCCGTGGACCAGTTGCGCGGTCACCCGGACGAAGTCCTGGGAGCGGAGCACGGAGCCGTCCACCACGCCCTCCACGCCGAGTTCACGGGCGATTTCCGGCATGAGTTTTTGGGTGTGCTTGTACTGCATCGCGGAAGCGCGCGAGATGACGCGCAGCGCGCGGATCTGGGCCAGGTTGGTAGTCAAGGCCTCCGTCATGCCATCCGCGAAATACTCCTGCGCCGGGTCTCCGGACAGATTGTGCAGCGGCAGCACCGCCACCGAGACGATCGGCGCCCGGCTCGCCATCGAGCTGGAGTGTTCCCGGGAATCACCGTGGGAGGCCACCCCTTCTACCGGACCGATAAAGCGGTAGCCGCGCCGCGGCAGGGTTTCGATAAACTGCGGGCGCTCCGCCGAATCGCCCAGAGCCGCCCGGATCTTCTTGATGGCCGTGTTCAGCCCGTCCTCAAAATCGACAAAGGTGTCGGCACTCCAGAGCCGGCCGCGCAGTTCTTCGCGGGTCACCACTTCCCCGGCGCGCTGCGCTAACAGGCTGAGAACCTGGAAGGGCTGCTCCTGCAAGCTGATTTTGGAGCCCTGCCTCCGCAACTCACCTGAACATGGGTCGAGTTCAAATCCACGGAAGCGCAATAGGCGTGGGGTCGCGGTAGATTTTTCCATCGAGGGAGTACCCTTGGGACATTTAGTCTAGCACCAAAAATCCGTTGCCGCAACAGCAATCAAAACTGCGGAATGCCTTCGAAGCATGATCCCTTGCGGCCAGGTGGTTATTTTTGTTCAATCTGTTATCATTTTCGGTTCATATTGGAACGTCGAGAGGGGAGCCTGGCGGCTTACCGAAGGGCTCCACTTCATAAGGAGAGGCGTGATGGAAAAGCAATCGTTGACCAAACACCATTCCGAGCCGGACAAGAACGGCTTGATTGTCATTGGGGGGGCAGGCGGGTTTATCGCCGGGGCTCTGGTGCGATATTTCCACGAGCGTGGGTTCACGCGAATCCGCGCGATTGATAAGAAGCCCCTGCCGGAGTGGTATCAGCACGTCCCGGGTGTGGAGAGCCTGTGCCTGGATTTGAGCGACAGGGAAAGCTGTATTCGCGCTTGCGAAGGGGCTTGGGAAGTTTATAACCTTGCCGCGGACATGGGCGGCATGGGCTTCATCGAGCACTTCCGCATCGAGTGCTTGCGCAGCGTGCTGATCAACACGCATTTTGTTGAAGCGGCGAACCGCGGCGGGGCGGAGCGCTACTTCTACTCTTCCTCTGCCTGCGCCTACAACACGGATTTGCAGAAGGACCCCAAGGTCCGTCCTCTCAAAGAGTCGGACGCCTACCCCGCCATGGCCGAACGCGGCTACGGGTGGGAGAAGCTCTTCTCGGAAATGGTCTGCCAGGAGTACTGGGCCGAGCGCGGGTTGAAAACCTTTATTGCGCGCTTCCACAACGTCTACGGACCGCACGGTACGTGGGATGGCGGCCGGGAGAAAGCCCCGGCGGCGATTTCTCGCAAGGTGATCGAAGCTAAAGACTCGGGGAGCAACAAAATTGTCATTTGGGGCGACGGCACGGCCACGCGCAGTTTCATGTATATCGACGACTGCGTGAAGGGCATCGACATGATTGCGCATTGCGAGGATTTGATCGCCAAGCCGATCAACTTGGGGTCCAGCGAACTGGTTTCCATCAACGAATTGGTGGACATCGTGGAGACCATCGGCGGCGCCAAGCTGCATCGCGAGTATGACCCGACGGCGCCGCGCGGCGTGGCGGGCCGTAACAGTGACAACACCATGATCCAAAGCATCCTCCATTGGGAGCCGAGCACGCCGTTACGTGACGGGATGGCCAAGACCTATGCCTGGATCGCGGAGCAGTACGCTGACCGCAAAGCCGGCAAGCGAACAGTGAGCTGACAATTCGGGGAACGGGCATAAACAGGAAGGCTCTGCATGGCGAAAAAGTTCAAAGATCTCACCGAGCGGGAAATCCTGGCGCTGGCGATTACTCTCGAGGAAGAGGACTCGCGCATCTATGGGGATTTTGCCGACGGGCTGCGCGAAACCTATCCCGCCACCGCCAAGATGTTTGACGAGATGCAGGAGGAAGAAAACGAGCACCGCCGCAGCTTGATCGAAACTTTTCGCCAACGCTTCGGCGAGCACATTCCGCTGATCCGCCGGCATGACGTTAAGGGGTTCATCCAACACAAGCCGGTGTGGCTGGTGCGCCCGCTGGGTATTGACACGGTGCGCAAGCAAGCGGAAATCATGGAGCTGGAGAGCCGGCGGTTTTACGAACACGCGATGAAGATGGCGACGGATGCTTCGGTGCGCAAGTTGCTGGGCGACCTGGCCGAAGCCGAGCGCAAACATTCCGCGCTGGCGGAATCACTGGAACAAAAATACCTGACGCCGGACGCGCGGCGTGAGGAGGAAGCCTCGCATCGCCGCCTGTTTGTTCTCCAGATTATTCAGCCGGGTCTGGCGGGATTGATGGACGGGTCAGTCTCCACGCTGGCCCCGGTGTTTGCTGCCGCGTTCGCCACGCGCAGCAGCAACGACGCCTTCCTGGTAGGCCTGGCCGCCTCGGTGGGAGCGGGAATCTCCATGGGTTTCGCCGAGGCGCTTTCCGACGACGGCTCGCTCACCGGCCGCGGCCAACCCTTGAAGCGGGGCGCGGTCTGCGGCGTGATGACCGCGATGGGAGGCATCGGGCACACGCTGCCATTTTTGATCCACGATTTCCGCGTGGCCATGACGGCGGCCGTCGCCGTGGTGGCGGTCGAGCTCGCGGCCATCAGTTTTATTCGCAATCGTTACATGGACACGCCGTTTCTTTCCGCCGCCTTTCAGGTGGTGGTGGGCGGCGTGCTGGTTTTCCTGACGGGAATTTTGATTGGAAGCTCGTAATTAGGAAAAGCTGTCAGTTGTCCGTGGTCCTTTGTCCGTTGCAAGAGATACCCGGAGAACGAAAGTCTGAAGCAACTGACGACGGACAACGGACCACGGACAGCTTTTAAATGACCCGATTCTGCGTGAGGGAGGAGACTCGCATGCGTTTGGTATTGGGTTCAGATCATGCCGGGTACGATCTAAAGCAGGAGTTGGTTGAATTTCTGCGCACTCTGGGCCACGAGGTCTTGGACGTTGGCACGAATAGCACGGCGCCCGTGGACTATCCCGATTATGCGGAGGCGGTGGCCGGCGCGGTGCTTGACGGCCGGGCGGAACGCGGTGTGCTGATTTGCGGCAGCGGCGTGGGCGCATGCGTGGCCGCCAACAAGATTCCCGGAATCCGCGCCGCCATCTGCCACGATGGTTATTCGGCCCACCAGGGCGTCGAACACGACGATATGAATGTGCTGGTGTTGGGTTCCCGGGTGATCGCTGGAGAACTGGCCAAAGACCTCGTGCGCGATTACCTGCGCGCAACCTTTTCCGGTGAGGAACGCCACGTTCGCCGCTTGGCGAAGGTGAAGGCCATCGAAGCGCACTACATGCAATCCGGACATTGACTGAGATTTACGACCCTCGCCCCGCTGGGTTCGGGGCGCGCGAATTCAAATTTACTGCCCTCGCCCCCTGGGAGGCCGTTTCAAAACTGGCGGCGAGAGTTGGAGAGGACCCCGCAGCGGGGCGAGGGGCGCGCGAATCTCAAGTTCCGGGTGTAGAGACGCACGCCGTATGGGATGGCCGCTTGTGCCGCGGATC
>Ga0326727_10005402_pt1 | contig 36606 bp, 38 predicted proteins | sample MB2enrmetagenome_FD_207643 | JGI IMG/M metagenome (GOLD analysis project Ga0326727, IMG submission 207643) | Lab enriched peat soil microbial communities from McLean, Ithaca, NY, United States - MB29MY | ecosystem: Environmental > Terrestrial > Soil > Wetlands > Peat | place: USA: New York... | reverse complement strand
CTCAGTCAAGAGAGCGGTGCTCGATTGTTCGCTCCAGGCGAACCAGGCATACCGCTGCTCGGTGCGCGCGATTTCGACAGCCGGAGAGTTGAACGGCGCCTTCTCAAGAAGGATCTTGTCGCGGTTCGGAACGTTGACATTCCAGTCTCCGCCATCCAGTGCTTCCGCCCAGACGAGTGTGGCCGGCTCGGTGGCACGCCAGGAGAACTCCCGCGGGCCTACCGGAACGCCGTGAATAGGAACGCGATCCGCCAGGGGTAGCGAGGCGATGGTATGAACACGAACGTGGGAGGTCTGGGCTACGTCCCAAACCTCAACTTCCTTTGGGAACCGCTCGTAGGTGGTAACGTAGGAGTAAGGCTTGTGGATCGCGGTGACGCGGATGTGCTGGCCATCCGGAGCGGGATCCAACGATTCGTAATTGGCGGGTTTGCCGATGGCCGTGATCGCGCCGGTGGCCGCATTGACCAAGGCGAGTTGGGAGAGGGCAAAGTAATCGAACAGATCCTCGTCGTGTTTGTTGCCAAGCGTGTCGCGGTTTTCGTAAGTGCTGCTCTGCCCCTTCTCGCCCGTGGTCTCCTGAATGCTCGGACCAATTGGCACGGCGGGCTCGGGCGGCGGCGCGCCCATCCCCTTCGGCACCAGCTTGACCAACAGCGTCTTCTGGTCCGGCATCCACTGCAGCGCGTCGTCGAACATGGGGTTCAGACGGGCTCCGGGCACGCGATGGACTTCGCCGCTTCTGCCATCGCCGGTCCAGAGTTCGACCGATTCGGGCGCAATATTCACGAAGGCGAATCGTTTCCCATCGGCCGACCAGAGGGGTCCGCCCGGGCACGCCCCTGCGGGAAGCGCCACACGAATTTGCGCGCGACTGGCGATTTGCACCAGCTCGAAGCTCCTAGCGCAAGGTGTGATGCCGTACCCGCCCGGAGTGTCGTGCTTGCTATGGTTCTTTGGCTCTATGCGGACGCCGGCGAGGCGCAAGAAAGGCGTTGCCACCCGCGAAATCGACGGGTACTCCTGCCAGGACACCAGGAGAATCGCGTCGTGTGTCGGGCTCATTCTGGGTTGGGGCGGCGAGGCTGCGAGCATGACATCCAGAATGTTCTTCGGCGGCTGGTTGTATCCGGATGCACCCTCGTTCGGCACCATTGTTGCCGAGGTCACGCTTGAGGAAGTTGAGTTTGACTGCGCTCGAACGGGCACAATCGCGCACGCAGCCAGCGCTATTAGCAATAGATAGTCCAAGGGTTTCCGGGCTGGCATGGTTCCCTCCGTTTCAAGGCATTAAAGCAGCGCCCGTGGGGCACGAAAGCTGCCTTCTGAACCGATTCCCGTTTTTGACTTTTGACCGACTGTGAGTATACGCCCAGCCACCTGGGACCGCAATGGCGACCGAGCGAAGTGCTCCAAGCCACCCATGCCGTAATTCGTTCCCTCGTACGGAAACATCTTTGCAATGTACCAGGCAGCGCCACCACCAGCGTCATAAGCTTCAACTCTGGCGTCTCCCGCCCTTGTCTTCCACAGTCCAGCCACAGCCTCAGGAGCAGGCACATTCTGGTACTTGAGCAGAGCGTGGTAGTGCAGGGGGATCTCAGGGCTGGCACAGCCTGACCATCTTCGTTCATCTGCCCGGATCCACCCAACACGACCACGAGTAAGACGACCAAGTGAGTCAATGAAGTCATCCCAGTGATGGAGACAGGTGGACTCAGATAGCTTCCTGGCGAAGGTCAGAGTAGCGTAATGATCCCAGGGCCACTGGGAGAAGAAGCCACCATAGGCAGAGACCAGAGAAGATTGATCAACTGAATACATATAACTCCTTGTCTGGAAGATCAGGATATGGAGTAGGGAAGACTACCTTAATGGGTGGGTATATCGCGGTGCAGTCAACGAAGTTACTTCAGGTTACTTACTTCATTTCTATGTACACTAATATCCTAATATCCTACCTGGTCCTTTCTCAACTCCAGATCACCTGACGGGAATCTGCCGAGTTCGCCCGACTTCTGGCTCCCCTCTCCGTACTACCCCCGGGAGAGGAGAACCTTTCCCGCCGCTTCAAGTTATCCCCCCAGCATCCCGCTGAGGGGTCCTGGACAGCCTCCTGACCGGGTACCAGGAAGACTCGCCTTATACCGCAAGAGATTGCACCTTATCAGCACGATAGCCCCTGCTGGTATTACGTGCATTATAACATGTGGTACAGGGCCAACTCAGCCTGTGCAAGGGCCTGTTTGGTGAGCAGGAAGGCAAATGTGCATCGGGTCCTGAAGCAGACCACCGGCGTTGACAGGGTAAGTCACACAGTGGCAGTCACTTAGCTGGAGGGAGGGCAAATCCCGGCCCTCGGGAGGAAGGCGAGGATTCTAGAAGTTGATGCGCAGAGACGCGTGCCGATTTCTGCCCGTGGATACGTGCGCACGTGGTCATTCAACGATCACCCTCGTCTTCAATGACCACTCTCGGTGTCCGCTGGGCAAGCTCGCTGGCTCCCCTCATTAATGGTATGAAGTCTCCGTTGTCTCTTGTGCGCGCGGTGGCTGAAAGTTGTGGGTCGACGGCCTCCTCGGAGACGTGGCCCATGTCCCGAGGTTGAGATTTCAGATCTTCTCATCTCCCGCCTGTGCCCAGCTCGACGCCAAGAGGTGATTTGAGAGCAATCCTCCAGCCCTCCGGCTTGCCAATGCGCCTCAACTTGGCATAACTTACTGCTTCGCGGCAGCGAACGGGTCCCGCCATGAAGCTCAGCCTTCGTTACATCTTGCTCTTTTCTGCGTCGATCGTCGCCGGATTTCGCCTGCACGAGATTGGGCACAAGCTAGAATGCTGGGCTACCTAAGAAATGAACCCTGGAATAGTGGGGATCATTCTGCTGATCGCGGTCCGAGTCGGCCCTGTCCGCCCATGTCTATCCGGTCGTCAAGGCGGTCAACGCGCCAGTGGGATTCGATGCCCGATGAGGCAAATTGACTACATCATTGAAAACAGGGCATCTAGTTCAGGAATACCGAGGTGCCTGCGAATGGCCCTGGCGGCTGCCCTCGGGGGGGCGACGGAGCTAGCCAGCGGACATGAGTAGGTTGGTATTATCAGACATTAAAGAATTACGGCCGCCCTAGGGGGCGAATTTCGCGTACATCGCCAATTCTACGCGTCCTCCGATTTTATGAGGGCAATAACATCGTCTTTTTCGTCCGGACGCGCGCTAGGGGCCATGTGCATTCGACGACGGGGGTATTTAGCAGCTAATTGTGTTATGTTAACTAGACTCTTCTCGAGGACACCCTTATTTCCATATCTAATTGAAAACACAAGGCAATTATAGTTGGCTTCCATATTACGCCTATCTAATTGAAATTAAAGCAGTAAGTCGAAATTCCACCTCGCTGGTCGTCCCGCGGGCCGGACAATCGGACAAAATCGACCATCAAAATATCGCGCCTGGAGGCGATTTGACGCGCCAACTCGGTAATATTGGCCTCCAGGTATTACCCTGCTCGCGGGCCAATCGCGGACATCGAGTCCCGGTAACCCCTTGTAATCACAGAGACATCCTCGCTGTTCCTCGGCTAGCTCGGCATTCCCCTTCCCTCTGGGAATCCGGAATCGCTGGTCACGCTCTCGGCAGCGTCTCGCCTGGCGCCGTTCGTCAATCACCCTGCTGGCGCACTCGCCACACTGCCGATGTTCGGGGCATGTTGTTCGAAGCACTGAAGCTTGCCGAATCCCAGCCTGAGCCCCTCACGATGATCGTCTCCGAATAGGCAAGCACGAGCTGCATTGGCGCACTGATCACAGCGCGGCCTTGCGGCCGCAACTAAACTTGTAGGGGCCAGCGGCGCTGGCCCTACGAAGTGCTTGAAAATCCTTGCTAAAAAAACAAGAAATCACGATCTTGTTTTACAGTGAGACCGATGTGAGTCCGACGAGAGCGGCTCTGATTGAGCAGCTTGCCGCAGCCATCACATCTGTCGGCGAATATCGAAGTGCTACTCCCAGGGGTCAGCCTTATTCCACTTGGCTAGCAAGTTTGCCACGCGCATCACTGTGGTGCGAGCGTTGGCGATCGCGGCCTCTTTGGTGCGGCCAAAGCCTATAGGAATACTGTATTTTCCATCCGCGCTCACTTCGTACACCACCCATCTACCAGTGGGCTCTTGCACCACTTTTCAATTGGCGGGCAGGGAGAGAGCCGGGGGCTCTGACACGCTGGAGACGGGCGCGGAGGATGCCTTATCCTTTTTCTCAGGCTCGGAAGCGGGGGAGGGGGTGGAAGGGGAGGTGGGGGAGGGGGCCGGCAGGCTGGTTATGGTAGCTTCTTCGCTGTCTGCGTGGTCCTTGACGCCACCGACCTCCAGCCTGGATGAAGCGCAGTTCGGCCGCAAGGCCGATTGCGCGTCTTCCTTCAAATCACCGCTGCTGGCAGGGTCCGGATGATCATTGAATTTGATCCCTATGGCAGCTTTGAAGTCAGGCACCAAGGAGTAAGGTTCCCCCTTGCGCCGGACGGAATCTTCCATAGCTTCCTTTTCGGTCTTTCCGATTCCCACCAGTCTGTCACGCAAGTAAAACTCGAACCCGCCGAACTCCTCTTTGAACTCCGTCCGCGTTCGGGGCTTCGACGGATCTGTCGAGGATGGGGGAATCACATAGGGCTTGCATTCTCTTTCGGGGGCACCAGCGTGTTCGCCAGTTTGTCCAAGAATTCCCGAGATATGCCCGTCTGTTCTTCGATAACGGGTTTAGCAGCCCTCTGTTTCTTGACCTTCGCTTTGGGCGGACGGTCGATCTTCGCTTGACATCGCTTGCACCACAGGCCAAGCAGCCAAGGATGAGTTTTGGACCGGGGGAATAGCTTCTCGGCATGAACCTTGTGGCACCTGACGCATTGTGCCCAGTACCTGTTGATGAGGGTGTTATGAGACACTTGGCTCCATTTCCGGGAAATTCAACCGGGGACTGTAGGGCACCTTATTACTAGTAGCCCGTAAGGGTCTGTCCTTTATGGCCTCTCCGTCCAGCCATGACTGCCATCGCTTGGACCACCACGTGAGCCGATACGTCGTCAGCTTGGGGTTGAGCCGCCCGCCCAATCCACGGTCGACAGCGAACAGTCCAATATCCTCTAGCTCCCGGTTGATTCTCGCCCAGCTTCCATTGGACTGACGAATCCCCGACCAGTCGGCCAGCCCCGCCCGGCTGATAGTGAAGGTATTGTCCTCTGATTCTTGAGCTGCAACGAAGAGCAGAACGGCGACAAGCCGTGCTCTACTCGAAAGCCTAGTCCAACCCATGCTGGTCACCAGCGCCGGCAAAGATGGGTTGCTCTTATCCTTTACGGGAATTCTCCGCATTCGGCTAAACACGGGCTTCGACACGCCGCGTTCGCTCTGGGTCCTCTCCGGCTGAACCTTGCTGCTTATCGCCCATCGCTCGCCAATCCAGACAGCCGCGTGGTAGACGTCAAGGTCCAGTATGAACATCACCAGGTCGAGGGGTGATTTCCTCTCGCCATTCGGGTCGCAGTTCCAACACCGCCATAGGTTCAATCGAGGGCTGAGAGTCAATCGCTTGTTCCCGCACTCGGGGCAGGTTATTTTTCTCCCCGAGGGTAGTCCTAGCTCACGGGCTAATTCCAGGATGGGGACTTGTCGATTGATCCCCGCCATATCTGGCAGAGCTGGCCCATATTGTGTTTCCTCTCCCATTGTTCTCACTCCTGAAGAGCTGCGGGGCGGGGCCTGCCCCGCCCCCGGTCATGGCTCAGCAGAGAGCCCAATCTGGCAGCCCACCTACCTAACTGCCCCCACCGCCTTGGTTTGAACTGACCGGAGGCGGGGGTAATGCCTCCTTTGGAACCATTTCGTCTTTTGTGAACAACCGTTGTCGTCATAAATACTCGTTCAGATCCAACACCTGAAGTTGACCGAGCGGCCCAGGGGGCACGTAAGCAGGCTTATACGAATTCCAAGCTGCCGGGAATTCCTGGTGCTTGACACCGTCCAGAGTCGGGCGGAATTGCGAATATCGCCCGGCATGCTGCTTGAAATAGAACGCAATGTTGTGGGCCTTGCACATATCGCGAAGATTCCGGGCCCACTGCTCGTCCATCGGCCTGAAGTCCGTCGTGCCGTTACCAGACTCGCCGCCAACCATCAGCTGGTCGAAACCCTCGATGTGCTGCTCGATGTCTGGCATCAAATCCTCCAGGATCGGCTCCGCAATCACATAACGCGTTCTCGCCGGAATCTTGCGCAGCGTATCCATTCGCCACAGATATTTCTTCAGCTCGACGGTGACGCCGAGACATACGTTCGGGTAACCTTCTCCCCAATCCTCCGGCAGCCGGTCCGCAATGCACTCGGCACGTTTCGTCAAAACCTGCCAGAGCAAGTTGGGTGTCCTCCTGATGATGTTCCAAGCTTCAGCTCGCCACTGATCCGCGGTCGGATGGAAGAAGTCACTCCAACTGCTGGTAAAGATCTTCAGGACTTTCCCTTCGTTGGCCGCCTTCCTCTGCAACTTCAAAGGCTCATCCCACGTCTTTGTGCGCACGAGTTTGTTGAAATCGCGGTCATATTTGCTACACGCTGCTCGGGCGTAGCAATGCAAACAGCCCTCACTTACCGGCTGGCATCCGACCCAGAAGTTCTGCGTAAAGTCGCAAACTCCGCTTTTCGTCTTTCCCATTACTGACTCCTATCGCTGAATGATCGACCTTGCCGTTCAAGCTCCTGTTCATTGCTGCTAGGCCCGGCCCACGGGGGCTCAACTTACGGGTTCCGTGGGCCGGCGGCATAATGTGAGTGACGTAACACCCACGTCCTCCTGTTTGATCTTGAACTAGGCGGGGACAGTCGAAGGACCGTCCCCCTAGTTTCGCTTAAGCCGCCCTACGCTTCCGGCGGATAGGCCAGGCTGATCGCGCCCGTGGCCACCAGCTTGTAGATTGCGCCTTGTGTTCCCGGCTTGCCCAGATCGAAGTCTGTGCAGAATTCGCCGGTGCTTAAATCTCGCCAGCACCGTTCCGGGATTTCCAGCTCGGCAGCGGCTGCCTTGCGTGTATTGGTCCGCCGGGTATTGACTCCGGCCTTTTCGCGGTACTGGTCATGAGCCCCCTTGCTGAATTCGGGGTAGCCCAGCCTTGCCGCATGTTTGCTGGCCTTCTCAAGGCTAGCGTTCTTGTTTTCTTTGTAGAAACTGCGCCGCGACCTTGACACTAAGGTTCGCACTGCGGTAGGCTTGGCTGCGTATGGGGATTTTCAGGGCTGAAAGGTTCCCTCCAAGCCGGTAGTCGGAACACGGGACGCGATGAGTGTCTGCTCAACGAGTTCCTCCAGCATGGGGGGAGCGAAGAAGGTGAGGATCACATGGCCGATGTGCTGACCAAGGCGGGCCGATACGAGATTGTGCGTGAGTTGGGGCGCGGCTCGATGGGAATTGTCTATCAGGGCTTCGATCCGGTGATCGGGCGAACCGTTGCCGTCAAGACCATGCTGACGCAAGGTCTTGCGCCGGAGGAGTACCGGGAGTTCAGGGCCCGCTTTCAACGCGAGGCGCAGGCGGCCGGAGTGCTGAGCCATCCCAACATCGTCAACGTCTTCGATTACGGGGAAGACAACGGCATCCTCTACCTGATCATGGAATTTCTGGAAGGGAAATCGCTCGAGAAGCTGGTGGAAGGCAGGAAGGTCCTTCCCATCGAAACCATCATCCCCATTTGCGAACAGGTTTGTGGCGCGCTCGACCACGCGCACGAGCACGGCATCGTGCACCGTGATATCAAGCCTGCCAATATTATGATTCTGGATAATGGAACTGTTAAGGTTACAGACTTCGGCATTGCCAAGATGGTGTCGATGGGGATGACCCAGGCGGGGTTGGTGCTGGGCACGCCCAATTACATGTCGCCCGAGCAGGTGAAAGGGCGGCAGGTGGACGGGCGCTCCGACATCTTCTCTTTTGGCGTCGTTCTTTACGACCTCGTGACTGGTGAAAAGCCGTTCCCCGGACAGAATATTACCACCGTCATTTATAAGATCATCAACGAAAACCCTGTTCCCCCTCGTGAATTGGACGCCACGATTCATGCGGGTCTGAGCTACGTGATTTGCAAAGCCCTGGCCAAGAGCCCTGATGAGCGCTACCAGACTTGCCGGGAGCTGGCGGACGACTTGAAGAATTTCAAGCAGTTGGGGGGACAGACGGCGCCCTCCGCCACGATGATCCTTAAGACTCCGCCCGCGCCGGGCGCGAGCTTGGAGGGTGCAGCCGCGCCTCCTGTGAGGCCGCCCATGCCGCCTCCTGCCCCCGCACAACCCGCTGCGATGCCCCCCCCTCAGCAAGCTTCCTCTGCGCCACCGCCGGTGCAAGTCATCACGCCGGCGCCGCCTGCCCCGAGTGCGCGGACTTCCTCGACGGCTTGGGTCCTCGCGGCGTTGCTGGGTGTTGTACTACTCGGAGCCTTGGGAGGAGGGTACTTCTACTTCCATCGAGGCAACAATTCCCAGCCGGCGGTAACAGCCGGGGGCGAGAAAGCGAACAGCGGAAATGCCAGCCTGCCTGGACAGGCGCCCCAAGCGCCCAGCACAACCGCCGCAGGAAATCCTGCGCCGGCCAGAGCGGAAACGAAGGCCGGCGAGTCAACCGCAGCAAGTCCCCTTTCTGCGGCCAGTGGCAAGGCGCCCCGCACCAACCCCCGCCCCGGAGCTGCTGGCGTAGCGCCGGGCGCCAACTTCCCCTCCCGTGCCGGAGGTGAAGCGCCTGGCGCTGGTTCTCCCGCCGCGGCGAGTGGAGGAGCACCTGCCGCAACCCCGACCTCAGCGGCTGCCGGAGGAGCGCCTGGCGCCGCCTCCGCTGCTCCCGCCAATGGCGGAGGGTCGAACGCCGCTCCCAGGCCGGGCCAATTGCAGGTCACGGCGAATGTAAGTGGGGCCAGAATTTCGGTCGATGGCAGCAGCGAGCCTGGTTGGCTCACCCCTTATTCCGCCGCGATCAGCCGCCCCCCCGGCACTCACCAAGTGGTGATTTCGAAGGACGGGTACAATGATTATCAGCAATCGGTAACGATCGAAGCGGGGAAAACGGCCGCGATCAACGCCCAGCTTTTCCCGCTTGCTGAGACCACCGGAGAAGTCTCCGTCATAACCGTGCCGCCCGGCTTGGAGGTGTGGATTGATGGGAAGTCGCTGGGAGCAAGCCCGGTGCGAATTACCCTGCCCGCAGGAGCCCACAAATATACCGTCAAGCGAGAGGGGTGGGAGCCCTATGAAGGCACTGTGAATGTGAGGGTTGGGGCGGAGATGACGGTGAAGGTTAACATGGGCCAGTAGAGGCGTTGAAATTGTAGTGGCGTGCTTACCTCGCCACGTGGCGGCGCAAAGCCGCCTCTACGTCATACTGAGACAGGCAGTAGTGGGTCAGTTTGCTGTAGCGGCGCTCTCCGAGCGCCGGAACTCCTCGAGAATTGAAGGCCGGCGGTCAGAGACCGCCGCTACAACTTCAAACTGAGACAGGCCATTGACTTTAAGGCGCGACAGAGCTAGTCTATTGGGTTGAGTCTTTCATTCATTCTAGTCATAATCGAGGACATTTATGGCTTTTCAGATAGGCGATAAAGTTGTCTATCCCAACCAAGGTGTGGGTATTGTCGAACAGATATCCACACGGAACCTCACGGGTCAGCCCGAAATGTTCTATCTGCTACGGCTTTCCTCGGGCACTATGCGGGTGATTGTCCCGATCAGCAGCGTAGTCAACGTAGGCCTGCGCCGGGTAACCAGGACCAGCGAAATAAGCACTATCGTTGATTACTTGCAGAAGGGCCAGAGCAAGTCTCCGCAGGATTGGAAGGGCCGGTTCAAGGAGAATTCCGAGAAAATGCGGAACGGCTCGCTCCAACAAGTTGCCGAAGTCCTGAAGACGCTCATCAGCTTGAATCAGGCCAAACCTCTTTCGTTCCGCGAGAAAAAGATGATGGATCGCGCCTGGCAGCTCCTGGTGGATGAGATTGCCGTGGCGCGCGGGACAACGAAAGAGACCGTGCAAGGCCAGCTTGTCCGCGCCCTCAATAAGTCCAATTTGAAAGCGCCCCTTCCGAGCTGAGGTTTTCTTTCAGCTCGCCTCCCCGGAACCCGGTTACGAGGCGCGTCATTCTCCACATCAAACAGAGCGATTGGCCAATCGTATTGATTCGTATATAATTGTCATTCAAGTTCCATTCCATGCGAGGGTATTCATGGAGCTCCTTCACGTCCCGGAAGCCGCCCAAGAGTTGGGCGTGAGCTACCCAACTTTGAAGCAATGGATCTACAAGCGCAAGATCAAGACCGTGATGACGCCTGGCGGGCATCACCGTGTGCCGCGCTCGGAGGTTGACCGCTTGCTGTTTCAACGAGGCGAACGAGGGCACGCGTCCGGAGCGCTCATCTCTGCGGGTCAGCTTCCCCCCGCGACACCGGTTTCCGGCGTGGGAGCGGGACTCGAGCACGTGATTAGCGGGCGGAATCAGTTGGTGGGCCGCATCATCAAGCTGCAAACGGTAGGTCTGTTAACCAAGGTGGTGCTGGATGTGGGGGGGCAAACCGTAACCTCCATCATCACCAGCGACGCCTCCCGCGACCTGGATCTGAAGGTGGGCGAGACGGTCGCGGCACTCATCAAAGCTACGGAAGTGATGATTATCAGGCCGCTCCAGAGGAGGCCTTGAGCTTTGGGGGTTGCCGCGAGCGTCGAGTCACGAGGAATCCGGTGGCCCTTGACCCGCCTGGACGTGGCCGGGGCGTTCGGCGACATTGGGGTGCTGTTTCCAATTGCGATTGCCCTCATTTCTCTCAACCACGTGAATCCCACCGCGGTGTTTCTGGTTGCGGGCGCCACTTATATTCTGGCGGGCGGCTACTTCCAGATCCCCATGGCCGTGCAACCCTTCAAGGCGGTGGCCGCGATTGCCCTCGCCCTTTCGCTTCCACCCTCCGCCATCGCCAGCGCCGGACTGCTTATGGGAGCCCTGCTCGCGGTGGTCGGAATTACGAACCTCGCCACATGGCTTGCGAAGCTCTTCACCCTTCCTATTGTCCGGGGCATCCAGTTGGGTCTTGGCCTCTTGCTGGCGCGTGAAGGCTTGCGCCTGATGTTGAGCCCGCGCTCCGCGGTGATTTTGGCAGCCGGCCGAACAGTCGCACCTTGGGAGATCGGGGTTGCGGGAGCGCTTATCTTACTGGCGTTTCGTGGCTCGCGCCGGCTTCCCGCTGCTTTGGTCCTATTGGCGGCTGGGATTACGCTGGGTCTCCTGAGCCAGTGGGCCAAGCTTCCCGCGCTGGGATGGGGACCGCTGCCTCTCACTCCTCTCCACCCGAATCTCGCGGAAATGCGGCGCGTATTGACGTTGCTGGTGGTTCCACAATTCGCATTGACCTTTGGAAACTCCATCGTGGCTACCGAAAACACCGCCCATATCCTCTATGGGAGCCAGGCCCGCCGGGTTACGGTGCGGGGATTGTGTATCAGCATTGGCATCATCAATTTGCTGGGCGGGATGATTCAGGCTCCGCCGCTCTGCCACGGTTCGGGAGGTGTCACCGCACATTACCAGTTTGGCGCGCGGAGCCCCAAGTCCAGCTACATCATCGGCGCAGTCTGCATTTTGCTGGCCTTGATTGGCCGCGTCGCCGTGGGCCTGCTGCAATTGATCCCCGCCGCCATCCTTGGCGTCTTGCTGGTTTACGTGGGAGTTCAGCACGCGGCTTATTTGCGGGACATCATTAGGCACTCGCCACTCCTCGCCATTGCGATCTGCGTGGGAGTGGTTTCCCTCCTGACCACCAATCTGATGTGGGGCTTCCTGACGGGATTCCTCTTACAAGGTGTTCTGCTGCTCTTTCGCCCTCCCGCTAAACAAGCGGCGTAGGGAAAAAAGTCTGGCGCGATTGGCCCTAAACGTGTATGATATAGAGTTAATCATACTGGTGACCGACAAGCAGAGGAGCGGGGCCGCCGTAAAGCCGGTGATTTTATAGACTTCTGCATCTCCAGTTCGGTTATGAGGAGGTATCCACTACCGTGAGCGCGCTTATCCAATACACCGGTTTCCAACTGAAACCCCGCGGCAGGGATTACTCCTACCGGGTTGTGGGGATGAAGTCAGAAGACCGGGAGTTCACCCTGACTATCTCAAACCGGGCCTTTGAGGAAAGGCACTTTCCTTACCAGGATGGGGCCGCACTCTGCTATCAGAAGCTCCAGAAGGAACTCCTCGCGGAAACGGCCGACTTGCCGCTTCAGCACCATCTTACAATCTCCGATCAGGACCTTGACGAATACCTCGCGAAGTATCGCCCCGTCAGGAAGCGCTCCTGGTAATTCTGAATAGTGAATAGTAAATTGCGGTGAGTTGCAAGTTCACCGTCCATTTTGCAGATCAGAGCTAGCTCGAAGAGAGTGTAGAGGATGCGCGTCACTTCGCATTCACAATTCACTATTTACTATTCACAATTTACTATTTTCCGCTTTCACTTTGATTAACGCCGCACCGTGTCTGGGCACTTCGACGGTATATTTTTCGGAGACAAGGCCGAGGTCTTTCCGAGCCCATAGGTCGCGGACTTGAGCGGAATGGCCGATTCCGATCGCTGCGAACCGGACTGAAATAGGCAGCCCTGACCCGCTCCGGTTGAAGAGCCCAACCGCCTTGCTGCCATCCCCGAGCGGCTTCATCCAAACCTCCAAAGGACCCTCTTGCCATACTCGGTGTCCTTCCACACCGAGGGAGTCCTGGTCGACGGCGATCACCTCGGGATTGGTCAGAATCTCGAGCGTTTCCCGGCTCATCTTGGTAAGGTCGTTCCCGGCGAGCAACGGGGCGGCCAGCAGGCACCACAGGGTCATCTGAGTACGGCCTTCATCGTTGTTCAGCTTGCCGATCCCTATCTGAAGAATGTCCGGATCGTTCCAATGTCCCGGTCCTACAAACTTCTCGAGCCCATTGTGTTGGAACCCGAACAGTGAGACCCGGTCGTAGTCGCCGCCAATGTCATCTGTGGTGCGCCACAAGTTGCCCCCAACTTCAGGCCCCCACCGCCAGACGGCCTCGAGGCCGTACTGGCAAAGACTGTAAACCATGGGGCGACCCGTGCGGCGGAGGGCGTCGTACATCTTCCCATAGGCGCCACGCATCTCCTCGGGTTTGTAGACGTTCGCCGCGCTGCACCAATCGTACTTCAGGAAGTCCACGCCCCACTTGGCGTAGGTCTGCGCGTCCTGCTCCTCGTGACGATAGCTGCCCTCGTACCCTCCGCAGGTCTTGGGGCCGGGCGAGGAATAGATGCCGAACTTCAGGCCTTTGCTATGAATGTAGTCACCGAGGGCCTTCATGTCAGGAAAACGCTCATTAGGATGGATGAACCCCTTCCCATCGCGCTTACCTTGCCAGCAATCATCGATATTCACGTACACGTAGCCGGCAGCTTTCATTCCATTGTTCACCAGCGCATCGGCGTTGGCGCGCATGATGCTGTCGCTTACCTTGCATTCATATTGGTACCAATCGTTCCAGCCCATAGGGGGCGTTCGGGCAAGTTGGTTATCTTGGGCGGCCGGGGCACTGCTCGCCGCGCCCAGAATCATCGCCGTACACACCGCTGCATACGGCCAGAGCGCGAAGGCGCGTTTCATAGAATCACCACCTCCTGAGAGGCAAAATGGGGTTTCTGCCCTCTCCGTGCGGGACGCCACGCTATGCCAGCCAGGGGCGTGTTCGGTCCAAGTTTTCAGCCAGAATCTTCTTCGCAATTTCCACATCTTCTCGAAGCTGAAAATCAAATATGCCGGCGCAAATGAAATCGGCTCCGCCCCGGTAGGCAAAGCTGAAGGCCTTCTCCGGAGGGATGGCTCCCGCTGCCATCACCTTAAACGCAACCCAAGGCGTATGGTAGGTGGCCATAAACTCGCGTGTTGCCTCAGGCTTGATATCCCAGATGTTGTCGTGATTGTCCGGGCTGTTACTGTCCACCAGGAACTCTTTGCGCTTGTCGCGAGGCGTGGCGGACCAGTAGTCGTCCATGTGGTAAGTCTTCATGAAGAAATCGGGCTGGATACCTGCTCTCGCGCAAGCCTTAGGGGTTTCAATCGAATGAGCGCCCAAGCCGGAGGGCAGTCCGGTCTTTTTCATCACCTCGAGGGCCTCCCCCAGCTCGTCCAGCAGACCCCGATCGACAAAGGAATCGGTAACGCCGCCTTGGATGTAAAGAGCGTTAGGTTCGTTATCGAGGATATGCTTGACGTTCTCCTTCAAGTCAGCCAGGCGAATATCATAGTAAGACTTGGCGTGGGGATGGACCTCGGAAATCCATTGAATCTTCCCGCCGCGTTCCTTTCGATACCGCTTCATGATCCGCACCGGCTTATCGAAAGGGTCGGAGAGCACCGTGTTGATGCCTAATCCTTCGGCCAGTTGCCAGGTATTCAAGACTCGCTCGTCGGTTTGGTATTCCCGCATCAACCGAGCCACATAGTCCAAATCCCGAGAATGGGAATAGCCGCTCACCTGATTGCAGCCCAGGAACAAGCGGGTAACATTGAGACTTCCAAGCTTGCCGGTAGGAAAACCCTGATGAAAGGTTTGGGGCATGTTGAAGGCTGGAGCCCCAGCGGGCGCCGCAAAAGATAGCTCGTTTGCGGATTTGAGTGCCGCGGCGCTTCCCAGCGCAGCCAGAGCCGAGGTTTTGAGGAAGTCGCGACGGTTATGACGGTCAGACATATTAGACCTCCAATGAATCGAGTTGGATGAGGCACGCAACGAAAAAGGCACTACCCGTTTCGGGAGTCAATTGCATACCTCAGGTAATCAACTCCCGATCTGCCGGCAACAGCCTATCAGGATTGAATGCCAGATTCAACGCCTGAGAGTCATGGTGTCAAAGCTCTTTAGAAATCTCCCTGAAAGTCATGGCTGTTGCCGTCAGCGTAGCGCGGCTCACTCCACGGTGACGGACTTTGCCAGGTTTCTAGGCTGGTCCACTTCGCAACCGCGCAACACCCCGATGTGGTAGGCAAGGAGCTGGAGCGGCACGGCTTCCAGGATGGTCGAGAGAGTCCCGCTGGTGTGAGGCAGAACTACTAAGTGGTCGGCCATGGCCGGCACTTCGCGGTCACCTTCCGTCACCAAAGCAATAATCGTGGCGCCGCGCGCTTTGGCCTCCTTAATGTTGGAGATGGTCCGTTCGTAGCGCTGGCGGGAAGAAGGCGAGTCCCAGTTGCAGGTGGCAATCACCACCACCGGCAGTCCATCGGAAATCAGAGCAATGGGTCCATGCTTCATCTCGCCCGCCGGGTAGGCTTCGGCGTGGATGTACGATACCTTCTTCATCTTGAGCGCCCCTTCCAAAGCCACCGGGAAGTGCACGCCACGACCGAGGAAAAGGAAATCGGAAGAACGGTAGAAGCGCTGAGCCAGTTCAGCGATCTCATCGTCCCTCTGGAGGACGGATTCCAGGTGCTTCGGCAGGGCAGCCAGAGCTTTCAGCCACGATTTGCTATCCTCGAGAGAGAGAAGGCCACGCACTTGAGCGAGGTAAAGCGCGAAGAGATAAAGGGCTGTCAACTGGGCGGTAAACGTCTTGGTGGAACCGACGCCGATTTCCGGTCCGGCGTGGGTATAGATTGTGCCGTGCGCTTCGCGCGAAACCATGCTTCCCAGCACATTACAAATGGCGAGCGTCTTCGAGCCTTTGGCGCGTGCCTCGCGTTGCGCGGCGATGGTGTCCGCCGTCTCGCCGGACTGAGTGATGAGTACGGTCAGGGTTTGCGAGCCTACCAGGGGATCAGAATAGCGAAACTCTGAAGCGTGGTCCACTTCGACCGGAATGCGAGCCACGCGTTCGATCATGATTTTGCCCGCCAGACCCGCGTGGCGGGAGGTTCCCGCCGCCACAATCTTGACGTCGCGAAAGGCGCGGAATTCCTCTTCACGGATTTCCATCTCGTCCAGAAATACCTGGCCGGTTTCAAGTGAGAATCGGCCCAGAGCGGTGTCGCGAACGGCCCGTGGCTGTTCGTAGATTTCCTTGATAGTGAAGTGCTTGAAGCCCCCTTTTTCGGCCAGGATCGGATCCCAAGTGATGTGCTGGACTCGGCGGGAGACGGGATGGCCATCAAAATCGCCCAGTTTCACACCGTTGGGTGTCAGCACGGCCAGGTCTTTATCGGCTAAGAAGAAGAGATCGCGGGTGTGATAAAGGATGGCGGGGACGTCGCTCGCCACAAAATACTCGTCCTTGCCCAAGCCGATGACCACCGGCGGCCCCTGGCGCGCGGCGATGATCTTGTTGGGATCGCGCGTGGAAATAATCGCCAGCGCGAAGACGCCTCGAAGTTGGCGCACGGCGGCGCGCACGGCTTCCTCGAGGTTGTTCGAGTCTGAAGCCCCTTCCGTCCCCGGAGTGCCACCCAGGTATTTCTCCACCAGGTGCGCGATGATTTCCGTGTCGACTTCTGTGGCGAACCTGTGGCCCTCCGCCACCAACCCCTTCTTCAGCTCCAGGTAATTCTCGATGATTCCGTTGTGGACCACCACCACCGTGCCGTTGCAATCGCGGTGGGGATGGGCATTTTCCTCGGTAGGAGCGCCGTGGGTGGCCCAGCGTGTGTGTCCCACGCCGTAAGTACCGTCTACCGGGTCAAGGCGGACCACCTCCTCGAGGTTGTGCAGTTTGCCCGTGGCGCGACGCACCTGCAGGCGATTACCCTCAATCACGGCAATACCCGCCGAGTCATAGCCACGGTATTGCAACCGCTGCAAACCTTCAAGCAATACGGGTACCACCCGTTTGTTTCCAATATAGCCGATTATTCCTGACATGAGATCGTTGCCTCAGGTCCTGTAAGACGCATTGATGGTGATGTAGTCGTGAGTCAGATCGCAGGTCCAAACATGGGCGGAGGCGTTGCCCTGGTGGAGGTCAAGCCGGAGGACCAATTCCTTGCCGTCAAGTTCTTTGCGCGCCGAGCCTTCGTCGAAGCCGGCATCCACCCCGTCCCGGCAGAGCAGCAAGTTGTTGACACGAATATCCACTTTGTTGGGGTCGAAGAGCGCCCCCGAATAGCCCGCCGCGCAAAGGATGCGGCCCCAGTTGGGATCGCTTCCTGCAATAGCCGTCTTGACCAACGGGGAGTTGGCGATGGCGCGCGCCACGCGGTCCGCGTCGGAAGGTTTCCTGGCTCCTTGCACTTCGACGGTGACCAGTTTCTTGGCCCCTTCGCCATCCCGCGCTATCATCTTGGCCAGGCGCTCGCAGAGTTGCGTAAGGCCCTCGAGGAACCACGCCCAGCTTGCATTTCCAGGGCGCACGCCCACCGCGGCGAGGCCGCTCGCCCAAGCCAGCACCGTATCGTTCGTGGAGGTATCTCCATCCACGGTGATGCGATTGAAAGACTCGTCCACCGCCGCACGCAATAAGTTGTGGAGGGTGCGAGGTCCGATGAGTGCGTCCGTGGTCACAAAGGAAAGCATGGTGGCCATGCGCGGATGGATCATCCCTGAGCCTTTGGCGATTCCAGCCAGGTACACGGGTTTTCCGCTCACGTCGGACCGCAGGACGCACGCCTTGGGGAACGTGTCGGTGGTCATAATGGCCTGCGCCACCGCCGAGGCATTCTCAATCGAGAGCTTTTCCACGAGGGCAGGAAGCTGCTTCGTGACAAGGCCGAGCTCGAGCGCCACTCCGATGACGCCGGTGGATGCCACCAGCACCTGAGCAGGATGGAGGTTCAGCAGTTTAGCCACAGTGCGCGCGCTCTCTCTGGCCGTGTGCAGGCCCTGCCGCCCCGTGCAGGCATTGGCGTTGCCGGAGTTCACCAGGAGGGCGCGGCAGCGTCCGTGGCTCTCCGCTAGGTTCTGTTTCGACACCAGTACGGGGGCCGCCGCCACCAGATTGGTAGTAAACAGGCCGGCGCTGGTGGCCGCGTGGGCGTCGCAGACGAGCAAGGCTAAGTCAAGCTCGCTTTGTGTTTTTTTGATTCGTGCGGCCACCGCAGCCCCGCGAAAGCCTCGCGGGGATGCGAGGTTGCCTTCCACAACTTCCCAGTTTTGCATGCGGACTCTCCTCAAAATCGGCCCCTTGCGCATGGTCGCAAGGCTGCGCCATGACGTGCCCCTACGCTTGGCCCCTGCTGGCGCGGGGTTACGAAGACGGCCGCCTACTTGGGTTTGACTTTCGGGGCCGGCGAGAGCTCCACCACGCCGGGCGCTTGTGGCGGCTCAGGCCCGGCCACTTTGATACTGCGCAACGTCTCGTCACAGGCTTCCATGTAGAGGGTTTCATCTTCGCCGCCCGGGGAGCAATCAGCCTCGATGATCCGATCTTTGCACATGATCCTCGCGGTCAAGTGCAGGTAGCGGCCTTTGAGCTCACGAATCACCATGGCGTCACGCTTATTGATCTTGGTGTGCTCGAGATGATAGAGCGGAAGGTCCTCGCTCACGCCCCTTGACTCCCATTTCGCCAGAACTTCCGGAGAGAATTCCCAGGTCTGGTCCGGATTGGGCTGTGAAGTAATGCTCAGCGAGGGTCCGACACTCCAGAACTTCGAACGGCTGATCTTCACTCCGCCCGGGAAAGCCTCGACATTCCCGTAGAGCCCATCCGCAATTTGAATATCGATTCCGAGCGCATCATTGTGGTAGGGGCGCTGCGCCAGAGTTTCGTCACTCACACGCTGATGGTGGCCTGGATACCATCTCACCAGCAGGTATTCGCCCCCTACCAAACCGCCACCGAGGATCAGGATTGCAACAGCAAGGATCAATTGGCTGGGTATACGCTTCTTCATGACAGCCATCTTAACGCGTGTCTCGGAAGGGTGCAACGGTGTAGCGGCGGCTTCGCGCCACCATCTGACGCAAAACCTTGGGTCACGCACGCATGATAAGCCACGTACGAACGACCCGCGAAACAGTGTCCCTTAGAGAAGTAATTCCATAAAAACTGCGCCTGGAGTTGGATTATGACAGTAGGCCTCAATACGCTTGAAGCCCAGTGAGTCATAGAGCGTTCTGGCTTCCCGCATCGTGGCAAGGGTATCCAACCTCATTTTCTTGTAGCCGAGCTTGCGAGCTTCGCCCATAATGGCCGTGGCTAGCGCTCGCCCCGCGCCTTTTCCGCGAAACCCCGGCCGCAAATAGAGCCGCTTCATTTCGCAAGTCTCATCATAGAGTCCCCTCAGAGCTACGCACCCGGCAACTTGGCCTTCGAGGGACCCCAGCAGCAATTTTCCGCGGGGCCGCGCGTATTCTCCCGGAAGCTCCGCCAGTTCCTTCTCAAAGTCCTGGAAGCATAGGCTGACCGGAAGGGAAGCTTCGTACTCGCGGAGCAGTCGCCTTACCTCGTCGATTTGCTCGGGCGTTTCAGCCTGGACCAGATTCATCATGCGGCATCGTCTGCGCCGTCAGGCTACTTAACCAGAATGAGCGGATGCGTCTTCTCGATGACTTCGCCGATCACTCGCGCAGGCGTGGCTGAAGGCTGGAGGGCATCGAGGAGTTTCAGCGCGTCCTGAGCCGCGAGGGAAAACAAGAGTCCTCCCGAGGTCTGCGGGTCGAAGAGCAGGTTTCGGACCTCTTCCGGTACGCGGCCCGCGAATTCGACGCACGGCCCCACGAACTCCCTGGTTCTTTTGAGGCCGCCGGGCAGAAAACCACCGCGGGAATACTCTTCTGCCTGCCTCAGGAACTCAACCTGGGAGGAATCTATCACCAAGCTGACGCCGCTCGCGTCCGCCATGCCGCGGGCGTGTCCCAGCAAGCCGAAGCCGGTAACATCTGTCGCCGAGTGTGTATCAAGCTGCAGGGCAACTTCGCTGGCGGCCCGATTCAGGGTGCACATGGATTCGATCGCGGCGTCCACCGCAGCCTTGCTGGCTTGTCCTTTTTTCAATGCTGTGCTGATGATTCCGGTACCCAGGCGCTTGGTCAAGAGCAGCAGGTCGCCCGCCCGCGCGGCGCGGTTGGTGAGAATACGTTGCGGATGGATGAGGCCGGTGACGGCATATCCGAACTTGATTTCCTCATCGCCGATCGAGTGGCCGCCGATCACTGCGCACCCGGCCTCTTGCATTTTGGCGTGCCCGCCCTCGAGAATTTTCTCGAGGATTTCGAGGCCCTCTTCTTGGTTGGGAAATCCCACAATCGAGAGCGCGGAGATGGGCCGGCCACCCATGGCGTAAACATCGCTCAGCGCATTGGCGGCCGCGATTTGGCCGAACGTGTAAGGGTCATCCACGATAGGCGTAAAGAAATCTACGGTCTGAACCAGCGCCAGGTCCGGAGCGAGTTGATACACTCCTGCGTCGTCATGGGTGTCAAATCCCACCAGGACATTTGCGTCGGATTGTTTCGGCAGCTTGGCCAGCACGCGGTCCAAAATACTTGGACTCAACTTGGCCGCTCAACCCGCCGCTTTCACCATCGTCGTCAGTCGGACCGGAGGCACAGGCAAACTCCTGAGGGCCGGGCAAGCTGAGGAAATCCACGAAACCAGCCTCGCCACGCCCAAGACTCTAACTACCATGGCAGTATACCAGACAGGCAGTAGAATCTCCCGTTCTCCGGGGTTATCATTCAACAGGATGCTTTCGAGCCTCACCGTAAAACAGCGCGCCCTCGACCTGGGCTTTGATCTAGCCGGGATCGCACCCCTGGGGGTTTGGAAAGACCTCGAGTTTTCCCGACAGTGGGTGGAAAAGGGCTTCCACGGGGAGATGCGTTACCTGGAAAATCCCAAGCGCTTCGATCCGCGCCTCGTCCTGCCGTCCGCCAAGTCAGTTATCTGCGTTGGATTGGTCTACAACGTCCCACTGCCCTATTCAACTGAGGTGCAGGCGCCAGGAGTCAACAGGCAGAAAGCAGAAGGCAGAAAGCAGAAAAAACACGAAACAAACCAGCCACGTAGTGGCGGGATCGCGGAGTCCGTGGCCGGTTCTGAGCCTGAGGTGATCGGCGGCGCCGGACAACGGACCACTGACGGCGAACAGCCTGCAGTTCCAGGTTTCCAATCTCGAGTTTCCAGTTTCGATTTTCCATTTTCGATTTTCCAGTTTCCATTCTCTGGCCCCGAGCCTCGCGCATGGATTTCGCGTTACGCCTGGGGGCGCGACTATCACGAGATCATGCGCGCCAGGCTCGATCGGCTTCGCGCTGCTCTAGAAGAGTTAGCGCCGGGCGTCGAGACTCGGGTCTTTGTTGACACCGGGCCCATTGTCGAGCGGGCCTTTGCACGCTTTGCGGGAGTCGGCTGGATGGGAAAGAACACCTGCATCATCAATCAGGAGAAGGGATCCTGGTTTTTTCTCGGGGTCATCCTGACCAGCCTTGATCTCCCGCCGGACTTGCCCGCTCCCGACCGTTGTGGGTCCTGCACGGCGTGCCTCCAAGCCTGCCCCACAGGGGCGTTGGTGGAGCCCTACGTGATGGACGCCTCGCGCTGCATCTCTTACTTGACGATTGAACTCCGCGGCCCCATCCCAAAGGAGTTCCGGCCCAAGATCGGCGGCAACGTCTTCGGGTGCGACATTTGCCAGGACGTGTGTCCTTGGAACAAAAGCTGTCAGCCGTCAGCCATCAGCTATCAGCAGACCCATTCGGCGCAGGGGCAGCAAACCGTTAAGGACTGGGCCAAGCAGGCAGCAACGACGAGAGTCCCGCAATTCCACCCAATAATCGTGGAGCCGATCTACCCCACGATCGCCGACGGAGGTACCCGCGAGCAACCGACAACGGACGACGGACCACGAACAACGGACCCTGCCGGGTTCTCGCTATTCAACCCGCCGTTGGGCGCCCTGGCCTCGATGACTCAAGAGGGTTTCCGCCGCCTCTTCGCCCATTCACCCAACAAGCGTGCGAAGTACCAAGGCTGGCTGCGCAATCTCTCGGTGGCCATGGGCAATTCCGGCTATGATAGGTTTGTGCCGTGGCTCGAGCGTGCTGCGCGGCATTCCGACCCCACCATCCGCGAACATGCCGCCTGGGCGCTCGAGCGTCTGCGAGGCAAGTAGCTTCTGGAATTTGGAATTCGAAATCTGGAATCTGGAATTGCGGCTGCGCCGTGCTGTGCGCTCTGGGGTGGATCTTTTCTTCACCAAAATCAGCGCCGAAACAGTGAACGAATGCGTGGGGCAACGGCATAGCTGAGTTGCATGAGGGCGACGAACGCGATGCCGCAACAGGTATTAATGAAACACAGGATAGTTGACTTCTGCTGCGGCGAGTGCTATGGGGTAGTAGGAGAGGACATCGTCATGCAGCTACGATTCGTACTTCTCTGTGCGTTGCTCATCACGTGTCGCAATTTGGGTTTTGCCCAGGAACCCAAAGTCGTCAACATCCCTGTCCATCATACTGCTGCTAACTCCGGCAAAGAAATGTATGCGGCGTATTGCGCCTCCTGTCACGGGAAAGATGGGAAGGGTGGTGGACCCGTCGCGCCCGCGCTCAAGACCCCTCCAGCAGATCTCACGGTTCTTGCGCGGAAGCACGCTGGCAAGTTTCCCTCGATACAGGTTTATCGGGCCATCACCGGGGAAGCTGGAATCTCGGCTCACGGCTCGAAGGTAATGCCGGTCTGGGGTCCCGTACTCATGTTCATGAGCCACCAGCATGAGTCCGAAGTGCACCTCCGGGTAGCTAATCTCACGGACTACATCAAATCTTTGCAGCAGAAGTGAAGCCGCGGGGCCGCGGATCGCAAAGATGCTCTGCCATCTGCCAAGCGGAGAGGGTGGACCATTGTAGCTGGTGGAGTGGCACAGGCACTCTTGCCTGTGTTTGAGGGAGCAAGGTATCAACCTTGGACACAGGCAAGAGTGCCTGTGGCACTTCACCAGTCGGCGCGGGCCGGGTGAGGGGTCATTTCCACCGTGCGGAGGGATCAGATGGGGATCTTGAGCCAGAAATCAGCCGAGGTTATAACCGGAACAACTTCAAATTCGATTAAGCCATCCCAACGCCGAACCCAGACGTCTATCAACTCCGGATGCGCTGTTTCCATGAGCTGAAAACAGCGAGTTCCCGTCGAATCCACCCAGCTCGCGTGGTAGAAAACGCCCTCCGGCAACATTCGACCACTCTGCTTGAATCTTTCGCCCACCAGCCTCCGATTACCATCTAGGAAGCGCTCAATAACCATGAACAGCATTTGGGAAACTCCACCTCGATGTGACCGAGCTTCAAACTGCTCCGCTGCCCGGATGAGGCCGATCAACCCTAACCCAGACCCTTTTCGCGGCAGCCTGGCCCAAGTGAACCTGCCTCGCGCCAAGGTCCAAGACCATGGTCTCGTCATAGTTGCGGCTCAGCACTTGCGCCTGTGAGCCGGGGCGAATTCCGAGCCCATCAAGATACTCGAGCAGCGCGCGATCTCTTTCATATATCGCGACCACCTTGACTCGCGTTCCGGCAGGCACTTCGGCCAGCAACACGAGACCCGCTTTGCGACGCTGGGCAGCGCCCGTGTTGATCTCGATCCCATGTGGGCAGGAGCCTTCCTCACCCAACTTTTGAATTAGCTTCCTCTCCAAGTCGTCCGAAACAGCGTGTTCCAGCCTTTCCGCCTCGTCGTGGACCTTGTACCACTCCATCCCCAGCATCTCCGTCAGCATGCGCTCGATCAAACGGTGGCGTCTGAGAAGCCGATCGGAGATCTGGCGGCCTGCGCCGGTCAGCGAAATCCGCCCGCTGCCTCCTACCCTGATCAGCTTATCCCGTTCCAGACGCCGCAAGGCCAGCGCCACCGCAGGCGGAGTTATTTTCAACCATCGCGCAATGGTGGCGGCTATCACCGGCTCTTCTTCATTTTCCGCCTCGGCGATGGCTTTAAGGTAATCTTCTTTGGAAATGGTTAGTTTCATTCTTTCCTATGCAATTCCCCTCACTTCAACGCTCGCTTCTTCGCCATAATGCCAAGGATTGGGGGAAATGGCAACTGAGCTTTATTCCACCAACTAAGCTGCCAGGTAAGAAACTTCTTGACACTGAATGGAAAAGCGATGTTAACTATAGTTTACTTCATTAAGCAAGCTATGGTGAAGACGGGGGTTTTCATGAGGTTCGGCAATTCGGCTCCGGAGAAGTCCACCCGGCACTTGGGGTTGGTCCCGCGGGGGTGGAAGCCTCCATGGTCGGTCACCCTCTTGCTGATGGCGTCGGTTTTTACTGTTTCTCACGGGAGAGGGTGGGCGCAAAGCGAGACCACAGGCGCCTTGAGCGGGCAGGTTACTGACCAGAGCGGCGCCCCGGTGCCCGGGGCGGATGTGACCGCCGCCAGCTCGACCACCGGCCTCCATCGCACCGTTCAAACCGACGAAAACGGCCGCTTCTCGTTTCCCGATCTCAAACCCGGTCCCTACGTCGTGCAGGCCAAGGCGTCGGGTTTTGAGGACCAGGCCATCGGCCCTGTGCCCGTGCCCCTGGGGCAAACTCAAACCGTGAATCTGGTGCTGAAGGTTGCCGCCCAGAAAACTGCGGTCGAGGTGCAGTCGACGGCGCCGCTCATTAACACGGAGAACCCTAATACCGCCACAACGCTGGAGGCGGCGGCCATCGCCGATCTTCCGAATGCGGGTTCGGACATGACTTACGTCGCCCAATTCTCGCCCGGCGCCTTGATCAACACTGCGGGCTCTTCCAATGACTTTGTCGGCGGTCAGAATGGTTACGGTAACGTGGAATTCAATGGACTGCCGGCCTTGTCGAACGCTTTTATCGTGGACGGGCTGGAGACCAACGACCCGATGACCAGCCTGAACAGTGGTCTGTCAACCAATCTGGTGCTGGGCCTGAACTCCATTCAGGAGGTCACCGTAAACACGACTTCCTATGCGGTCGACCAGGGCCGTTATGGGGCCTCGCAGATCAATTACATCACCAAATCCGGCACCAACAACTTTCACGGCAACCTCTACGAACTGTGGAACGGGTCGAGGCTCAATGCCGCCAATTTCTTTACCAACGCGAACCCCGGCGGGCACAAGCCTCGCTCCACCGTGAACCATTTCGGAGGCAGCCTGGGCGGTCCGGTGGTTCGCGACAAGCTCTTTTTCTTTGGAGATTTCGAGCAGATGCGAATCGCGCTGCCGATTGTGGATACCATCACCGTGCCCTCAACGCAATTCCAGAACTATGTGCTCGAGCAGTTGCCCCGCGGAGGCTTGGATACCATCACCGGCATCTCGTATCCCGCAGCGCCCGCCCTGGCACCGTTCTACCACAAGATGTTTTCACTCTATCGCAGCAGCGCAGGCTCGCCATTGCCGGTGCTCGGGTGCCCTCTGGGAGCGGACGGCAGTCTGGCAAGCGGCAGCCCGCCGAACGGAAATGGCTGCGCCAACCGGCAAACGGTTTCGATGTCCAGCGCCGATCACGAACAGGTCATCACCACGCGCCTGGACCACGACCTGGATGCGCATAACATGGTGTGGTACAGGTTCCAATCCGATACGGGACTTCAGGCGGCATACAGCGATCCCATCAATCCAGTGTTCAATTCCCTCTCGCCGCAACCGATGTACTCCTTCGCTTCCGGCTATACGCACATCTTCAACCAAAACATGGTGAACTACTTCAACCCCGCTTTTTCCTGGTACTCGAGTATATTCGAGCCCCCCGACCGCGCCCAGACCGTGGCCGCCTTCCCGATTGTGCTGCAAGGTGCAGGGTCGAACGCCCCATTCACTCCCCTAGGAGGATTGGACTACAACTGGCCCCAGGGGCGGCGCGTTACCCGCTACCAGTTCAATGACATGCTCACGTGGCAGCGACATGCGCACCAGATCGAGTTTGGCGTCGCCTCGAGGCGCATGCTGGCAAGCGATTTCGACTTCAGCAACTACGTCACCCCGCTGGTCAGCTACACCACTCTGCCTCAATACATCTACGGGGTCGCCTCCGTCGCCACACGATCTTACCCTATCTCCGGCGAGCAGCCCTTCAACCTGAATAATCTGGATATGTTCGCGCAGGACACGTTCCGAGTGACGAAAAACTTCACCTGGACGTTCGGCTTGCGCGGGGCGTGGAACTCCGACCCCGTCAATCCGCACGCTATGCTCTCACGCCTCAGCTCTTCTTTCGACGCTGCTTCTCATGATGTCAATAAGCCGTTGGACGCTGTCCTCCACACCGGCCTCAAAGAGTTCTTTCCTTCCACGCCCTTGGTGGCCTGGCAACCACGCACGGCGATCGCCTGGCAGTTCACCCCCAAAATGGTGCTGCGTACAGGCTTTGGTGTCTTCACGGATCTCCTTCCGGGGAGCATCGCGGACCTGATTGGATCAAATTCACCCTACGTCAACATCTTCCAGGGCGGGCTGCTCGGGCAAGCGGGCGGACTGGCAATTGCTCCGGGCGTGCCGGGCAGCGCGATCGATGCGACCGCCGCTGCCAACCAGGCATTTCTCGCCGGGTTTGCGCACGGAGAACCTTCCTGCGCATCGCCCAGCGCCGGCCCGCAAGCCTGCCTGCCGCCGGTCGCGTTGACGGCTCTGCCGGACGGAACGCTGCGGGCGCCATACTCGATGCAGTGGAGCTTGGGGCTCGAGCGCCAGTTGGGCAATGCGGGAAGTTTGCGCGCCCAATACGTGGGCACTCGAGGAGTTCAGTTGCCCTACCAGGTTCAGGTGAACGGATACCAGACCGTCTGCGCGGGGTGCTTTGCCCCATTTCCTTACAGCCAACCCCAGGACCCGCGCTTTGCCGGCGTCACACAGTTCCTGACGGGCGCCAATAGCCACTACAGCGGGCTGCAACTGACGGCACAGAAGCGCATGGGGCACGGGCTTCAGATCGACGCCAACTACACTTGGAGCCATTGTTTGGACACGGTATCCAACGGTGGTTTTCTGCCCTTCTCTTCAGGAGCCTTGATCTCACCGCTCCTCGGTGAACTTCGGCGGCAATATGGAAATTGCGATTACGATATTCGGCATAACTTTAACACGTCCTACGTCTACGCGCTTCCCATTCGAGTTCACTACAGCCGTTTTCTGGGCGCGCTGGCGAACGGCTGGCAGTTGTCAGGCACCGCATTCTGGCACAGCGGCGTGCCCTTCAGCGTCCTAAGCGCTCCTTATTCGGCTAACGGCGAGGGGATCATTCAAGGAGGCGGTCCGCAGTTTGCGAGCCTGTGGCCGGGCGTGCCGCTCTATCACAAATCCGCAATCCCCGGTGTCACCCAGCCCGGAACCCTCCAATGGCTGAACCCTGGCGCTTTCGTGTCGGACGTCGATCCCAGCACTGGCGCTTGCAACGGCGGTGACAATGCGCAGAATTGTCAATTCGGCGATTTGGGACGCAACTCCCTGCGCGGGCCGGACTTTACCTGGAGCGATCTCTACCTGACCAAGAAGTTTTCCATCAACGAGCAGATGACTCTTCGCCTCGAGGGCCAGTTCTTCAATTTCCTTAACCACCCCAATTTTGCCCTGCCCACTTCCGTGGCAGGAATTCCCGGACAGGCCGGCACCCAGACCGGCTTCGGCGCACTGGTTGCCACCACCTCACCTCCCACAGGCTTGCTGGGCGTGGGCTTGGGAGGCGATAACTCGCCACGCATGATCGCGCTTCAGTTGCGACTGGAGTTTTGATGTAGCGCCGGCGTCCGCGCGATTCCTTCACTGAGGCGCAGTAGCTTGAATCGGCTCGAGGGTCATGAGGCAGCCGTCTGGTCCCGAAGCGAAGCGCACGGTGACCACGTCGCTGGGGCCTAGCTGCACGCCCAGGCGCTCCATTCGCGCCAGCACAAACATGCGCAAGGCGTTTTCGAGCACGGGAGGATGCCAAGTGTAAATCCCCACCAGCTCAGCGGACACTCCCAACTGGCGGGCCGCGGCAGCGCGCAGTTCGGCCAGCGCGGGCACCTGCTCGCCCTCGCGGACCTCCCAAAGAGGCCGCAGCGGGCGCTTCAATATGAAGCTGCGCGTGGAAGGCAAGTAGGCGAGGACTTCGGATCCATCTTGCGGTCTAGTAACGGAGAAGTAGAGTTCTTCTTTCGTTTGGGGCAATACTTCGAGCCAATCTGCATCCACGCGAATGGAGAGTCGCGGCAGAGCCAGGCGCCGGGCAGGAGGAAGCGCGGCAAGGCCCGCCGCGAGCGTGGCTTCGCGGGCGATCAGTTGCGGCAGCGGCAAGGCGCCGAGGGCATCCGGCGCGAGCTTGCGGGCATCGCTGGCTGTAACCTGGGTCGAGCCTGGAGGCGGCGGGAGTTCTCGAATAGTCGAAAGAACATCGCTCGGCGCAAGCGGCATGAGTCCCAATCGTAACTTCGGCAACGTAGCCTCCGGCGGGTCGATTCGAGAGCTGGTCTCCGCAGGCGGTTCGGAAAACGGCCAGGGGCGAAAGTCCTCCGCTGGGAGGCCGGGGGCGAGATGGGAATTTGGGCTGCCTCGGGAATTCAACGCGGTGCGCCTGGCGGGCAACCAGAGTGGTCCGCGTGCGGGAAACACTTCCGAAACGAACTCGCCGCGCGAAGCGGTGACCGCGCGCATGGGCCGAGCCAGCACAGCGCTCAGGGCCAGTAGCACGATCAGAAAGCTGAAGGAGAGAAGTAGCGCGGCGGGGCGCGGACTCCCCGACTCGAGCAGCACGAATTCAGGCGCCTCATCCACAGTCTGCAGATGTCAGCTTAGGTAGCGTGAAAAATAGCCGGCATAGCTTTCCACCGAGCTTGCATACCAAGTGATGTAAGCCCAGAGATCCTCCGAGTAACTTCTATCGAAGACACCGGGGCCGGCGACGTATTTAGCTGCAGCTCGAGCCCAACTGCCTTCCTCGCGGTAGTAGCGGGCCAGCAGCAGGGTACCTAGCCAGGCATTGAATTCCGGCTCCTTCAGACGCTTGGGCGGCCAGCCTTCAATTCGGCAACGCTCCGGCAGAATCTGGAACGTCCCAATTTCACCGGCGGCCCCGCGGGGCGGGTTGGTCTGCAGGCGAGACTCGATCCAAGCCACGCCGAGGGCCAGGGGAACCGGCGCGCCGTTGGATTTGGCGTTGCGAACGACACGCAGGTAAGCAGCCCGGTCGAGTCGGCCGTGGCTCATCACCAGTGACGATTGCGCATGGGCACCGCGGGCGGGCGCAGGGCCCGCCCCTACAAACCGCCCGAAGTCTATACTCAAGAGGGCCCGCACGGCCTTTGGATTCCGTGGAGGAGCTGCGTCCGGCTTGTCAGTGGCTGACGTTCTAGGAGCTGTCCCGGAGGCGCCAGGGGAATGAGGCGCAACCTGACCTGGCGAGCTGCGGTTCTGCGAGTCGTCGTCCCGTTGGCCCGCGCGCACCCGCTCGACCGTTTGACGCAGCTCGTCGTAGAAGGCGCGACGCGCTCCGGAATCTTCGCGCAAGTGATTCAGCTCGAGCCGGATGCGTTGTGCTTCTGGAGCGGGCGAGTCGTCCTGATGCACCGTTTCCGGAGCGGATGCAGGCATAGACGACGAGGGCTTCACAACGGCCGGTCTTTTCTCGTCTTGCTTCTCTCCGCGCAGGTGTGACTTTGCCGGGGGCGGCGCCTCAGGAGGCAACGGCACCATTTCAGTCTGAGGTGGCGTTGTGGCGGGGCCGGAATGCCAAGTGTGTTTGGCCGAGGTGGCGCGCCTGGAAAGTTTGGGAGGTCCCGGAGCCGGTTCTTCCTGCGATGCGGCAAGTGGCGTCGCGACGCTTAGGAGACACAGTCCTGCTCCGGCGAAAGCCAGCCAGGCGTCGATAAGTGTCACGCGAGTCATACAGATACGCTCTGAGCTATCAGCCGTCAGCAAGAACCTCTCAGTTTGGCCGGGCATGAGGAGGGATCGGCCGGTCAGTTCCCGGATCACCTCCCCTCACGCCGGCCCGTCTCCCTTAGGAGGAGAAGGGAGACTCAATTCGAACTGCCACGGGCCGGGTGAGGGGCTGGCCTAGCAAGAGCGCGCAAAACGTGCGAAAGAAGTGACCGCCACGGCTCCCGCCCCTCCTCGGCTGAAGAGGGGAATCACTCCGACTGGTCACTCATCACTCGTTACTGCCTTCGGGGCAAAGTGAACTCCAACACTCTTCCTCCGCTGAGGAGGGAAGTCGTTCCGTCTGGTCGCTCGTCACTCGTCATTCGTCACTGCCTTTGGGGCGGCGGGCTCGAGCCCTGCCAATTCCTGCGCTGGACCTTAACTCCCTGCGCTTTGGAATGTGCGTCGACAGGCTGCTTCACATAGTAGGCATAGCGGTCCTCGAGCTTGCTCGACTCGAGTGGCTTGTCGGACAGACCACAGGCCTGGGCGCCATGTTCGACGCGGCACGATTCCGATAGCATGGCCAAGTGATTTACATCGCTCTCCAGGTTTGCCAGGGGAGCGTGGATGGCTTGGACGTAGAGTTTCGCGCGTTGTTTGCTCAGGGCTTCCGGCTGAGCGTCGCGGTTTTGTGCGCGGCCTGAGGGAACAAGTGCCAGAACCAGCGCGCCGGCAGCAGCTACCGCAAGCACCCAGCGCGCAACCGGTGTCATTCCAAGCGCAGATTTCAAGACCCTTCGGTTCACCGCTTGAAGTTGAAAACGCCTTCGGGTCGCCCTCCTTGATAAGAAGGGGGTAGGGGGTGGTTGACTGCACTCTGCGCGCACCCACCACCCGCTAGCCCCTCCGCCGCCGAGGGGGGGACTCTCGACGGCGAGGAACCCCGCTCTGGCCTTCTTTCCACCTGCCCCCATCTCATGTGCGTCCACTGAATCCTCCTCGTCGCGCAAAACGGGAAAGCTGCCGTATGGGTTCTGCTGATGGCTGACGGCCCCCTTCACTACGGCTTCCCAGCATCCGACTGATGCGCCTGGCGCGTCTTTTCGTGGCAAGCCTGCACGTCACCGGTCTGTTGAATACAACTCTTCAACTGCTCGAGGTCGTCGTCGGACCTGGGGGCCGGCGCGGAGCCGGAGCCGTTGAGTGTCTGGTCGACCGCAGGGCTGGCCGAGAGGTGCTGCACCGATTGAGTAGCTTTGCGCCCCTGCTCAAGCACGTCTTCAGCCTGGGCGCGGACAAGGTAATACTCGAGCCTGTCGGCTAGCCCCAGCCGGTTGTTGTGGGCGGAGAGCGCGTCGGCTGCGAAGGCTTTGGACTCTTTTTCGTAAGATTGCTGGAGAGCCTTGAGCTTATCGAGCTCATCCGAAGCCCCCACCGCTTCCTGCTGGGCCCGCGCCTGCCGGGCGGGTAAATCCTTCTCGAGGCGTTCGGCCTCTGTCAGCCTCCGCTCGATATCGCGCATCTGCGCCTGAATCTCAGGCGAATCGGGCTGGCGGGCCAGATTGGCGAGAGCCACCTCGAGATCCTGACGATTGATGGTGACGCTCTGCTTGCTCAAGTCATCCAGCGTCTTGCGGCGCTTGGCAATAAAGTCCTGAATCGCCTGCTCTTTGCCGGCGACTTCGCGGGCCTGTTCCGCATAGTCGTTGGCCAGTTGCTCGCTGGTCTGCTCGCGATCGAGTTCGTCCTTGAGTTCCACCTGCACCTTGCGCGGGTCGGCGAAGCGCCCGAGGCCGGGGTCACTGCCGCTCGCCTCAGCGTAGGAATTCATTTCGACTTCGCGTTGCGCGCAGCGTTGGCTGTACTCGTCGATCCGGCGATGCACACGCACATCGAAAGGCTCAGCATCCAGGGGAATCTCGCGCGCCCCCTGCGCGTCCGGGGGCGCCTGATTAGGCTCGGAACTTGCCGGCGGCGCCGCTCCCGGCGGGGGCGGTGGTGGCACATTATTGGGAGCAGGAGCCTGGGCCAGCGCCACGCAGGCCGCCAAGCAGGCGAAAAGAGTGAGAATCAAAGCGCGCCTCATTGGATTTCCTCCACCAGCGCGGCCTGCACCTGCGGATCATTCAGGAGCGGGTCACGTTCCCAATCTCTATCTGTGGCGCGGAGCATATAGATTAAGTTCCGGGCCATCTCGGCGCGCGCCTGCGGCGGCAGCGCCCAGCCCTGCGCGTCCCGATAGGCTTCTCGCATCAGGTTGAGCGTTTCGCTGCTGTGGTCGCCTTTCTGGAAGCGCGCCACTGCCTGCAGATACTTCGCAAAGGCGCGATCCACGCCAGGGCGATCCCTGAACCTGATCTCCCTCAACTGATGGAGGACGCCGTCGGGGTCGGTTTCGACTTGGTCGGCCAAAGCCAGCAAATCCGGCGAAGGTGGAATCACCCGGCCGCGACCCCACGTGGTCGGCTGAAGCCTGGGGCCGGGGCCCTCATCGACGGTGTCGCCTGTAGCAACCAGGGAAACCGGCCGGCCGATTACGAACTCCACCACGGTGCCGGCGGGAACTACGAGGTCCGGACCTCGTCGCGCCACTGTCCAGATTGCGGCTACTAGAAGCCCACCACCCGCGCCTATAGCCCCACCCACCGGTCCGGCGGCCGCGAAGCCCGCGCCAGCGCCGATGACCACCGAACTGAAGTCCACAGCGCCGTCCTTCACCAGTCCCCGAGATCCATGCGCTGTGCCCTCGCGGTCCACTTTGCGACGTTCCAGATTGGTGGGGTAGCCATCGAGCGGGATCACTTCCCCGTCCTCCGTGCGCACCGAATAAAGGCCCAGACGTAAACGGGACCTGCCGGTAATGTGTCCAGCACGCTTGCTCTCGAGCACCGCGATACGGATCCTCGTGCCTGCGGGAAGCGCCACCAACCCGTCGGGGGTGACCAAGTCCTGCATCAGCGTTCCGGAAACCGTGCGCACGTTCCCAAAGGAGTGCCATTGGTAGAAATCTTTGGTTCCGATGCTGCTTTCAAGCCGAACGGGAATTTTCGTACCCGGCTCGATTCGAAGCCGCCCAGTTGCTCGGCTTGCTGAGGGAAAACAGACGAGCGCCAACAAAACGGAACTTAAGAGACTTAAGTTGCGCGGCATAGACTACCTCCCTTGTAAAGACTCGAGTTGTTGAGGAGCGACGTTCCGCTATGACTTGGCGAGAGAAACTCGCCAATAGAACCGACTACCGACCTGCTAACCAATTGCGACCATATAGGAGCAATTGGCTCACCAGATTACTGAGAGGTAAAGTCCATAGCTGGGAAACCGCCGCCGGGCAGTTATGGGGGGTGGGTCGAGTTTCTGCGACAGGTGCTCGGAGGAATACAAGACATCATGCGATACGTGCCACGCTGCAACCGGGATGCAAGTAAAACCCTTGCTCTGCTTCACATTAGGCATGAGCAGGCGGATTCACGACCCTCCTGGCTCGCAGCTCCGAGCAAGGATTCTCTGTTCTCGCGCCTTTGCCGGATTGTGTCTTGGGCGCCACATCACATGAATGGGTGACGGCGGCGCGTCTCCGACCGTGGTTGGCCGATGCCAAGGAGCACGACAAGGGATTGGCCGAATTCCACCACGCGGTGGCTGAGTTCGGCCATAGGCGCATTTCCAATGTTGTGCAGGATGGATTCCCGCTTTCGCAGGAATGAAATGACCAGTATGCCGTTACGTGACTTTTGGCAAATGGCGCCATTACCGGGCCACAGCCCTATTGAAATCGTTCTAGGCTTGTCATATAGTTCCCGCGCCGAATTATATTGCTTAGCTGCTTTGCTCGGTGGAGCAGCCGGCACAAGCAAGATGGCAAAGGAGACCACGTGACCCAGGGGGTGTTGACCGAAGCCGCGACACCGGATCACCGGTGGAATATCCATGCCCTCACTCCCTCAGGAGGTAAGCAGATGAACAAAGCCACTCATTCACACTTACATTTTCATCGAGTGCTGGTCGGGTTGCTGATAAGCCTGGCACTCACCTTGAGTTGTTCGGCGCCGGTGCCCAAGCCAACCGGCCCGGCCGCTGATTACGAGGACGCCAAAGACATGTTCAAGCGTAACCGCTTCGATCGAGCGCTGGAGTTTACCGACGGGCTGGCGAACGCCTCACCGGCAACGAAGTACACGGAACGGGCGCAGGTGCTCCGCGCGGTGATTTTCACCGGCCAAATGCAAAGCTGCAAGGAGTTGGCTGAGGCTTATGCGAAAGGAGCCGATGCCACAAAGAACACGCACTTTCAGGCCGAGTACCAACGCTTGCGCCACGATAACATGCAGGACGGAATGAAGGCCGCGCTCGGCTTGGCCGAAACCGCTCACCAGCTTTTGGAAGGCGGCAAGGTGTCGAAGACGTTGATTTTGGAAGCGCCTTACCCTTCAGTCGAGGGACCTATCGAGGTAGCGGACCTGGCGCGCGTCAAGGAAGGCGGCTGGATTGAGCCTGACCACCAGGACGCCGCCGCAGTCGATTCGCTGAACCAGACAGTCGATGATGCCTTGGCGGCCGCAGTTTCCGGGGATCGCTCGAAGGTGCGAAGCGCGCTGGCTTCCGGCTCGACTAATATCGATGGCTTGGATTTCACGCTGTTCCTTGGCAATCAGCTCGTGGAAGCGGCCGGCTTGTTCGACCGCAAGCACGGGAATGATCCAATGAAGCTCAGGGCAGTGTGCAACGAGGGGTTCGAGGCGGTTAAGGCGGCGGAGGACTTGCTGAAAGAGACACCGAACCCCGATAAGGAAAAACAGGTTAAGAAGCTGGAAGATCAGGTCAAGACCACTCTCAAGCACGTCTGACACGAGGCTCGAAAACTCTCGCGGAGGCTGTCATTCTGATTCCAGGCATCCGCATCGGTCACGCGAGTAACCTCAAGGGGCTGACAGGGTGCACGGTTGTCCTCTGCGAAGGGGGCGCGGTCTGCGGAGTGGATGTGCGGGGCTCCGCGGCGGGAACGCGTGATTTGGCTCCTTGCCTTCCCGGACATGTGGTGGAGTGCGTCCACGCGGTCTTCTTGAGCGGAGGAAGCGCTTTCGGCCTGGACGCTGCGGCGGGGGTTATGGAGTACCTGGAATCGCGCGGCGTCGGATACCCTGCCGGGAAAGCGCGAGTGCCTATCGTTCCCGCGGCAGTCATCTTCGATCTCCATTTGGGCTCCTTAAAGGCTCGACCCAATCGCAGGATGGCAATTCAAGCCTGCCGGAAGGCGAGCCGGATAGTCCTTGAGGGGTCAATTGGGGCAGGGACTGGAGCGACAGTGGGAAAGCTCTTTGGGATCGCTCAGGCCACCAAGGGTGGCTTGGGCTTCGCAAGTAAGCAATTGCCGGGCGGGGTTTGCGTGCAGGCGGTCGCCGTGGTGAACGCCTTCGGCGACGTAGTCGATCCCCATACGGGAAAGGTGATTGCCGGAGCGCGTCTTTCACCTGCGTCAGTGCAATTCGCGGGCACGGCTGAGAGAATGTATGCGGGGCACGTTGGACCAGGCTTCGGAGCTACTCATACTACGCTGGTGGTAGTCATGACCAGCGCCCAACTGGACAAACTCCAGGCAACGAAAGTAGCTCAAATGGCGCACGATGGTCTGGCGCGCGCCATTAATCCCGTCCATACCCAATGGGACGGCGATCTCGTCTTTGCCCTTTCGGTGGGCAAGAAGCGGGCTGAAATAAGCAGCCTCGGGACAGCCGCGGCGGAAGTGACCGCGGACGCTATCGTCAGGGCAGTAGAAACAGCGCAAGGGCTGGGCGGAGTTCCGTCATGCCAAGAACTCAGGGGCTGGGAGGACAAGACCGGATAGCGAATGGTGAATAGTAAATTATGAGTTATAAATTATGAATTATGAACGGTGCTTACCCTTAGTTTCTAATTGACCGACCAAGGAATTCACAATTCAGTATTCATAATTTAGAATTATCCAGTCCCTAGCCCCCAGCCCCTAGCCCCTGCTTTTCAGTGGCTGGGCTGGGGGGCAATGTCACCGGGGGTGGTAGACGGAGATGGTGTGGGAGCAACGGCGTTACCGTGCGGACTTGTTCCGGGCATGCTTGCGCTCGAAGCGGATTCCACCTGCCATCCCTTGCCCACCCTGCGCAATTTGTAGAGCATGCCCACCGCCAGGTTGGGTGCTTGCTTGCTGCGGAATTTGACTTCGGCTTGGGCAGTGTCCCCGTTGAAGGTCACGTCTCCGACCTCCACCGTCATGTTCTGGAAAAAGACGTTCGGCTGCTGCTTCAGGTGTTCCTCGATGGCCGCCTGAACTGCGGCTTTAGAATGAATTCCACTTAACTTTTGGCAAGCGGCTGAACCTGCCAACCCCAGAACTACAAGGCTCATCACTACCGCACGCATTCGAACCTCCTGTGTCTGGAATAAGCCTAGCCTTGCGCTATCGGATTGTCAAAAGGAAGCAGGCCAGGGGGCTGCGCATCGCAGGGTTCACTCAAAGTCTCCGATCAAGACCAGGTGGGGGCGGGGAGTTGCCCCGAAGGGGCAAACCGTGAGTAGCCGTGGGTGCAACCCACGGAAACGGGGCCAAAAAAACCAAATCCGCCCTGGCGGGGCCGGACCACTGGTCAACCCCGTCGGGGTTGACGTGATTCGCATTTCAAAGTTCTCCGCAGGTTGAAACCTGCGGCTACTCACAGAAGGCGCCTCCGGGGCCTGCTGTACCTGGGATACGTCCCCTAGCGGTAGTTTACTGCGAACCCGCTAAAAGCGACGATATCTAGTTTCATTCTCATTGGGTTGCAATGAGGCCGATGTATTACCTACCTGGGGTACTACGCAAGCTGTTCCAAGCCTAAAGTATCG
>Ga0326727_10005400_pt1 | contig 36625 bp, 34 predicted proteins | sample MB2enrmetagenome_FD_207643 | JGI IMG/M metagenome (GOLD analysis project Ga0326727, IMG submission 207643) | Lab enriched peat soil microbial communities from McLean, Ithaca, NY, United States - MB29MY | ecosystem: Environmental > Terrestrial > Soil > Wetlands > Peat | place: USA: New York... | reverse complement strand
TCGACTACGTGGTGGTCAAGATTCCCAAGTGGCAGTTTGAGAAGTTTCCCGGCGCCGACGACACGCTGGGCCCGCAGATGAAGTCGGTCGGCGAGGTGATGGCCATCGGGCGCACCTTCAAGGAAGCGCTGATGAAGGCCTGGCGGGCTCTGGAAACCGGCAAGAAGACCGGAACCGAAGTGCTGGAGCCTCGCCGCCTGACGCAAATGCTGGTAACGCCGCGGCCGGAAAGGCTGGGCTATATTCGCTATGCCTTTGAGCGCGGATTGAGCCTGCGCGAAGTGGCGCGGCTCACCGGCATCGACCCCTGGTTCCTGCACCAGATTCGCGAGGTCACCCTGGCGCAAAGCACGATTGCCGGGACCGCGCCGGAGGCCATTGCGACCGCTGAGTTACGCCATCTCAAGCGTCTCGGCCTGAGCGACGAGCGCATCGCCAAGGAGTGGAGCCTGGACGGCCACGCCGGCATACAGCGGGTGAGGGAACTGCGCGAAGGGAAGGGAATCAAGCCCGTCTTCAAGCTGGTGGATACCTGCGCCGCCGAGTTCGAGTCGATGACGCCCTACCTCTACTCGACCTACGACGAAGAGAGCGAGGCGCCGCCGACTCCGACGCACAAGATCATCATTCTGGGATCGGGGCCGAACCGCATCGGGCAGGGCATCGAGTTCGACTACTGCTGTTGCCACGCGGCCTTCGCGCTCAAGGAAGACGGCTACGAGACCATCATGGTCAACTGCAACCCGGAGACCGTTTCCACGGACTACGACACCAGCGACCGGCTCTACTTTGAACCGCTGACGCTCGAGGACGTGCTGGCGGTATACAACCACGAGTCGCAGTTGGGCGCTCAGGTGGGCATGATCGTCCAGTTCGGCGGGCAGACTCCGCTCAATCTTGCCCAGCGGCTGAGGGCCGCCGGCGTGCCTATTATCGGCACGTCGCCTGAGTCCATCGATCTGGCCGAGGACCGCAAGCGCTTCGGCAAGCTGCTGGATGAGTTGAAGATTCCGCAGCCCGCGGGCGGCACGGCTACCAGCGTCGAAGAGGCTCTGGCCGTCGGCGAGCGAATCGAGTATCCGGTGCTGCTTAGGCCCAGCTACGTGCTCGGCGGCCGGGCCATGGTGATTGCCTACGACGCCGCGGCCGTGGCCCTTTACATGCACCAGGCGGTCGAGTACTCCCAGGAGCGGCCGGTGCTGGTCGATCACTTTCTGGAGAACGCCATCGAGGTGGATGTGGACGCGCTGTGCGACTCGGAGGACGTGATCATCGCCGGCATCATGCAGCACATCGAGGAGGCCGGCATCCACTCCGGCGATTCGTCCTGCGTGCTGCCCGCGGTGAGCATCCGCGCAGAAACGCTGGAGACGCTGCGCGCTTACACTCGCAAGCTGGCCCTGGCGCTTGAGGTGGTCGGCTTGGTCAATCTGCAATTCGCCATCCAGCGCGATGCCGAGGGCCAGGATCACGTTTATGTGATCGAGGTGAACCCGCGTGCCTCACGCACCGTGCCTTACGTCTCGAAGGCCACCGGTATTCCGCTGGCCAAGGTGGCCGCGCGGCTGATGACCGGGCGCAAGTTGCGCGAGCTGATGCCGGCTCAGCTTGCCAGCGGCCTGGACCTGGAAACCGGCACGCATTACTACGTGAAGTCGCCGGTCTTCCCGTGGTCGAAGTTTGGCGGGGTCGATACGGTTTTGGGCCCGGAGATGAAGTCCACCGGCGAGGTGATGGGCGTGGCGGCCAGCTTTGGCGAGGCCTTTGCCAAGGCGCAACTCTCGGCCGGACAGGTGCTCCCAGCGGGCGGTACGGTCTTCTTCAGCGTCAACGACCACGACAAGCCCGCGGCCATGGACCTGGCGCGCCGCTACGTGCATCTGGGCTTCAAGATCGTGGCCACCGAGGGCACGGCCAACGTGCTGGAGCGCGGCGGACTCAGCGTCGAGCGGGTCTTCAAGGTCCACGAGGGAAGGCCGAACGTGGTGGATCTCATCAAGGGCGACCGCATTCAGTTGGTTGTAAACACTCCGCGCGGCCAGGATACGATCTTCGATGAGAAGGCCATCCGGCGGGCAGCAGTGCTGGCGCGGATTCCCACCATTACCACGATAGCCGCCGCGCAGGCCGCGGTCGAGGGCATCGCCTCCATGCAACTGCGCCAGACGACGGTCTACGCCCTGCAGCAACTTCATGCTGAAAAGGGCGCCTGATGGCCAAAGTCTTCAACTGCGAAGGCCGGCGCTGCGCCAGGCGCGCCTGATCGCACAGCCGAATAGAGCCGCCGGCCGTCAATCGCCGATCTTCTTCAGCAGCCAAGCCATGTTTTGTCCCAGGGTCTTCATGGTGCGGATGCCTTCTTCGTCCCGTTCGACATCGCCAGGCTCAAGGCCGATGCCAATGTTCCAATAGGACGAACCGGGCACCATCATTTCGTTGATGAGGAAGAAGTGGTTCAGGGTATCGAAGGCATGGATCGCTCCCGCGCGGCGCACCGCAACGACGGCGGCGCCCACCTTGCGGCGGAAGATGCCGCCATTGGCCTTAGAAACCAGGCAGGCGCGGTCCATCAACGCCTTGATCTCCGCAGAGACGTCAGCCACATAGGTGGGCGAACCGAGCAGAATGCCGTCCGCCTCATCCATCTTTTCGATATAAACGTTCCCCATGTCGCCGGTTTGCGAACACCGGCGGTTCTTCTTTACCGAACACTTGCGGCAGGCCAGGCAGCCATGAATCTTTGCTCCGCTCAGTTCAATGAGCTCGGTTTCAATCCCTTCCTTTTCGAGTTCCCTCAGAACGTATCCGAGCAGAATGGCCGTGTTCCCGCCTTTGCGGGCGCTGCCGTTGAACGCAACAACCTTGGTCCGAGTCCCGTGCATGAGTCGCTCTCCCCCTGTTTGCCATCCAACCGTAGTGACGGCAAGGCGTTCTTCCAAACCTTCTATGCCCAAGGCACTCGATTAAATTAATCCGAAGCCGTTCTTGCATACATTGCATTCGTATTTTCGGCCCACATTTGGTCCCCACCCTGGGACAGGATGCAGTCTAATCTGCCTTCCGTTGAGGTCCATACAGGACGGACAAAACGGGTCGGGATCACCTTCCGCAAAGTAGAGCCTTTCTTCGCTGTCCCATTTCAGATTGGCGCGGGCCTCAAGCTGTTTTCTCAGTCCTGTATTCTCCTCTTGGAGATTGCCAATCACTTCTTTCAATTCAAGAACAGAGTCAAAGACCTCGCTGAGTTTGTCTTTTAAGTCGTGGTCGTCTGACCGTTTCGCAGATTCCCTAGCTTCCTATAAGAGGCCAATTGTGCCATTCACGAGGCTAACGGCAGTTGATGCTAACCCTAATGTCAACGGATCACTCATGGACGCTTCTACTCCTGGTCAGACGGCATTCTGAAGCGTATTGGCCGCTTCACTTCTGGCGGGACAATCGTGAACAAGGGATGAAAAGTTCGCCCGCTAATCATGTCGAACGGCGGCCAAAATCGCGTTGCAAGCTGAGCATATTATCAAGTAAAACTTTGCGCCGCCCCGAGACCGCTCAACCGCCGTGTATTGTGTACTGCCACAAAAGCCGCATTTTGGCTCGGCCATTCGATCATCCCCCTTAATTGATCTCTGATACCTCAGAATTGTAGCCCATTATGCACCTTCACCGGGGTTCTACAATCGAACCATGCTGCTTGAGGGCATATTTGCCGCGGTTCCCACGCCGTTTTATCCCGACGAGCGGGTTTACTTTCGCAAACTTGAGGCCAATATGGCCCGCTACTCGCGCAGCCTGCTGGCGGGAATGCTGCTGCTGGGGTCCACCGGCGAAGCGTCCATGCTGGACGACGCCGAGACTAGCGAGGTGTTGCGCGTAGCCGCCGTGGCCGCCGCGCCGGAAAAGGTGCTCATCGCCGGCATCGGTCGCGAGAGCGTGAAGGCCACTATCGAACTGGCGGAGGCTGCAGCGCGCTTCCACTACGATGCGCTTCTGGTTCGCACTCCCACCTATTACGCAAGCCAAATGTCGCCGGCAGCCGTTCTGCACTACTTCCGCAGCGTAGCCGACCGCTCACCGCTGCCTGTTCTACTCTACAACATTCCTCGCTGCGTGCCCTACAACATCCCCATCGAACTGGTTGCCGAACTGGCCCAGCACTCCAACATCATCGGCATTAAGGACTCCAGCGGCGACATCGAGCGGATACTCGCTCTGATTGCATCCACCCGCAGCGCCCCCCGGCGCACCGTCACGGTTACTCCCATCTTTGAAGCAGTGACAGGGCGCATGTTGGCTCCCAGAGCCGATTCCAGGGCCGAGTCCAAGGAAAGCTTTGTCTCTGCTGGAGCGCTGACGGGTAGTGGCGCGGCTGCGGCTTCTCCGGTTGCGCCCATCAAGACGCGGACGAAGGAAGTCGGCTTTCAGGTGCTCACGGGCTCGACCGCCGGGCTGCTCGAAGCTCTTGTGGCAGGCGCTGCAGGGGCGATCCTCGGTTTTGCGGCGTGTGCGCCCCAGGCGTGCCAGGAGGTTTATCTCGCCTGGAAGGATCACGACTTGAAACTCGCGCAAGAGAAACAGCAGCGCATAGCCGGTCCCAGTGTGCGCATCGTTGGCCAGTTGGGCATCAGCGGGGTGAAGTATGCCTGCGACTTCAATGGCTACTACGGGGGCCGCACCCGTGCGCCGCTGCTCCCGGTCTCAGCAACGGAAAAGGCAGAGATTGAAGGCTTACTGGCCGGGATTCGGAACTAGGCGCACGTCGCCGTCCGATTAACAATGTCTGATAACATATATTCTGTATACTCGCGCTCTGGCGTTTTCCAATCTAGAATCTCTTCATGGTACACGCGCCCAAGTCTGCTCTGGTTCTGAGCCATATCGCCTTCGAGGATATTGGTACACTCGATTCCCCGCTTCGCCAGCGCGGCTTCTCCATCGAGTGTGCCAATGCATCCACAGCGCACTTTCCTCTGCTGCAAGCTCAAATGTGCGATTTGCTTGTGGTGCTTGGCGGCCCTATCGGAGTCTATGAGCAGCAGGCTTATCCGTTTCTGATGGACGAGATCGCCCTGATTCGGCAACGACTGGCTGCACGCAAGCCAATTCTGGGCATTTGCCTGGGGGCGCAACTGATGGCGGCAGCGCTGGGCGCGCGTGTCTTCCCTGGCGAGAATGGCAAGGAGATCGGCTGGTCTCCGATTCAGGCCGCTCCCAATGCGCAGACGCCGCAGTGGTTTGCTCCCCTGCTCAGCCCTGGCCTATCCGTCTTCCACTGGCATGGGGACACCTTTGACATGCCGGCAGGCGCGCTTCCCCTGGCAAAGACTGAGGCGTACCCAAATCAAGCCTTTGCAGTAGGAGAATTCGCGCTGGCATTGCAGTTTCACCCCGAAGTCACCGCCACCGACCTGGAAAGCTGGTATGTGGGCCACGCCTGCGAACTGCATCATGCCGGAATCAATGTGGAGAGTCTGCGTTCCGCCGCCCGCGAACACGCGCCCGCGCTCGAAGCAGCCGCGGCGCGGATCTGGAATCTCTGGCTGGATCACATCTTATAGCGGCCCAGGTCCTCGTCGTTCAATCCTTCGAGCCAGCCGCGCAACTGTTCCGCGGTGGGGCCCTCGGGCGGGCCGGAGGTGTTCAGCTTGGCGGTCTGCATCACATGTTCGGAGACGTAGATCGGGCAATCCGCGCGCAAAGCCAGCGCGATGGCGTCTGAGGGCCGGGCGTCAATCGTCACTGGCTCATCGCCCTGCCGGAGAAACAGAACCGCCAGGAATGTGTCGTCTCTAAGTTCCGTGATTACAACACGTTCCAACTTAGCATTTAAGTGACGAATGAGGTTCCTGGTCAGGTCATGAGTCATCGGACGCGGTGCCGCCACCTTCTCGATTTCAATGGCAATGGCGTTGGCCTCGAAGATGCCTACCCAGATCGGCATCACCGTCTCCGATGCAACGTCCTTGAGCACCACGATGGGCATATTGGTGGCCGGGTCCATCATCAGCCCGCGTATTCTCACCTCAATATCCATGCTTACCTTCTTCCCTGCGCGCTTCTATCTTAGACGGCTTCGCCCGCCAAACTGTTTGGATGCGAAGCAGTGATCTTCACTTGCAGGTAGCTCCCCGGAGCCGGCGCGATGGGTTGCGCGCAGGTAAAGTTGACCGGCTTGTTCTGGCTGCTGCGTCCGATAACCTGTCCCCGCGCCGGATTATGGCCTTCGACCATCACCTCGATCATCTGCCCTATGTGCTTGGCATAATTGACCCTCTGAATCTCGCGCTGGCGGTCAAGCAGCACTTGAAGCCGGGTTGCCTTTTCCTCTTCAGGGATAGAATCGATCATGGTCAGAGCCGGCGTATTCGGCCGGGGCGAGTATTTGAAACCGAAGACGCAATCGAACTCCACTTGGGCCAGAAGGTCCATGGTTCGGATGAACTCGTCCGGGGTTTCGCCGGGGAATCCCACAATAATATCCGTCGAAATCGAGATGGGCCGCCGCGCGGCCCTGATCCATGCGATGCGCTCCAGGTACCACTCGGGTGTGTACTCCCGCGCCATGAGCTTGAGTATCCGCGCCGAGCCCGACTGGACGGGCAGATGCACATGGTCGCAGAGCGCCGGATTGGAGTCGATGGCCTCGACGATGTCGCGGGTAAAGTCGCGTGGGTGGCTGGTGGTGAAGCGCACGCGGCGAATTCCGGCCACCCGGCCCACGGCGGCCAGCAACTCGGCAAAGCTGCGCTTCCCTTCCGGGTCGCGGTAGCTGTTCACATTCTGGCCCAGCAGCTGAATCTCGGTGTAGCCCAGGTCGGCGATTCGCCGCGCCTCAGCGAGCACCGAAGACGAACTCCGGCTGCGCTCCTTGCCGCGAGTGTATGGCACCACGCAGTAGAAACAGAACTTGTCGCAGCCTTCGATGATGGTGATGTAACCGCGGTAGGGGCTCTGACGGGCTGTGAACTCGGTTTCGAAGGTCTGGTCGGTCTGGCGGTCGTCGAGGCCTGTGATATGGGTTTCGCCGGCTTCAAGCCGGGTGAGCATCTCGGACAGCTTCCGGTAGGAGGCCGAGCCCGAGACCAGCGAGACGTACGGCGCCCGCGCGAAGATCTTCTCGCCCTCCTGCTGGGCTACGCAGCCCAGTACGGCGAAGCGCTTGCCTTCTCTGTGCTGGCGCTTGTACTCGTCGAGCCGATGGAAAACCTTTTGCTCCGCCTTGTCGCGGATGGAGCAGGTGTTGTAGAGGATCAGGCCGGCGTCCGCTTCCGATTCCACCTGCCTGTAGCCCTGCTGCCGGAGTGTGCCAATCACCTTTTCGGAGTCATGGGCATTCATCTGGCAGCCGAAGGTCTCAAGATAGAAGGTCTTTTCGGTTGCCATGGCAATCCCAAGTATAGCTTGATTGGAGTTGAGTTGCGCCGCTTCCCTGCCCCATCGCTTTGGCTTCAGTGCAGTCCTGTGTGCAGGTAGGCCAGGAGAGCGGCCATCTGCTCCTCGGTGAATCGGCCTGTGAAGGCGGGCATCATTCCCTTCCCTGCCAGCACATTCTGCCGCACGGCCTCGTCCGTGGCGGGAGCGCCGCTGGGCAGCGTCTTCCGTGCAAAGACGCCGTGCAGGTCCGGCGGGATCTTCTTGAGGGCCAAGTCGTTGTCCTCATGGCAATGGGCGCAGCGAACCTGGTACAGATGCTTCCCTTCCGCTTCCTGAGGAGTGAGCGCCGGCGCTTGGCGGCAGGCAGCCAAAGCAATGCTCAGGCTGGCTGCAACCCCGATACAAATCACCGTCCAGCCGCGTATCTGCCGGACCACCTAACCTCCATTCCTTCTATGCCTTCCGGGCAAACTCGCCGCTCACATAATCCCAGTTGAGCACCTCGTAAAACGCCTTCACATAGTCGGCGCGCCGGTTCTGGTATTTCAGATAGTAGGCGTGCTCCCACACGTCCACGCCAAGCACCGGCTTGTGACCCACAGTCAGCGGGCTGTCCTGGTTGGGTGTGGTCTCGATGGCCACTGTACCGTCCGGCAACTTCACCAGCCAGGCCCATCCGCTGCCGAAGACACTCAACGCAGCCGCGGTCAGCTTGTCCTGGAATGCGGAAAGCGACCCGAACTTGGAGTCGATAGCCTTGGCGAGCTCACCTTTGGGCGCTGCGCCGCCTTTGCCCAGCGTAGGCCACCAGAAGGAGTGGTTGGCGTGCCCGCCACCTTGGTTGCGGACGGCGGTGCGGGCCGATTCGGGCCAGGCGCTCAGGTTTGCCACCAGCTCGTCAACAGTCTTCCCGGTCAGCTCTGGATGCGCGGCCACGGCAATGTTCAGGTTGTTCACGTAAGCCTGATGGTGCTTGTCGTGGTGCAGATGCATGGTGGCGGCGTCGAAGCTGGGCTCCAGCGCGTCATAAGCATAGGGCAGAGGCGGCAGGGTAAAAGGCCCGGTTGGCGGCGGGGGCGGAGTTGCGGGGGCGGCTTGGCCGTTGGGGAATCCCTCGGCACGCAGGGTTTCGGTCAAAAGCAGCGCGCTTGCCGCGCCGCCAAGGTGCTTGATTGCAGTTCGCCGGTCCATCATGATCTGAAAACCTCCATTTAGTTCGATGCCTGTGCGCAGAGAAAGTCTGCGCGGAAAGAGCGGAAGGCGTCAAGACGCGATTCTAGCGCCGGCAAATCCTGTTCAATCCAAGAAGAGATCGAGAGCCGGCCATGCAAATGCAAGTTCGAGCAGTTGAACCCCACCGATTTCGATATGGGTTTCCGCAACCTGGATTCCTCCCAAACGTTGGTAAAACGAAACCGCCGCATTCTCCTGGAGCGCCCACACCACCATGCTCTTGAATCCCGAGGTCCGCAGAGCATCCACCAGTGCCTGAACCAATCGGCGGCCGGCGCCACGCCGCTGATGTTCCCGCAATAGGTAAATCGCGTACAGTTCGCCATCGTAGCCGGCGATGGTGGAACCGTCTTTGGCTGCGCGCAGCTGGCCTCCGCTCGCGAATCCGAATATCCCGGAAGGGTCTTCGGCGACAAAAATGTGGGAGTGCCCTGCCGCAAACTGCTCTTTCCATCTTTCTGTCCGTACTTCGACGCTCAACGAAGCGATAAAGGCATCGGGAACAATCCCCACATAGGTAGTTCGCCAACTCTCTACGTGCACAAACGCAATAGCTTCGGCATCCTCGACTGTAGCCCTGCGAATAGTAAACTCCATGAACTGCAATTTAACATCGACTCGGTTACCAACGGATCGATCGCCCTCGTTTGCCGCCTCCGTTATGCTGGTTCCATGCAGCTTCCCTCTCTATCGCAAATTCGTGACGCCCAAACCCTGGTCTATCGCCACATGCCGCCTACGCCGCAGTACAGTTGGCCCCTCATCAATGCACGCCTTTCGGTTGGGGATCGGCTGGGAACGGAGGCCTGGATCAAGCATGAGAACCACACGCCGGTGGGCGCCTTCAAACTCCGCGGAGCGTTGGTCTATGTGGACTGGCTGATGCAAACGCAGCCGGAGCTTGCGGGTGTGGTGGCGGCCACGCGCGGCAATCACGGCCAAGGCGTCGGCATGGCCGCGGGCGCTTGGATTGAAGGCCGTGATTGTGGTTCCGCACGGCAATAGCAAGGAGAAGAACTCCGCCATGCTGGCCCAGGGCGTGGAACTGGTGGAACACGGGCACGACTTTCAGGAGTCGCTGGAGTTTGCCCGCGCTCTCGCCCAAGAACGCGGTTTCGCCATGGTCGACTCTTTCCACGAGCGCCTGGTGATGGGCACGGCCACCTATGCCCTGGAGCTTTTCGAGGTGGCGGCGCCACTGGACACGGTCTATGTACCCATCGGCCTCGGCTCGTCGATCTGCGGCGTTGCGGCGGTGCGCGACGCCCTGGACCTGGCGACGGAGATTGTTGGCGTGGTGGCTGCCGAGTCCCCTTCCTATGCTCTCAGCTTCAAGCAGCACAGAATTATCGAGGCTCCGGCGCGCTCAGCGATCGCCGACGGCCTAGCCTGCCGCGTTCCCAATGCAGAGGCGATGGAACTTATCTGGAAGAACGTAGCCCGCGTACTCGAGGTCACGGACGCCCAGATTGCCCATGCCATGCGCGCCTACTACCAGGACACGCACAACCTGGCCGAGGGCGCCGGAGCCGCAGCACTGGCTGGGGCTCTTCAAGAGAAGGACATCCTCGGCGGCAAACGGATCGGGATCGTGCTGACTGGCGGCAACGTAGACCGCGTGATGTACGAACACGTGCTTGCTGGGGCGCTCTAGCGAGGGAGAAATAACAGAAACCGCCGAAAATCTCACCCCACTCGCCCGCTCGGCCCAGAACCGATGTTTCGGCTGCAGCCCGGCCAACCCAACCGGGTTGCAACTGGAGTTTCTGCTGGCGGAGGACGGAGCGGCGGTTTGCCTGACGACGGTTCCAGATTGCTTCGATGGGCACCCCGGATGCCTGCACAGCGGCATCATCGCCACACTGCTGGATGAGACCATGAGCAAAGCCATCCGCGCCCGGGGCTTGACAGCCATGACTCGCCGGATGGAGATCGACTACCTGCTTCCAGTTCCCTCCGGCGCGCGCCTTCGCATGGAAGGCCGCATCGTCCGCAGCGAAGGCCGCAAGCACTGGACCGAAGCGAGGATTCTGAACGCCAAAGGAACAGCGCTGGCCGAGAGCAAGGGGGTCTTTATCGAAGTGCGCACAAGGTGACCGCGAAGAGTATTTTGGACGCCCACCCTTTCCGCAAGGAACGCGGAAGGGATGGGCGACCAGCAAAACGGGACGGCCCGAGTACCGCCGCACGAATGGCTTAGTGGATCATGTTGATGGTTTCCTGGGTCAGGGTGTCGAAGGTGGTGATCGACTTGGCATTGGCTTCAAAGGCCCGCTGGGCGATGATTAGATCGGAGAATTCGGTGGAGATATTGACGTTGGACTCCTCGACCGCTCCGCCCGTCAGTGTGCCCAGGCCGTTTGTTCCCGAGGTGCCGATCGCGGCCGTGCCGCTGGCCAGGGTGGTCGCATACTCATTGTTGCCCAGATCCTGCAAACCCTGGAGATTGGGCATATTGGCGAGCGCCAGTTGACCTACTATCTGATTCTGCCCGTTCGAGTAGGTGGCCGCGACAGTACCGTCGGAGGCGATGGTGAAGCTCTGATAGTTGCCGCTCGCGTAACCGTTCTGAGTGGTCGCAGAGATTCCAGAGGTGGCGTCGACTTGACTGATCGTCGGGGTGCCGTTGGGGCCAAGGAGATCCCAGGTCATGTTCAGCGTCGATGCTCCATCGGCGAGTCCGGCAAAGGAGATGCCGGCCACATTGGTCGCCGGGCTGACCAGGTTTCCGTTGGAATCGAAGGTTAGCGTTCCGGTTGCGTTGGCCGATGCCACGGGATCCTGGATCACGCTGCCGGAAGTCGTGATCCCCGTGCCGACGATCTTCAATTGCCCGCCGGCGGTGGAGGTTACTGTGACGCCAGTAATGTTGGCCGCGGTTACGGCAGCCTGAAGGGCGGTAGCATAGGCGGCCACGGTCTCGCCGGCGACCACGGTCGGAGCTGTGATGGTAGCCGTAGCGGTGGCCGTGGGCCCGGTAATGGTCAGATTTGTTCCGGGATTGACCGTGGCCAGCGTGGCGCCGCTGGCGCCGAAGTTATAGAGGTCGGTTGTGACGCCGGCCGCCGTGCTGGAGTTAGCCATCAGTGTGTCCGGCATCGTGACTTTATAGGACCAGGTATTGGTTCCCGTGTTGGTATAGGTCACCGTGGCCTCATAGCTTTGGCCCAGCGAATCGTAGACCTGCACCGTACCGGGAACGGTTGTGCCCACCGCCGACGCGGAGTCGAGGGTGGCGGTCATCCCAAAGGTCGTCGTGGCCAGGGGTGGCTGGACCTGGTCCTCGGGAATGTTGATGGCGGTAAGCGCGGCATTGGTGTTGACCACGCCGTTGACGGCTGGATAGCCCATCACGTTCAGGCCGTCCGAGGTGACAAGGTCGCCGTTTTTTGCCAGAGAGAAGTCGCCGGCACGGGTGAAAACGTTGGTGCCGCCGTCGCTCAAGACAAAGAAGCCGTTGCCGTTCACGGCCGCGTCTGTGTCGACGCCGGTAGAGTCGATGGAACCCTGGGTGAAATCCGTTTCGTTCGCGGATACCTGCACGCCACTACCCACCTGGATCGTATTGCCCGAGCCGCTGGTTCCGACCTGTTGGTAGAAGAGGTCGGAAAAGTCGGTCGTCTTGGCCTTGAAGGCCGTGGTGTTCATGTTGGAAAGGTTGTTGGCAATGGTGTTCAGCGCCGTCGAATCGGCGTTGAGGCCAGAAAGCGGAATGTAGAAACTTGCCATCGTAGATCTCCTCTGAGTGTCATCGCAGGTTGGTGCAGGCCTTGGCGGCCGGCAGGTGAATGAACGTCACTGAGCCCCGGAGAGCCCGCCTGCGGTCGAACGCGCGCGGGACCGTCCGTTGAGGGCGTGCGCTACGCGATTGGCCGCGAGATTCGCCGCGGGAACACTGAGATTGCCGGGCGCGTGTCTCGCGCCGGTAGCCTGGGTGCTTAAGTTGCTAGCCGTGGCGGCGGATTGGGCTGCTACCGGCGCACTTGTCCCGTGGGCTGCCACATGACCTCGGGCACTTGCGCTTCTGCCGGTCAGGCTGGACGGTGACGAGGCGGCCTGTGTGGAGGACGAACTGCTGCCTGAACCGGTGGGCGGGGTCCCGAGACTCGAAGACAGAGTCTGGTTGATGTCTATCAGTTGCTCCAAGCTGTTTACCTGAACAAGCTGATTGATGTACTCGTTGGGATCGGTGTCCGCAGTCGGGTCCTGGTTCTGCATCTCGGTCACCAGGAGCGTGAGAAAGTCGTTGGCCGAGATGGTGGCCGAAGAGCCGCTTGAGTCGTTTGTGCTGCTTGAACCGGTTGCCGTGCTGACCATGGGGTTTGCGTTCGCGCCTGTCAGTGCTTGCCCCGCCGTCAATTGGTGATTCAGGATTCCCGCCATCGCCGCCATCTTTCCCTGCCTTTCATTTGCCGGCCGTTATGCCGCCCGGCGTTCTTGTGACCCAAATTCCCGGTGCAAGCTCTTTCGATCCCAAACTCATTTCTATTCTGCTCATGGTTCTGCCCGCCTCGTGGATCTCAGGCGATGAGCGAAATGTGAACGCCCCCCGGTCTTGCAGTTTGGGCAGCTTTATCCGGTCTGCCGCTCTGAACCGAAACCTCAGAAGAAGCGGCCAGATCCGCCTCAGTTGGTGGAGGGTTCGATTGCGGTTCTGTAAAGGCGCCCCGCCCCGCATCCTGTCCAGCTCCCTGGTTCGAACCCTGGTCCATTCCTCGGTGGTCTCCAACCAACCCAGCCGATCTGCTTTCAGGCGCGGCCAGAGTCAGCGTCTCGACCGGCGTGTGCTGCGCCGCCAGATAGGCGTTCAATCCCGCCAGATGCCCGCCAAGCTCCTGGGCCGCTTCCGCCGAACCCGGCACTAGAGAGGCATGGACGCCGCCCGCGACCATATCCGCCCGCACGCTCACCCAGCCAAGGGCAGGGTCCTGGAATCCCGCCTCGGCCCGCTGGGCTCCGGCATGAATCCACGTGGGCGTCCCCGAAGCCGTCTCGGCATCAAGCGCGGCAAATGTCTCGCGGCTCGCCGGTGCGACAGTGGCGCCGGTCGATCTCCCCGCAATGTTGTTGGCGGGGCTCATTGCCGCCTGCGCCAGGGTGGATGCATCCGTGGAAGATCCGGCGGGTTGCCCCTGAAATAGGTGATTTACATTTCCGGCCGGTTCTGCCGTACCTGGTCCGTGCGCCAATCTCAGCGTGACCTGCGCCGGGGTTCGCCCGCCACTGGCCAGGCCTGACCTTTCTGAGACGGAGGGTACAAAAGGGGACTTGCCGGATTTGGATGCAGCGGCCGGGGTATCCGTCGATCCCCGATGCGCTTCTTGGCTCACCGCCGGCGCTGCCGCGGCCTCCAGTCCCTGGCTTCCGAGCTGCGCCTGGATCTGGCCCTGAGCGAGCGCCTGAATGGGCGCGTCAACCTGGAGCCGAACTCGTTCCGGCGACAGGACCTCTTCGCTGGCAGTCCATGGCCCAGTCTGCCCGGAAACGGATGCTTCCGTCCTGTCGAAGTCATCCCTTGGCAACGCGCTAAGCACTGGAGTTGGCGACGCTGTTCCAGCCGCGGCTGCGGTTTGATTCCCTACTGCGCTCGTCCTTCCCGGAGCCGAGCCGGAACCGTCCGGGTGCGATGAATGCGGACTGACGAAGTCTTGAGTGAGACCGGCTGGCAATTCGGTAGAGAGATCAGTCTGCCGGGTTCGCGGCGCTTGGGCGGCGTTCTCAACCGGGCTTGCAATGCCCGGCACCGCAATGGCTTCCAATCCCCGGCTTCCGGTCTGCGCCTGGATCTGGCCCTGAGCGAGCGCCTGAATCGGCTCATCAACAAGGGGCCGAACCGGTCCTGGCGACAAGGCCTCTTCGCCGACAGTCCATGACTCAGTCTGACCGGAAACGGATGCTTCCGTCCTGTCGAAGTCATCCCTTGGCAACGCGCTAAGCACTGGAGTTGGAGGCGCCGTTCCAGCCGCAGGCGCGGTTTGATTCCCTGCCGGGTTCGTCCTTCCCGCAGCCGCGCCGGGAACGCCCGGGCGCAATGAATGCGGACTGACGAAGTCTTGAGTGAGACCGGCTGGCAATTCTGTAGAGAGAGCAGTCTGCCGGGTTCGCGACGCCTGGGCGGCGTTCTCAACCGGACTCGCCCTGCTTGGCGCCGGTAAAGTCAGGGGAAGGGTCCCAGCCGTTGCCGAGGCCGCCGCCGCCGCCGTTGCGCCTGAGACAGATTCTGGCTTTGCGCTCTTGCCGGAGCTGGCCGAGTGCGTACTGGGCTCCGATTCAGCGGGCTGAGCGTTTGCCAGGCTCTTTGCCGCCGGATTGGGCGCGGCTTGCAGGGGCGCTCCCGATGCGTTTTGCTCTACAGGAATTCCGGTTCGAGAGCCAGCCAGCGATAACATCGTTGCGCTGGCTGGTGGACCGCCTAGCTGGGCTCTTCCTGCCCGCAAAGCCAGCGCCGCGCCGCTCAAGAGAGGCGAGATTGCCGGAGGTGCTGTCTGGGCTGCCTGTGCCAAAGCGGGCTCGGCGGAGGCGGGAATTGTCTCCGCTCCCCCCTCTTCTTCGCTAAGGTTTTCCAAACCCGCGCCCAGAGAAGCCAGCATCGACTGCCAACTGGAGCGGAAGCTCTCCGCTCCCGGCGCGGAAGACGAAGAGGGACTCGCGGCAGGCGTACCGGCCCACCCTGCGCCTTGGGCCCTATCTGCAACTCTTGTCGGAGCCGGACTCTTGCCCAGCTCCGGATGCCCACCCGTAACGATCTCGATTCCTGCGGCAACGCTCATGGCCGGAGTTAGAGCAGATACCGTGCCAAAGGCGGCGGGAACGGGTTAAAGCATTGTCACGAACGGGACCGTCGATCCCGATTCGGGAAGCCCACAGCGTTCAGCGTGGATTTTCGCTCAAGTTTTTCTCTTCAGCGCGATCGCTTTTCTGCGGATCGATTCCGGGGGCAGCCGATCGAGAGGTTGCGGGCTTGGCAAACTCCGCTTCGGCCTCTTCCCGATGCAACCGGTTGCCGTACCAGTCGTCGAGCGCCTGTTGGCCGCGCCGGCCGGCCTCGATAACGTCCCGCGCCCCAGCCTCCCGGATCAGGGTCTCGACTTGACGGCGCTCGACTCGATGAGCGAGAAACTCCTCTCGCAGCGCGGCCGCATTGAGCTCCGCATCCGCGATTCTGGGAGCCAGCGCCGCTCGGTGCCGGGCAGCGGCGCGCCCCTCCTCGAGGCCAGCCAGCCGGTCCGCCAACTCCCCGGTGCGGGCGCTGACCTCGACCAGCCACCGCCCGCGGCGATCCCGCTCCGCGGTAGCCAGCAGCGCGCGCTCCAGCCGATTGAGCTCGCCGAGCGCGGACTCGAGCGCCAGCCGGCTCTGTTCTTCCTCGATATTCCGGATGCGGAGCAGGCGGCGCAGCGGGCGCGAGACGGCCACGGCTCACACCTCCGCAGCCAGAGCGGAGAGGCGGCGCACGCAGTCCGCAAAATGGACTTGCTCACGCACCTCCTGGGTCATGAAGGCCCGCATCGCCCCCCGAGCGCGCAGGGCGCGATCGAGGTCCAGGTCCGCACCCGGCTTGTAGGCCCCAATGCGCACCAGGTCCTCGGAGCGAGCGTAGACGGCCATCAACCGGCGCAGGAGCGCAGCTTGCTCGCGATGCTGGAGCTGGGTCACGGAAGGCATCAGCCGGCTGATCGAGTCCAGTACCTCGACCGGCGGATACCAACCCTCGGCGGCCAAGGCGCGGGAGAGCACCACGTGGCCGTCCAACAGCGATCGAACCGCATCCACAAGCGGATCCTGCTGATCGTCGCCTTCCATCAGCACGGTATAAAAGGCCGTGATCGAGCCCACCCGGAACTGCCCGGCCCGTTCCACCAGCTGAGCTAGGCGGGTGAATACCGAGGGCGTATACCCCTTGGCTGTGGGCGGCTCCCCAGCGGCCAAACCGATCTCCCGGGCGGCCATGGCGAAGCGGGTCAGCGAATCGAGCACCAGCAGCACATTCTTGCCCTGCGCGGCAAAGAACTCAGCCACCGTAGTGGCGGCCAAGGCCGCTCTCACGCGCATCAGCGGCGACTGGTCGGAGGTGGAAACCACGACCACGGAACGCGCCCGCCCATCCACACCGAGCGAGTCCTCGAGAAACTCTCCTACTTCGCGGCCCCGCTCGCCTACCAGGCCCACCACGGTCACATCGGCTTCGGTATTGCGCGTCATCATGCCGATCAGCGTGCTCTTGCCTACTCCCGATCCGCCGAAGATACCCACTCGCTGGCCCCGGCCCACGGTTAACAGGGCGTCGAGCACGCGGATGCCGGTGCCGAGCGGCGTGCGGATGGGCGCGCGGTCGAGCGGGGAACGCACGGCCCCGTCCAGAGGCAGGAGCACGGAGACCGTTAGATGCCGCCCTTTGTCGATCGGCGCGCCCAACGCGTTCAGCACCCTGCCGATCAGCGCCGGACCCACTTCGATCTCGGGACTTACGCCCAAAGCCGCCACTGGATCGCCGAGACGAATACCCTCAGTCGTCTCCACCGGCATAGACAATACATTCGAGCCGCGAAAGCCGATTACCTCGGCCAGATGCGGACGGTTGAACTGGTCCTGAATCTCACAGCACTCGCCCACCGAGGCCAGCGGTCCGGCCGATTCGATGGTCTGACCCACCGACTCGACGACCTGCCCGCGCCAGCGCCAGGGCTGACCGCGGCCTAGGCGTCCGAAGTAGCGGGCCAGAAGCGGTGCAGGAGGACCCGTCATGGGTGAGTCTCCAGGCCTCTGCCCGAAGCTTCGTCCGCCCGAGGGCCAGTGCCAGCCCTGCACCCGCCTGCGCGGTCGAAAAAGCCACGCTCGATCTCGCCCAACTGAGCGCGAATCCCCATATCCACCGAACCCAGTTCCGTCTCGATCATGCAATCGCCCAGCCGCATCCCCTCTCCGGGAACCACCGTGGGCTTCACACGCAGCTTGGGCAGAAGCGCGATGGTTTCGGTCCATAAATCCAACTCCGCCGGAGGCACCAGGAGCCTTACCTGGGTCGAGGCGGAGAGCTGCCCAAGAGCCACCCGCACCGCTCCGGTCAAAAGCAGCGGGTCCATCTGCGCCTCGCGGCGCAGAATGCGGGCCGTTACCGCCAGAGCCAGCTCCACCACCTCGTGCTCCACCGCCAGCAGATACCGGTCGCGTTCCTGGGCAAAGCTCTCGATCAGCTCAGCGGCCTGGCGCGCGCGCCGCGCGTCGGCAGTTGCATGGGCCGCGGCCTGTGCTTCCCGCTCGGCCTGACGGCCCTCTGCCCGGCCCTGCTCGCGTCCGGCATCGAAGGACCGGCGCGTCTCCGCTGCCAGCCGCTGGTCGAACTCGGTGCGCACGCCCGCCTCCATCGCTCTGTGGGCGCGATCACGCGCCGGCTCCCAGGACGTGCCGGCTGCAGATTCCATCGCCCAGCCCTCCCAGGCCGGCAACGGGGGCGTATCGGGGCCGGCCGGATACTCGAAGATCTCGATGCGCCCCGATGCGCCGATTCGAGTTGTCGATCCTGTCTCCGGCAAGAATTTCCTCCCCCGCCCGAAGTGGTCAGTCGTCAGCGCGAGGGCAAGTCGCTGAGATCTGATTACTGATAACTGAGAACTGTTCAGGCCAGCATCTCGTCGCCGGTCTCCAACTTGAGAACCACCTTGCCCTCGGTCTCCAGCCGCCGGGCCAGGTTGAGAATCTCCTGCTGGGCTTGCGCCACTTCGCGTGAGCGAACCGGACCCAGAACCTCCATGTCTTCCTTCAGCATCTCCACGGCCCGGGAGCTCATCGACTTGAATATCTGGGCGCGCAATTCATCGTTGGCGCCGCGCAGAGCCAGCGCCAACTGCCTCTTGTCTACCCCGGAGACAATCTCGCGGATGGTGGCCGGCGGCACTGTGACCAGATCTTCAAAGGTGAACATCAGGTTGCGAATGCTCAGGGCAAGCTCCGGCTGGGCGTCCTCGATGGTCTCCAGAATCTTTTTTGACTCTTCGGCGTTGAGCCGGTTCAGCAGGTCGGCTACGGCCTTGAAGCCGGAGTAGCTCTTGCGCGCGGTGTCGCCCACGTTCTCCAGGCGGCGATGCAGAATGTGAGCTACCTTCTGCGCCATCTCGGGCGAAAACTGGCGCATTTCCGCCAGCCGCTGGATCGAGACCACCTTGTGGTCTTCGCTCAGGTTGTCCAGCACCAGCGAGGCCCGCCGCGGGTCCAGGTGGGCCAGCACCAGGGCGATGGTCTGCGGATGCTCGCTGTCGAGCAGCTTGCCCAACTGCTGGGGATCAGTACGCTGCAGCTTGGCCAGATTGCCCTGTGCGGCCTCCTGGGAGCGGCGCACCAGCATCAACAGGTCGTCGGCGCGCTCCTTGCCGAAGGTTTGCATCAGCAGACGGCTGGCGTAGTCGAGGCCCCCGTGAATCATGAAGTTCTGGGTCTCAAGCAGTTCCCAGAACTCCTCCAGTATTTCGCCGGAGAGCTCGGGCGTGATCCCGCGCAGATCGGCCAGCTCCTCGGTGAGCCGCTGCACGTCCACCTCAGGCAGCACGCGCAGAATCTCCTTGGCCAGTTCTTCGCCGACGGCTACCAGAAGCACGGCCGCCTTGCGCACTCCGGATAGATTCGCCGACTGGCGGCGGCGTCCTGCTCCGCTCTCGCTCCCCTGATCGGCCAAGGCCCGGTCCTTTCTCTTTCTGCGCTCGTCCGTTTGCTACTTTCGGCTTCGCTTGCCCTTGCAGCCCCCGGCTTGCCAGCTCTTGCCGCTCCTGGCTTCCGTCTCTCCAACTGCCTGCGGTCTTCCATCTCTTTCCGCCTTGGGCACCGGCCATTGCCCATCCACCTTGCCCACGGCCTTCCCGTCCGGCTTCGCTTGCTCCTCGTGATCAATCGGAGTGAATCCAACTCTGCAGCAGGCGCGAGCTTTGGGTCGGTTCGCGCTTGAGGTGCCCGGAGACCTGCTCGAATATCTCCTGAGCCCTTATTCGCTCAGGGTCCAGCTCCACCGGTTCCGGGGGTTTCAGGGCGGGTTGTGCCGCTCCGGCTGGCAACCCTCTGGCCCCTTTGGCTGCTTCCCCGGGCGCGAACCGAATGCGGCGAAGCGCGGGGCGCACGCCAAAGGCCAGCACCACCAGCAGGCCGGCCAGCAGGGCAACGTACTTGACCAGAACCGGCGAGTTTTCCGCCTTGGCCAGCACCTGCTCAGGCAGCGGGACCGGCGGCTGGCCGCGGTTCTCATCGAAGGCCAGATCTTCGACCGTCAGCATATCTCCGCGCGCCGAGTCGAAACCCACCGCCGCCTGGGCTAGGGCTGTCAGGTTGCGCAGCTCATCGGCCGAGCGGGGCTGCCACACCGCCGCCTTGTCCTTCTGGGCAGGCTGGGCCAACCGGTCGTTCACCACGATGGCCGCTGTAAGCCGCCGCACCCTGCCCGGATTCTCAAGCACGTGCCGCACAGTCTTCGAGGAAGCGTAGGTGCCGGACTCGGTCTTGGCGGTTTGAGGGGGCGAGGTCTGCTGCGGGTAGACCGGCAGAACTTGCGAGTTGGGCACGTTCGAAGCGGTACCGGGAACCCCGGCGGCCACCGGCTGAGCCCCGGCCGTCTGCTCGGTGCGCTGCATCGAGAGGGTCACCGTCTGGTCCGGATCGTAGCTCTCGTCGGTCTCCTCGGTCTCCGCCGGATTGTAGTCCAGGGTTACCGAGGCGCGCACGTTGCCTACCCCGGTGACCGGCTCCAGGGTGCCGACCAGTTTCTCCTCCAGAGCCTGCTCGGCGCTCAGGCGCAGCGCGTCGGCGGTCTTTGGACCCAAGGGCAGATGGCCTGCCGCGTCGACCAGCACAACCCGTTCCGGCGCCAGTCCGTCGACGGCCGACGCGACCAGATTGCGGATCGCCTCCGGCTCGCCGTCGGCCAGGGAGCGATGACGCAGTTTCAGCACCACCGAAGCCTTTGCCGGCCGCTCCGTCTCGCGAAAGAGCGAGTCGTGGGGCAGAACCAGATGCACCCGCGCCGACTTGACATCGGCGAGCGAGCCCACGGTGTGCTCCAGTTCGCCCTCCAGAGCCCGCTGATAGTTGACCTGCTCGTCGAACTCCGAGCCTACCCAGTTTGGCTTGTCGAAGATTTCAAAGCCCAGCCGGCCGCTCTTGACGCCTCCCTTGGCGGCGGTCGCCAGCCGGGCCTTGTCCAACTGCGCGGCAGCAACCCGGATGCTGGTTCCATTGTCGCTCACATCGTAAGCAATCTGCGCCTGGGCGAGGATCTGGCCGGTCTGCCGCACGTCCCCGGGGTCCAGGTCGGCGTACAGGATGCGCCAGTCGGGGCGCAGCATGTACCACAGCAGCCCGCCGGTTAGTGCCACGAGCAGGACCGCAGCCGCCAGCGCCCAGCCGCGCTCGGCAGGCTGCATCCGGGCCCAGCTTACCCACCCCAGCGCCCACAAACCAGCCATCCGGTCCGTCCATTGAGGTTGTCCCGGTGTAGCCGGCGCGCTCTTCTCCAACTGTGTTCCGGTGGCCATGGTTTCCGTGCCCCGCCGATTCCCCCGCCGTTGATTCCGCGCCGTTCAAAGCCCGTTCTTTGCCGGAGCCTGTCTTCCGTCCGGCCTGCCTGCCAACTCGGCTCGCGCGCCCGTCCGGCAGCGATCCTAAAACTGCATTCCAATCACCTGCTGATAGGCCTGGACCGCTTTGTTGCGCACGGCCAGCGCCAGTTCGAAGGCCATGCTCGCCTTCTCGGTGGCGATCATCGCCTGGTGCACGTCCACTCCGGAGCCGGTCATCAACCCGGTCACGGCAGCGTGGGCCTGGTCCTCGAGCTGGCTTACCTTCCCGATTGCATCGGTCAGCAGATCGGAAAAGGGGGCCGGCGCGGCACCCAGACCGGCTTTTGATGGAGAAGCCGGCAAACCGACTCCGACCTGATTCGAAGAGGCTGTAGCTACGGCGCCTATGGGGTTCATTCCCGGTTGCATCGCTCCTCCATACTGGTTCGGCTCATGGCTGCACTGGTTCGGCTCATGGCTGCGATCGCCCGGCTTATGGACAGGATGGCGTGGCTGACGGCTCGAATGCCACTCTCCGGCTCTCTGTTACGACTTGGCGATCTCCAGCGCCGCCGAGATCATGCCCTTTTCGGCCTGTACGGCGGAACTGTTCAGACCATATGCACGCGTCGCCCCCATCAGGTCCACCATCTCTGTGAGCGGATTAATGTCCGGATACGCGACATACCCATCGGGCCCGGCGTCGGGATGGCCGGGATCGTAGCGCTTGAGCGGCGGCGAGGGATCTTCGACTACCTGCGCGATATGCACACCAGGGGCCACCGGCCTCCCGCCAGCGGCACTGAGCGTGGGCAGAGCTGCCGAAGCCAGAGAACCGGCGGCCATGCCGCCCGAAGCCGCACTCAGGGAATCGAGAAACCCCGGATCGCCTTGATTGGCTGCGAAGACCACGTGCTGGCGGCGGTAGGGTCCGCCGGCGGCAGTCCGCGTGGTTTCCGCGTTGGCCATGTTGGTCGCCACCACCTCGGCGCGCATCCGTTCCGCCTGCATGGCTTCGCCCGAGGTCTCCATCAATCCAAAAAGATTCATACAGCCCCCTCCTTCCGTCTCTCCGGGTTACTTGCTATCGGCGCGGATGGCGTCCAGGACGCGTTGATACTCCTGGCGGAGCAGGGCCACGCCGGTCTTGAACTGCAATTGCGCCTCGGCCAGATTCAGGCCCTCGCGATCCATGGAGACGTTGTTGCCGTCGGGCCGCGCGACCAGCCCGTCCTCGGCCTTGATGTGCACCGGCCGGGGCGGGCGTCCCCGGTCCACCCCGTCCATGGCCTCCCGCATCTCGGCCTCGAAGTCCATGCCCACAGCCCGGTAGCCGGGGGTATCGATATTGGCCATGTTAGCCGCGGTCAGCTTGGCCTGGCTGGTGGCCAGGTCCAGGTAGCGGGCCAGCTGGTCGCTTAGCCGGGTTTCGATCTCCATGCCCATCGCAACCTCCCCCAGGCGGATCGCTCAGTTCACCGTGAAGCCAAAGTCGATATCTCGCGCGGTAAGAATAGCTTCCTCGCCGGCCAGAATCGCGCCCCGCTCCAGAACATGCTCCAGTTCGCGCACATTGCCCGGCCATTGGTGGGCGGCGAGTTTGGCCATTGCCCCCGGATCCACGCGCTTGACCGGCGCTTCGCGGCCCATTCGCTGCATGAAATGGTCTACCAAAAGCGTCAGGTCCTGGGCGTGCTCGGCCAAAGATGGGGTGCGGATGAGGAAGACGGCCAGCCGGTAGTAGAGGTCGGGGCGGAAGTTGCCCGCCTGCGTGTCCTGAGCCAGCGGCCGATGGGTGGCGGCCACGATGCGCACGTCCACCTTTACGGTCTCGTTGTCGCCCACCCGCTGCAACTCGCCGCTTTCGACAAACCGCAGCAGCTTCGATTGCAGGGTCAGCGGCATCTCGCCGATCTCATCCAGAAACAAGGTGCCCCCATCGGCGGCCTCAATGCGTCCGACGCGGCCCTGCACCGCACCGGTGAAGGCGCCGCGGGTATGGCCGAAGAGTTCGGCTTCAAGTAAAGCCTCAGGAATTGCCGCGCAATTGATGGCAATAAATGGCTTGCGTCTTCTCGTCGACATGCGGTGCAGAGCCTCGGCAACCAGTTCCTTCCCCGAGCCGGTGGGCCCTTCGATCAGTACCGGAGTCATGCGCGGAGCGACCCGTCGGACGCGACGGCCGACCTCAAGCATGCAGCGGGCATTACCGATCAGTTCCGGCAGCCGGTCGCTCGCGGCCGGCTCGGCCCCCTGGACGGGCAGCGCCACCCGGATGGGAACGACCGGAGAAGGCTCCGGCTTTTCGTGGATGGGGACCGTCGCGGCGTTCTGCGTTGAGAAGGCAGCCGCGGCCGCGTCAGCATTAATCGGGACCGGCCAAGGATCGGCGTGCATGCAACCGGGGGCCGGGTTCGGTCTGTTGAGCGCGGGCGCCGTGTTCCATGCCGCCGTGTCGGTGTCCTGGCTGCGGCGCAGAGCGTACAGCAGCTCCTGGCGATAGGGGCCGCGCGGGCACTCCTGGGCCGGGGAACTGCCGGCAGTCACCAGGTCCACCTGGGGAAAGCATCCGCGAAAGTCTTTGAGAAACTCGGCCAAATCCAGATCGGGCAGCCATGAGTCGACGATGATGGCCTCAGGAGCGGCGGCCTCTGCTTCAGCCCACGCCTGGGCGCCGCCCTCTGCTTCGCGCACCTGCCAGCGCAGGCCGGCAAGAATTTCTGCAAGCCGCTGGCGGAAGCTGCCATCGGCGCTGGCCACCAGTGCGGTGCGCGGCCGGATGCGGCTGGTGGAGGGAACAACGGAAGCCGGAACAGACTGCATGGGAATTCTCCTAATCGTTAAGCGAGCTGATGGAACTCAGTGCACCTCAGAGACCGGACCGATCACCGCCGGCCTGGCTGGAGGTGCGGCGAGGGCTATGGGAACACCGAGAAGCAGGTCGGCCTCCGAGGGTACCACGTAGCCCTGCCCGCGTACCGTCCGGATCAGATGGCCGGGAGGCGGATCCTTCAGCTTCCGGCGCAGATAGTTGATATAGACATCCACGATATTGGTGGTCTGCGCAGGCTCCAGATTCCAGACCGACTCCAGCAGTTCCACCCGCGAGACGCACTGGCCGCGGTTGAGCATGAGGTGTTCGAGCAAGGCAAATTCTTTGTTGGTGAGCAGAATAGGCTGGCCTCCGCGGCGAGCCGTGTGGTCCAGCCGGTCCAACTCCAGGTCCCCGGCCCGCAACTGCAGCCGCGCCTCCCGCTTGCGCCGCAACAGCGCCCTGCAGCGCGCCCGCAACTCATGCAGGCTAAAGGGCTTGATCATCAGGTCGTCGGCCCCGCGGTCGAGGCACCGGACACGCGTATCCACCTCCTGCCGTGCGGTGAGCACCAACACCGGCAGGTCGGCATCGAGGGCGCGAACCTCCTCGAGCACCTGCTCGCCGTCCTTGACAGGCATGTTCAAATCCAAAATGGTCAGATCGGGCATCTCCTGACGAAATGCCTCCACCGCGGCCCCTCCATCGCAGGCCAGGCGAACGCGATGTCCGTCTGCCTCCAGGCCGCGGCTCAAGAACAATCCCAGCGCCTTGTCGTCTTCGGCGATCAATAACCTCATGGCAGCCTTTCCGTTTGGCGGCGTCCTCAACTTGCGGCGCTTGGCCGCTCCGGCTGTTACGGGCATTGCCGTGTTTCACCGGGCCAGCTTAGCGTTCGCTAACCGCTGGCATCCTCAAATCTCACTCCGGACGAAGAGAAACTCAAGGCTGGAAGGAAGAAAGAAGGCCAGGCGATTCCAGAACTGGGTTCGTTCAGAAAGCATGTTCCTATAAATGCGCATGAACACTCCCACGTGACAGCCATCACAGCCCGCAAAGCGCTCTTTATGCTCCCTGAAGGAGACTGGCAAGCAAACTCCCGGGCCTCTCGTGCCTGCGCACCGTACGGGGAGCGAAATCGCGACTTTCGGGCTTATCGTTTGGGTTTGGTTTCATCCCCACGGGAAGCCGCTTTGTTCCGGTACATCGCGGCGTCAGCCCGAGCCAGAAGTTCCTTCATCGTCTCGTTGGGCAAGTGTTCCGCCAGGCCGACCGAGGCGTCGACTCGCAACTTCCCAGACCCGGAGCTGCCCTGCACGGTGTAGCTCCCGCAGACCCACTCCCGGAACCGGTCGCTCTGCGCTCTTGCGTCGCCGATCCCGCAATACAGAACGATGATGAATTCGTCGCCGCCCCAGCGGCCAATCAGGTCCGTGGAACGGCATGCCGACTTCAGTTTGCCGGCAAACTGCCGCAGCAGTTCATCGCCGGCCAGATGTCCATGATCGTCATTCACCTGTTTGAATCCATCGATGTCCACGATGGCAACGCAGAACGGCAGTCCGGTTTTGATGCGGAGCTCGATATGGCCTTCAATGCATAGCCGGCTGCGCAATCCAGTCAGCGAATCGCGGGAGGCGACCTCTTCAGCGGCTTCCAGCTTCGTTTGATAGCTTGATACTTCCAGGCGAAGCTGATCGAGGACAGCCTTGCCTTCGGCGGTCATCCTGTCGATCGAAGTCTTCAACTCCGACGCGCTCTTCTCGATGGATGCACGGATCTCGGTCAGGTCCTCCAGGTTGGCGATTCTCTTCAGGCGGGTCGTGACCTCGTTGATCTGCTGGGCACAGCGCTGGTCTCTTTGGCCCACCGATTCGGCGGTGCGCGCCATAACCAGCAATAGCTCTTTCACTTCGCCGGCTTGCTGCAGATGGTGCGTGGCGGTGCGCCGGCCCCAGCTCTGCAACTGTTGCCGCACCCCGCTTTGGGCGGCTTCAACGACCTCGGGCGTAACCCCGGACGAAAGGATTTGCTCAACTTTGCAAAGGCCCTGTTTCAGCTTCGGCCCAAGAGTTGGAGAGGCGTCCAGACTGCAGTGGCCCATCTCGATCAAGGCGGAGCGATACGCTGCCATGGCCACCGGAAGAAGGGCTTTTTCTTCAGGAGCATTTTCTTCCTGGCGAGCCTGTCCTTCTGGTTCGTCCTGCGTTTCCGAGGCGGTCGGTTCGGTATCAAGATACTTCTTCAGCGAGATCATTATGCCCACGGAGGATTGCTTTCCGCGTTGGGATCGAACGCGGGATGGAATACCCCCGGCATATCGGCAACTTCCCGGGTTCTCTTTAACTTTAGATGTATGATTGTTCCGCGCGAATCAGTGCTGAGAAAGGGCAATCCGAGCCGTGAAACACAAACTACCCCCAGAGCCCTGCGTACGCTGCCAAAAACCCACCTCGAGGAGACGGGACGGCAGACCCACGTGCATACGATGCTGGTTGGTGATCACCGGCCTCGAAATGGACAAGAAGATGCGCCGCATGGGCAAGCTCAAGGGGACACACGGGCGGTCCTAAGCTCTCTTTTGAGGACGGTCCGCCCTCGGCTCGATTCTGGAGTTTGAAGATGAGTGAAGAAGAGCGGCAAACGAAGCTGGCCAACTTCACCCATTCCAGACAACAAGGCGAGAAAGCCTACGGCGAGATGTATGAGGCGCATTCCTTCAGCCAGGCCAACGTCTGTTACAGCGATGCCAAGGAGTTTTTCTACGAGGCCATCCGCCTAGCGGAGGAACTGGGTTTGGCGCAGGAGTTGGATTCCCTGAGAAAACGCCTGGAACACATCAAGGGGGGTTTAGAAGCCAATGTGCGGGGTAAGAGGGGTTGAAGCCTTCCCAGTATCCCAATCCGCACTCCGTGTTCTGAAAGAAAAGTAAAAAGAAATGTTGCTATTCGCTCTTTATTCGCTATAATTTGCGCATGGCTGTCACACGAAGGCAAAAAGAGGTTGTCGACTTTCTGGAGTCGTTTGTGGCCCGCAACGGCTATTCCCCGTCGTTTGAGGAGATAGCGCGCGGAATGGGGCTGAAGAGCCTGGCAACGGTGCACAAGCACGTTACGAATCTGGAAAAGAAGGGACTGCTGGATCGCGTCCACAATCGCAGCCGCTCGATCGATGTGCTGCCGCCGGGCGCGCGCACCCGCTCCAGTGACAGGGTGCCGCTGGCGGGGCGGATCGCGGCCGGACTTCCCGTTGAGGCCTGCGAGACCTCCGAGAGCATCTCGCTGCATGACGTGGTGGGCAACCGCGACGTCTTTGCCCTCGAGGTGCGCGGAGACTCGATGCGCGACGAGCACATCATCAGCGGCGACTACGTGCTGGTCGAGCGCGCGCGGACCGCCCGCCAGGGCGAGATCGTGGTGGCCCTGGTGCGCGGCGCGGAGACTACCTTGAAGCGCTTTTATGCCGAGGGCAGCGTGGTGCGCCTTCAGCCCGCCAACTTGGAGATGGATCCCATTTACATTCCTGCCGCGCAAGTTGCCATTCAAGGCCGCGTGCTGGGGGTGCTGCGCAAGTACCGGTAGCCGTCTGTTTTCAGCGCCGACAGACTTCTAGGGCTTGATCTGGCCGATTGGGCAGTTTCTTTGCAGTCTGAGAGCCACCTTGTTCCGCAGAGGATCCGTTGGCCGCGAAAGGGCGGTATTGCGCTGCACATGCCATCCTGATCGCGGTTGCCCCAGTCGCAGCGCGCTTCGAGGATGGTTTGCGCCTCTACTCGACTGGGATCCGGATCTTGTCGCCAGGCAGCGGTATCTGCAGGTTCTGGTCGGCGGGGCTGCGCACCTGGCCGCCGGGCAGCGGGTGCAACTTGAAAAGCACCAGCAGGTTCCGGTCCGGATCGTCGAAGGCGCGAAAGCTGGCTACCTGTTCAAGTGAGAAGCGGCTATGAATGTCCTCCAGAGTGCTTGGGTCCAGGTCGTTCCAAGTTGCATACCAGCCGGGCTGGTAGAAGGCGAGTTTGGAAACCAGATCCGGCATTGGGCCGCCAGGGGCGCCGAAATCGTCGCAAAGGGTGGGCAGGTGAGTGACTAGCGTGATCTGGTCGCCGCTGATCGAGACCAGCAACGGGTTTCCGTTGGGGTGCTTGTCGATGTACTGCGTCAAGCGGCTGGCGGCATCGACGAACGTATACTCCGGATGGGCAGCATAGTTCAGGGTCCAGGCGCCATTGATCACCGCGGCCAGTGCGGCCAGTCCGACGACAGCCCAACCCACAAAACGCGCCACGGGCTTGCGCGCGGCGAGCTTAGGCATCGCGACCGCGTGGCCGAGCAGCGCCTCAGCTCCCTTCGCTACCAAGAAGAAACTGAAGAAGGCCACCACTGCAAAATAGCGCGGCTGAGGATGGTTCTGGCAGGTCATAAAGAGGATGAAGCCGGCGACGGCCAGGATGGAGGCGCCGAAGACGGGATCGAGGAGCAGGTTTCGGGCCCGGGCGCTGCGCCAGGCCACGGCCGCTGCCAGAACCACCAGCCCCGCGAGTGGAATGAGGATGTGGTCCACCCACAGTCCGCCGTGGAACGACCACCAGAAGCTGATCAAAGGCCAATAGAACTCCGGCGGCTTGTCGTACTTGTTCACAATGAATACGTACTTGTATTCGGGAAGCAGGCCGAAGCGGGCTACCAGCGTTATCCACAGACCAAATGAGACAGCAAAAGCGCCCGCCGCAGCCAGAGCGCAGCGCAAGATAGGTTTGCGACTCTGCCAAAGCGGGAGCAGCATCGCCCACGCCAGCGCCGGAAGCAGAAAGACCGCGGTAGTCTTGGTGAGCATCATCAGGGTGAAGAGCAGGCCGATCCCCAGCGAAGCCCACACCGGCCGGCGCAGCCGGGGCAGCCGCACAGCCAGATTCAGGGCTCCCAGCGTGAACGCAATCAGCATCGGCTCCAGAATGGCCAGGCGGCTGAAGCAGTAAAGGAAGGGGCTGGTCACCAGCAGCGTCAGCGCCAGCAGCGCCGTCCAGTGCGAACCCCTCGACCGGAGCAGCAGGTAGCTCAACAGCAGATTGGCGAAAAAGAACGCTACCGCCAGCCCGCGCGCGGCCTGAAGCGTGACCCCCGTAAAGAAGAACAGCACCCACTCCAAGAATGGCAACACCGGCAGCGCGGGGGCGGGATTGAAGTCCCCCGGCAGATACCAGTTCCCGGTCAGGTGCGCGCGAATCGCCGCATTCCCATACCAGCCCTCATCGGTGTACTTGGCCCAGTCCATGTACCACGGCGAATGGTTGGGAAAATCCGCGCGCAGGTGCAGCGCGTGCAAAACCGAGAAGCCACCGATCAGGACCAGCCAAACGGCGTAAATCCAGCGTTTGGACAATGTGGTCAATGTTCGTTTCTCTCCAAAAGAGGTTCCTGGAAAAGGCGGCCACGGAAAGTCTCCAAAAAACAGGGAAAAAACCTGCTTGATGACAATGGAAATCGCTCCGGAGTAGCTTAATCGAGTATACCTTTGCCCGCCCGGAAAACACTTCACCTCGGTCGGCGGCCGGGGCCGCTGTGGCAGCCTTCACCACAGGAGTGGCTACCTCTTCGGAGTACCTGAACCGCCCACGTCCTTCGCGGCTGCCGCGAGATGGAATCGCCGCCCCCTGATCCCAGTTCCCTGCTCTTTCGCTACTCCAGGTTCTGAATCTGGGTCCCTTCGTCCGGCTTCAACACGAACTGGTCGTCGCTCAGCGTCTGGTTCTCCACGACCTTGTCGACGGTGAGATTGATCTGGATCTCTTCCAGCGGGCGCTTGATGGTGACTGTGGAAGGGTACTTGTTGGCATCGAAGTCCTGGTAGGCGGAATAGAGAACCTGGGTCTCCAAGTTGCCCTCGCTGTCATATATATCTTGTTCATAAGGAAGGAGATCGTCGCGATGGAAGCGGACCACGCGCACCGGCACTTCCTCCAGACTGTCGGGCTTGTGGCGATTGATGCTGAGGATATACTCGGGAATCGAGAAGAGATGCTTGCGAACCGCATCCTCGACGGTGATAGTGTCCGCAGTGACGGAGTAGAAATCGTCCGGCTCCAGGCCGCGGACCGCCAGGGCGTCGAGGAAGAACTTCGGCCGCAGATTCATCAACGCGTTAGAGTACTTCTTCTTCGATGAGTAGGAGCCCTTATAGGCCGCTTTATAGGATGGAATCCAGACCGTAAAATCCTTGCCGTCGCCCACCATGTCGAAGGCGCGCGTGCCGATCACCGGAACCCGCCCAAACACGCGCAGCATCGCCGGCTTGCGCATCAGGATGTTTCCCCGGAATGTGGGTGAGTCCTTGGCCACACCTTCCTTGCTCTTGACAAGGCTGGCCTGAATCTCGACGAAGGCGGTGAGGGTATTGAGCGCGGCCCAGCGCTGATTGAGCCGCGCCACCAGCTCCTCGGGCGTGGCTGTCTGAGTAATGAGCGGAGCCTTGGGCATTGGCAGTTTGCGCGTCGTTGGGAAGAGCGAGCAACCGGCAAGCAGGATGGGAAGAAACAACGCTCCAACAGAGGCCAGACGACATCGTGTCTTCATCGGCCACCTGCCTTCTTTACGGCCTCGCGGTAGCCCGCTACGTTGCGCTCCTGCTCATCCAGGGTACGCGAGAAGAGCGATCTCCCCTGTGGATTGGCTCCGGCGGCGACGAAATAAAGATAGTCGGTTTTGGCCGGCTCCATGGCCGCCTGCAACGACCGGGCGCCGGGATTCGCGACCGGGCCCGGCGGCAGGCCAGTGTGCAAATAGGCGTTGTAGGCAGTGTCGTAGCTCAAATCGCTTTGGTGGATAACGCCCCGCCAGCGGCCCTCAAGCTCCAGTCCGTAAATCACGGCGGGGTCGGTCATCAACGGCATGTTCTTGGCCAGCCGGTTGGTGAAGACGCTGGCCACCAGCGGTCGCTCCGCATCCACCGCCGTCTCCCGCTCTACCAGTGAAGCCATGGTCACCACTGCGTGCACGTTGCCCTTCAATCCCAATTGGCCGGCCACAACCCGGAAACGCCGCACCATCGCCGCGCAAATCTGCGCCGGGCCAGCCTTGCGCTGAAAGCGATAGGTGTCAGGAAACAGATAGCCCTCCAGGCTCTTTGCTTTGGGGTCCAGATCGGCCACCAGTCCCGCTTGCTGCACCACCGCATCCAGAAAACCCTGCCGCGCGCCAAACCCCGCCTCCTCCAGCCGGGCCGCGATCTCAAAGATGTTGGCGCCCTCGGGAATGGTTACCGCCCTGGTAAAAACATCCCCGCGCAAGATGCGCGCATAAACCTCAGTCACCGGGGCCGGGTGATCGAAACGGTACTCCCCTGCTCTCAACGTTCCCCGCTTGAACCAGCGCAGCAGATCGAAGACATACCGGCTGCGCACAATACCTGCCGCCTCGAGTTGCTGGCCGATCCGCGCCGCGGAAGAACCGGGCGCCAGTTCGACAAACATCTCGCTGTGCGGGCCGAAGGGCGCCAGAAGCAGCCAGGCCGCCGCGCCAGCCGCAAGAAGCGCAAGGAGAAGAACCGCCTTCAAGACTCCCGCCGCGCCAGAACTCTTCTTCTTCCCGCTCTTCCGTCTGCGGCCCGCCATTCCCCTTTGTCGACCCTTCAATGATTAAGGACGTGTGAAATCCTCGAGAGGACTCTCTGTCTTTGATTGTATCGGTTTAGTTCGCCGCGAATTCGCTGGGCGCCCATTGGAGACCCGCTTCAGGTACCCATCGGCTCCAGCTTTCCATTTTTGAGCCGGAAGCGCTCACCGCGCCAGACGATGGTGTTTCCTGCGAAGCCCGCTACCCATACGCCCAAGGCGACAAGGTCGCGCAGGGGCAGCAACCACAGATTGGGCAGAATCTGGCGGTCGCCGAGCACCTCCGCGCCAACCGTCATGGCCAGCGCCAGGCGGAGTAGAAGGCTCAACCCCAAAAGCCAAAGGCTCAATGGGCTGAAACCGCTGGCCAGCACATTGAGCAGAGCCAAGGGGAAACCGTGGGTGAGAATCAGGCCGGCGTATCCCCAGGGGCGGGAGTCGCGGACGGTGCGCGCCCAGCGCAACTGGTGATCGAAGAAGCCGCGCCAACTGTAGGCGGGAATGGCGGTCTCGACCACCTCGGCCGAGAGCGCCACGCCGTAGCCGGCGCGGCAAATGCGGACGCCGAGTTCGTAATCGTCGGCCAGATGGTCCACCAGCGGCAAAAGGCCACCGATCTTGTCGAGCGCCTTGCGGCTCACAGCCAGCGTGGAGCCCAACCCGAAGTGAAGGCCGCCTTCAATCATCTTTGAGAGCAGCACACCGGGTTGGAAGTCGGTGGCGATGCCCAACGCCTCAAGCCGCGACGGCAAAGTGCGGTGGGCGCGGCCGCGGTAGAGCGCGGTAACCAGGCCTACCTCTTTCCGCGCCTGGCCGCGATCCGGCGCGTCAAACGGCTCATCCGGCGGAGGAGCGAAGTGGGCCATGATCCGCTCCAGGTAACGCGGAGAGACGGTAATGTCGGAGTCGTTGATTAAAAGGAAGTTGTAGCGGGCGTGTGCTGCGAGCTGGACCAGGGTGCCGACCTTGCCATTGGTTCCCAGGCGGGTGGGGCACCGGATCAACTGAATGGACTGAGCGGGAAATTCCTTGATGAGCTGCTCGACGATGGCGGCGGCGGGATCGGTAAGCGAGGAAACGCCGAAGAGCAGCTCTACGTCGCCTGCGTAGCTCTGGCGGCAGTGGCTTCGGAAGGCGTCGATCATGCTGGGGTCGACGCCATGAAGGGACTTGAGGATGCTGACGCCGGGGGAAAAGGCTGCCGGCGGGACGCGGCAGCTGGCAAGAAAGACGCGCGCGGCCACCATGGCGGCCACAAAGTAGCCCATGCCGGCCACGGTCAGCATGGTCGTGAGAACCTCAACGGATTGGGCGAAGACGGTTGACATTCCAGGGGTCGGAGATCAGGGGTCAGAGATCAGGGGTCAGGGATCGGGGATGGTCGCGTTGCGGCATCGGTCTGAGCTTGGCGCAGGCGTGCTGCGCGCACTGGTCCGGCGCGGGCGAAACAGGCGCACAGAAGACAAACGAGGGCTGAGATCGCTCCCAGCCCTCGCTTGTGTTTGCTAGACTCTGCCGGAATCCGGGCTGGAGGTCAGACGGGCTGCACGTCGGCAGCCTGCCATCCCTTGGGCCCCTTCACCACGTTGAACTGCACGGCTTGCCCTTCCTGCAAACTCTTGAAGCCACTAGAGTTGATTGCAGAGTAGTGCACGAAAACATCTTCGCCGTTCTGACGCGAGATAAAGCCGAAGCCCTTCGCGTCGTTGAACCACTTCACAGTACCTTGTTCCATTTTGATCGTGTTTCCTGAATTGAATTGCGCTGGATGAATCGGAGCGACCACTGGCAGAATCTTGCTTTTTTGGGCGAGTTGCTGCTCACGCCCGGTTCGGCTCTAACGCTAAGGACAGTGTACCATTCCTCTCAGGAAATAGCCGCATGAATTCTTGCCCCTCGTCCCGTCGAGCGGTTCCCGCCTTTGGAACTCCATGACTTTTATGGGCTGATTCCTGCGCGTCCGGCTGCGATACTGTGAGAGGTCGCCATGCTCAACGATCCCGTTCCCGGCCTGCTGCGGCGCGCCACAGAAGCGCTGGAGGCGGAGTTTGAGGCTTTGCCCGACTTTGCGCCGGCGCTGGAGAGCGCGGCCGATACCGCGGCGATGGCCCGGGTTCTGCAGGCGACGGCGCACCGGCTGGGGGACAACTACCCGTACTTCCATCCTCTCTATGCGGGGCAAATGCTTAAGCCGCCGCATCCGCTGGCGCGGGCGGCCTATGCGCTGGCCATGAAGATCAATCCCAACAACCACGCGCGCGACGGCGGGCGGGCGAGTTCGGAGATGGAGATGGAGGCCGTCGCCGGGATTGCGGGAATCTTTGGCTGGACTGAGTTTCTGGGCCACCTGACCTCAAGCGGCACGCTGGCCAACCTGGAGGCGCTTTGGGCGGCTGGGCAGTTGGCGCCGGGGCGGCGGATTGTAGGCTCGGAGCAGGCGCACTATACCCACGCGCGCATCTCGGCCGTGTTGAAGCTGGAGTACGCGGAAATTGCCACGGACAATCGCGGCCGCATGAGTATGGAGGCGCTGGAAGCGGAACTGCGCAAGGGCGATGTGGGCACGGTGGTGGTCACGCTGGGCACGACTGCTACGGGCGCGGTGGATCCGCTGGACGAGGTGCTGCGTTTGAAGGATCGCTACGGCTTCAGGGTGCATGTGGATGCGGCATACGGGGGCTATTTCCGGCTGATTCCGGACGCGCTGGAGGAGCCGGCGCGGCGGGCGTTTGCGGCCGTGGGCGAGGCCGACTCGATCGCCATCGATCCGCACAAGCACGGATTGCAGCCCTATGGGTGCGGATGCGTCCTGTTTCGCGATCCGGCAGTGGGGCGCTTCTACAAGCACGATTCGCCGTATACCTACTTCACTTCAAAGCAATTGCACCTGGGGGAGATCAGCCTGGAGTGCTCGCGGGCCGGAGCATCTGCGGTGGCGCTGTGGGCTACGCAGCAGCTTTTGCCGCTCGTGCCGGGAGGCGAGTTCGCGCGTGGGCTGGCTCGCGGCCGGGCGGCGGCTTTGGAACTGGACCGGCGCTTGCGCAAGGATAAGAGCGGGCGCTTTCAGGCGCTGGCCGCCGGGGCTCCTGAGCTGGATATTGTGGTGTGGAAGCTGAACGCGGAGACGCCGCAACGGGCCTCGGAGTTGGCGCAAAGAGTTTTTGTGGCTTGCGCCACGCGAGATTTGCATCTGGCTCTTGTAGAATTGCCGCTGGGATGGTTTTGCCCGCCGGCGAAGTTTCAATCTGGAAACTGTGAAAGCGGCGGAGCCGAAGCAGGAACGGTTACCTGTCTGCGCTCGGTGCTGATGAAGCCCGAGCACGAAGCCTGGCTGAACAGGATTTGGGAGCGGCTGACGGCAGCCTGTGCGGAGGTCATGGGAGAATAGGGACAATGGCAGAGTCGAGTACAAGTAAGTTCGGCGAAGAAAGCGTTCTCATTCAGGCAGGGAGTTGCTTGGTGACTTTTCTTCCCCGCCTGGGAGGCAAGATCGCCTCGATTCGTGTTGGCGATCATGAACTGCTGCAGGTTCCCCTTGCGCCGTACGGGCCGCGCACCCGGACGATGCGCTTTGAGGAGGGCGACGCCAGCGGCTGGGACGAGTGCCTGCCTTCTGTGGCCGATTGCTCGGTGGAAACCGCGGCGGGCCAGGCGGCGGTTCCCGATCATGGAGATCTGTGGAGGGTGGAGTGGAAGCCGGTTGCAACCAGCGCGACTTCGGTGAGCCTCCGTGGAGAGTGCTTCTCGCTTCCGCTGGCGCTGGAGCGGGCGGTAACGCTGACTGAGACGGACAAGGGCTGGAAGTTGAGCGTGGATTACAAGGTGACCAACACCGGCAGCTTCACAGCGCCGTGGTCCTGGTGCGCTCATACCTCGTACGCGTCGGAGGCGGGAGACCGCGTCACCCTTCCGGAGTCGGTTACGACGCTGCTGCTGGAGGGTTCCGGCGGCGGCAGGCTGGGCAAGGGCGGCGATAAGGTGAACTGGCCAGTGGCCAAGCTGGTGAATGGCGGCACGACCGACTTGAGCGTGGCGCTGGGACCGGAGACGGGCATCGGCGACAAGCTCTTTGCCGGACCGCTCGCGGCGGCGGAGAACTGGTGCGTGTTGGAGCGGCCCAAGGCGGGCGTGCGCATCAAGGTGAGCTTCGATGCCGCGGCCACGCCGTACCTGGGAATCTGGATCTGCCACGGCGGGTGGCCGGACCGGCCGGGAACCAAACAGGCCTGCTTTGCGCTGGAGCCGTCCACGGCGCCCGTGGACTCGCTGGCGAAGACCGGCCCGTGGTCCCTCGAACTGGCTCCAGGCCAATCCTACTCCTGGCCGATGATTGTTGAGATTGAATCCATCTAAAGGTGAACTGACATGCATGATCCTGCCATTCTTCGTTCGATGCACCTTGCCCGCTTTCAGGCGGAGCCGGCGATCTTTGTTGCGCCCGGCCGCGTAAACCTTATCGGCGAGCACACCGATTATGCCGAGGGCTTTGTAATGCCCGTGGCCATCAACTTCGCCACCTTGGCGGCCATCTCGCCGCGCTCGGACGGCAAGATCGTCATCTGGGCCGAGAATTACTCAGAAGAGAAGACCTTCGACGCTGCCGCCAAGCCCGTGGCCACCAAGCACTGGAGCGACTACCCGATGGGCGTGGTCTCCATCCTGACCGGCGAAGGCCACAAGATTCCCGGCTTCAGCCTGAGCATATGGGGCGATGTGCCGCTGGGATCGGGGCTGTCGAGCTCGGCTGCTCTCGAAGTGGTAACGGCGCTGGCCGTGCTGTCGCTGATTGGGGCCAGCTATCCGGGTCCGGTGCTGGCCCGGCTCTGCCAGCGCGTGGAGAACGAGTTTGTGGGCGCGAACTGCGGCATCATGGACCAGTTCATCTCCGCCAACGGCAAGGAGAACCACGCTCTGCTGCTGGACTGCCGCGACTTGAGCTTCCGTCTGGCGCCGATTCCCGCCAACGTGGCGCTGGTGATTGCCAACACGATGGTCAAGCACTCGATTGCAGGCGGGGACTATCCCACGCGCCGGCGCGAGTCCGAGGCAGCCTGCGCCATCATCAAC
>Ga0326727_10005399_pt1 | contig 36630 bp, 34 predicted proteins | sample MB2enrmetagenome_FD_207643 | JGI IMG/M metagenome (GOLD analysis project Ga0326727, IMG submission 207643) | Lab enriched peat soil microbial communities from McLean, Ithaca, NY, United States - MB29MY | ecosystem: Environmental > Terrestrial > Soil > Wetlands > Peat | place: USA: New York... | reverse complement strand
CTGGTTCTTAATCGCGGCGGCAATGCCGTGACCCTGGGACAGCCGCTGCTGGACCGGCTCCAGGCCGGAGAGTCACCGGCGGCCGGGCTGTTGCGCCTGGTCGGCGAGGAGCGTGCCGCCGGTCGTCCGCCGTTGCGCTTCGCCACCGTCTATCCGTTTTCGATGCACAATTACGAATTGCGCTGGTGGCTGGCCCAGGCGGGGATGGATCCCGACCGGGACGTTACCATCGTGGTGGTGCCTCCGCCGAACATGGTGTCGCAGCTGGCCGCGGACAGGATTGCCGGATTCTGCGTCGGCGAACCCTGGAACGGACTGGCTCTGGCCATGGGGTTGGGGCGTCCGGTGGTGACCGGTCGCCAGATCTGGCCCGGGCGCATGGAAAAGGTGCTGGGCGTGCGCCAGGACTGGGCCTTGGCAAACGCCGACGCCCACGCTGCCTTGCTGCGATCCCTGCTGGCGGCCTGCCGCTGGATCGACCGTGCCGAAAATCGGGTCGAGACGGCCGAGATCCTGGCCCGACCGGGTTACCTGAACGCCCCCCTGCCGGTCGTCCGCCAGGCCCTGGAAGATCCGGACGTCCTGACCTTCCATTCCGACGCCACCAACTTTCCCTGGCGGTCCCAGGGCTTGTGGATCCTTTCCCAGATGCGCCGCTGGGGTCAACTGCCCGGTGGCCTGGATTGGCGATCCACCGTCGAGGAGGCCTTTCGCACCGACCTTTTCCGGGATGCCGCCCGGTCTCTCGGACTCTTCTGTCCGGATCAGGACTATCGGCTCGAAGGCGACGGCCGGTTCGATCCCCGCTCCATAGCGGATGGCGTGATTGATTAAAATTTGATCATCTTTTTAGAAATGATCGAATTTTAATCAACGAGACCGGGCCGCCCGGTTGCCAACCTTCTCAAGACCCTTGAAAACACCGAATTCCCTGCCCTGGCACAGCGGTTGCACTGCTGTCGGGGAGTTTTCCGTTCACCCCTCAATGGCGAGGTCGGTGGACCCATAGCGGACCCGTTTGGCGACGACGCCGGCGTGGGACGAGACGGAACAAAGGCGTTCCGCGATCAGGGCTTGGCGGCGAGTGCCGCGGCCGATTGTTCGCGGAGCGCCTTTTGTTTTTCGCCAAAGGCCAGGAGCTGGGAATGGAAAAGCAGAGGTTGGTGGTGGTGGGGAACGGCATGGCGGGGATCCGCAGCGTTGAGGAACTGCTGAAACTGGCCCCCGATCTTTACGACATCACGGTGTTCGGCGACGAACCGCGGGTGAACTACAACCGGATCCTGCTGTCGCCGATGCTGGCCGGCGAGAAGGATTTTGCCGATATCGTCCTCAACGACGCCGAATGGTATGCGGCGCACAACATCCGGCTGCGCCAGGGGACGCGGGTCGTCGCCATCGAGGCGGTGGACAAAGTGGTGCGGACGGCCACCGGCGAGGCGGTCGCCTATGACCGTCTGCTGTTGGCGACCGGATCGCGGCCGATCATCCTGCCGGTACCGGGCGTGCAACTGCCAGGCGTGGTGTCTTTCCGCGACGTCGACGACGTGGCTCGGATGATCGATGCCGCCCGTCCGGGGGCGCGCGCCATCGTCATCGGTGGCGGGCTGCTGGGCCTGGAGGCTGCCAATAGCCTGAACAGCCGCGGTATGACGGTGACCGTCGTGCATCTGATGGACACGCTGATGGAACGCCAACTGGACCGGGCCGCCGGCGACCTGCTGCGCCAGGCCCTGGAAGGGCGCGGCATCCGTTTCCGGATGACGGCGGTGACCGACGCCATCCTGGGCGACGGCAAGGTTCAAGGGATTCGCTTCAAGGATGGGGTGGAAGAAGCGGCCGATCTGGTGGTGATGGCCGTCGGCATCCGCCCCAATACCGAACTGGCGGCCAATGGCGGGGTGCGGTGCGACCGCGGCATCCTGGTCGACGACTGGCTTGTCACCAGCGATCCGGCCATTGCCGCCGTCGGCGAATGCGTCCAGCACCGAGGACAGTGCTATGGCCTGGTGGCGCCGTTGTTCGACATGGCCAAGGTCTGCGCCGCCGCCCTGGCCGGCCAGGCGGTCGCCCCTTACGAGGGGACCGTCACCGGCACCCGCCTGAAGGTTACCGGCATCGAACTGTTCTCGGCCGGCGATTTCGTCGGGTCTGCCGATACCGACGAGATCGTCTATCGCGATATCCAGGCCGGCATCTACAAGAAGCTGGTCCTGAAAGGGAACAGCCTGGTTGGTGCCGTCCTGTTCGGCGAGACCGCGGATGGTCCCTGGTACTTCGAGATGATCCGGGACGGCGCCGACGTTGCGGCGCTGCGCCCGCGCCTGATTTTTGGGCAGGCTCAGACGAAAGGAGAGGGGGGCGTCGATATCGCCGCCTTGTCCGACGACATGCAGGTGTGCGGCTGCAACGGTGTTTCCAAAGGGGCCATCGTCGCGGCCATTCGCGCCAACGGCTTGACCACGCTGGACGAGGTCAAAGCCCATACCAAGGCCAGTGCGTCCTGTGGCCAATGCGCCGGCACGGTCGGCAAGATCCTGGCGGCCACCACCGGACAGGTGGCCACGGCCGAGGCTCAACCGGCCCTCTGTTCCTGCACGCACCATGGCCACGACGCGGTTCGCCGCGCCATCGTCGCGCAGTCGCTGATCTCTATTCCCGCCGTCATGAGCGCTCTGGGCTGGAAAACCCCGGACGGCTGCGCCAAATGCCGACCGGCCTTGAACTACTATCTGCTGTGCGCCTGGCCGGAGCAGTACCGCGACGACGGCCGGTCACGTTTCATCAACGAGCGCGTTCACGCCAACATCCAGAAGGACGGGACTTATTCGGTGGTGCCGCGGATGTGGGGTGGGGTGACCAACGCCGCCGAATTGCGCGCCATCGCCGATGTGGTCGACAAGTTCGCCATTCCCACCGTGAAGGTGACCGGCGGCCAGCGTATCGACCTGTTGGGTGTGAAGAAGGAGGACCTGCCGGCAGTGTGGGCCGACCTCAACGCCGCCGGCATGGTGTCCGGGCATGCCTATGCCAAGGGGTTGCGCACCGTCAAAACCTGCGTCGGCAAGGAGTGGTGCCGCTTCGGGACCCAGGATTCGACCGGGCTGGGTATCCGACTGGAACGGATGGCCTGGGGATCGTGGACCCCGCACAAGGTCAAGCTGGCGGTTTCGGGCTGCCCGCGCAATTGCGCCGAGGCCAGCATCAAGGACTTCGGCGTGGTTTGCGTCGACGGCGGCTATGACCTGCTGGTGGGCGGCAACGGCGGCATCGCGTTGCGCGGGACCGAGCTGTTGACCCGTGTCGCCAGTGAGGACGAGGTTCTGGAGTACTGCGGTGCCTTCCTGCAGATCTACCGCGAGGACGCCTGGTACCTGGAACGTACCGCGGCCTGGATCGAGCGGGTCGGCATCGAGCATGTGCGCCGGCGCGTGGTCGCTGACGCCGCAGGTCGGGCCTCCGCCCATGGTCGCTTCCTGGCCTCGCAGCGGACGGCACAGGTCGATCCCTGGGCGGAACGTGCGTCCGGCGCTGTCGACGCTCACGAGTTCAATCTCTTGCAGCTGGTGGAGTAGGTCATGACCAAACGGATCGCGGTTGGACGGATCGCGGATATCCCGGCCAGGGGTGCGCGGGTGGTGCAGACGCCGCTGGGACCGGTCGCCCTGTTTCGAACCTCCGACGGACAGCTGTTCGCCCTGGTCAACCGATGCCCGCACAAGGGAGGGCCGCTGTCGGAGGGCATCGTGCATGGGCACAAGGTGACCTGTCCATTGCACAACTGGGTGATCGACCTGGCCAGCGGCAAGGCGGACGCGCCAGACATCGGTTGCACGCCGACCGTACCGGTGGCGGTGGTGGAGGGCGTGGTCCATCTGGACCTGTCGATGGCTGACGCGGCCTGTCATGGCTAGCCCTGTCCGCACCACCTGCCCCTATTGCGGCGTCGGTTGCGGCATCGTGGCCGGCGTCGGTGCGGACGGTGGAGCCGAGGTGGCGGGGGATCCCCTGCATCCGGCCAACCGCGGACGCCTGTGCGTCAAGGGGGCCGCCCTGGGCGAGACCGTCGGGATGGAGGGGCGCCTGCTCGAGCCGCGGATCGACGGCCGGCCGGCCAGTTGGGACCAGGCTCTGGACCGGGTCGCCGCCACCTTTGCCCAGGTGGTGGCGCGGCATGGTCCCGACGCGGTGGCGTTCTATCTGTCCGGGCAATTGCTGACCGAGGACTATTACGTCGCCAACAAGCTGATGAAAGGCTTTCTGGGGTCGGCCAATGTCGATACCAACAGCCGGCTGTGCATGGCATCCACGGTGGTGGGACATGTGCGGGCCTTTGGCTCGGATACCGTCCCGGGCTGTTACGAGGACCTGGACCAGGCCGACCTGGTGGTCCTGGTCGGATCCAACACGGCCTGGTGCCATCCCGTGCTGTTCCAGCGCATCGAGGCGGCGCGCGCGGTCCGGCCGTCCCTGCGTCTGGTGGTCATCGACCCGCGGCGGACCGCGACCGCGGCCGATGCGGATCTGCATCTGGCCATCCGGCCCGGCAGCGATGTCGCCCTGTTCAATGGACTGTTGACCTATCTGGTACGCCATGGGGTGGCCGACGCCGCCTTCGTCGAGACGCACACCACCGGGTTCGACGACACCCTTCGGGCGGCGCGGCGCGACCGCGACACCGCGGCCTTGTGCGGCGTGGATCCGGCCGACATCGAGACGTTCTTTCAATGGTTCGGCAACACCGAGCGCACCGTGACCGTCTTTTCCCAAGGGGTCAACCAGTCCAGTTCGGGCACCGACAAGGTCAACGCCATCATCAATTGCCATCTGCTGACCGGTCGCATCGGCCGGCCGGGCATGGGGCCGTTGTCGCTGACCGGGCAACCCAACGCCATGGGCGGTCGCGAGGTCGGCGGCATGGCCACCACGTTGGCGGCCCACATGGGCTTTTCGCTGGATGCCGTCGACCGGGTGCGCCGCTTCTGGAACGCCCCGCGGGTCGCCGACAGGCCTGGCCTGAAGGCGGTGGACATGGTCCAGGCGGTGGCCGACGGCCGCATCAAGGCGCTGTGGATCATGGGGACCAATCCGGCCGTCAGTCTGCCCGACAGCAGCGCCGTACGGGCCGCCCTGGCGCGTTGTCCCTTCGTCGTGGTGTCCGATGCTGTGGCCGAAACCGATACAACGGCTTTTGCCCATGTTCTGTTGCCGGCCCTGACCTGGGGCGAACGGAACGGAACGGTCACCAATTCGGAACGGCGCATCAGCCGCCAGCGTCCCTTCCTGCCCGCTCCCGGCCAAGCCCGGGCCGATTGGCGGATCATCGCCGATGTGGCCGGACGCTTAGGCTTCCACGCGGCCTTCGACTATGGCGGGCCGGCAGACATCTTTCGCGAGCATTGCCGCCTGTCGGCCTTCGAGAACAAGGGATCGCGGGACTTCGACCTGTCCGGCCTGATCGATGCCGATTACGACTCGCTGGCTCCGGTGCAGTGGCCGGTGTCGGCCGAGGGCCGGGGGACCGAGCGTTTGTTTGCCGACGGGCGGTTCCATCACCCCGACGGCCGGTCGCGGTTTGTCGCGGTCGAGAACCGGCTGCCGGCCAGTGCCGTATCCGACGATTGGCCATTGCTGCTGAACAGCGGTCGGACCCGCGACCATTGGCACACTCTGACCCGGACCGGGCAATCGCCCCGCCTGTCGTCCCACCGACCGGAGCCCTGGGTGGCGGTGCACCCCCGCGACGCCGAGCGGCTCGGCTTGGCCGACGGCGACCTGGCCCGGGTGCAAAGCGCGGCGGGGGTGGTCACCCTGGCCGTCTCCCTTGATGCCGGACAACGGCCGGGCGAGCTGTTCGTGCCGATGCATTGGAACGATCAGTTCGCTTCCTCGGCCAATGTTGGGCGGTTGATCGGCAACCATTGCGACCCCTGGTCCGGCCAGCCGGAACTGAAGGTTACCCCGGTTCGGCTGTCGGCCGTTCCGATCGCATGGCACGGCCTGTTGCTATCCCGGGACGGCAAGGCGCGCTGGCCCAAGGATGTGATCTGGTCGCGGTCGGCCGGCCAGGACCACTGGGTGACCCGATTGGCCGGCCCGGCGCCTGCCGTCGACTGGATGGGCTGGCTCGACACGGCGCTGGGCGGCGATACCGATTGGCTGTCTGTCGAGGACCGGCGGATGGGACTGTTCCGAGCCGCCCGCCTGGTGGATGGCCGTCTGGACGCGGTGTTTTTCGTCTCGCCCGGGCGCGACACCGCCGCCCTGGCCTGGCTGGGTGGCCAGTTCGCTGCAGCTCAGATCGATCCGCTGTGCCGCGGTCGGATTCTTTCCGGCGGTGCAGCGACGCGTGCCGAGAGCGGACGGATCGTCTGCGCCTGCCATCAGGTCGGCGAGGCGGCCCTGCGCGAAGCCATCGACCGCCAGGGACTGACCAATGTCGCCGATATCGGCCGGTCCCTGCGCGCCGGTACCGGCTGCGGATCCTGCCTTCCTGAAATCCGCCGAATGCTGCCGGGCGAACGCGCCCGCATCACGGCGGCGTGACTTATCAGCCCTCACGCCCAAGGAGCAACGCCATGACCTTTCGAGACTTCAAGAAGACGGGGCACTGGCCCACCTTGCTGGCCTCGTTCCTGTACTTCGATTTCAGTTTCATGACCTGGGTGACGCTTGGGCCCTTGATCATGTACATCTCTCGCGACCTGGCCATTCCGGTGGGTGAGAAGTTCAACCTGGTGGCCATTCCCATCCTGGCCGGAGCGATTCTCAGGGTGCCCATGGGGATACTCTGCGACCATGTGGGGGCGAAGCGGACGGGCATGACGGCGCAACTCATCGTCATGGCCGGCGTCGCCTATGCGGCGTTGATCGGTCTTTCGGGGGTCGACCAGGTCAAGCTGCTGGGCGTGATTCTGGGCCTGGCCGGGGCATCCTTCGCGGTGGCGCTGCCCCAGGCCAGCCGCTGGTATCCGCCGCAATATCAGGGAATCGTGATGGGCATTGCCGGGGCCGGCAACATCGGCACGGCACTCGATGCGCTGATCATCCCGTCGCTGGCCGAGCGCTATGGCTGGCATCTTGCCTTGGGAACGCTGCTGATCCCCCTGATCCCCACCTTCCTGTTCTATAGCCTGGCCTCGAAGGAGGCGCCGGGCGCCGGGACTCGGCCGTCCTGGGCGAAGTATCGGGCGGTTTTGACCGACGTGGACGCCCTGTGGTTCATGTTCTTCTATTTCATCACCTTCGGCGGGTTCGTCGGACTGGCCAATTCGCTGCCGCTGTACTTCAACATCCAGTACCATGTGTCGGGCGTGGCCGCCGGCCTGATGGTCGCCATCGTGGTGTCGTTCGGTTCGTTCTTCCGTCCCGTGGGTGGCGCGCTGGCCGATCGCATCGGTGGCATCCGTACCTTGATGGCGTTGTTCTCGGTGGTCGCCCTGGCTTATGCCATCGCGGCCTTCCTGCCGGTGGGGCCGGTGCCGCCGACGCCGTCCGGCGGCGCGGTGGCCGGATGGTCGTTCGTCGATCTGCCGCCCGAGGCCGTCCGCGCCTTGATGGTCTTCTCGGCCGGAGTCTTGTGTCTGGGCATGGGCAATGGTGCGGTGTTCCAGTTGATTCCGCAGCGGTTCAAGGGTGAGATCGGGACCATGACCGGTTTGGTCGGCTGTTTCGGCGGCATTGGCGGATTCTTCCTGGCCAAGACCCTGGGCGAATCGAAGGACATGACGGATGGGTTTTCCCTGGGGTTCCTGTTCTTCAGCGTTCTGGTTCTGGTCGGCTTGGCCTCGCTGGCGGGGGTGAAAAAGCGGTGGCGGACCACCTGGGGTGCGGCGTCGGGGGCGCAGGTGTGAGCGACGGCGGCGCCCCCACCCTGGATGTCGGTTTTGCGACCGACATCGGCGGGCGCCGCCGTAACGAGGACCATGCCGGTTGGGTGTGCCCGTCCGCGACGCAGGCCCGCCGCCATGGCTCTGTCGTCGCCCTGGCGGACGGCGTCGGCGGCGGCAAGGGAGGGCGCGAAGCGGCCGAGACGGCCGTCCGCGGCTTCCTCGATGGCTATCTTTCCCTGCCGCCGCAGATCGGCGTGCAAAAGGCTGCCTGGTCGGTTCTCCAGTCTCTGAACGACTGGCTGCATGCCGTCGGCCGGCGGGACCCGGCCTTGGCGGGCTTGGCCTGCACCTTCACGGGTCTGGTGGTCAGGGGCAGGGCCGCCCATGTCTTCCACGTCGGGGACAGCCGGCTTTACCATTTCCGTGACGGCCGTCTGCACCGCCTGACCCGCGATCATTGCCTGGATCGTCCCGGCCTGGAACATGTGCTGTGCCGAGCCCTTGGCTTGGAACCGGAGGTGCGGGTCGACTATGCCCGCCATCCGCTGCACCTGCATGACAGACTTTTGCTGTGTTCCGATGGTGTTCACGGCGTGCTGGCCGACCCCGTCCTGGCCGAGGTCCTGGGCAGTCGGGAAAGTCCTGAGCGGACGGCACGCGCCTTGGTCGCCGCCGCTCTGGCCGCCGGTGGGCGGGACAATGCGACCGCCGTGGTGGTCGACATCCTGTCCCTGCCGGCCGTCGAGCGGGACGGCATTGCCGAGAGCCTGGCCGGGCTTCCCATCCCGCCTGCGCCGGCGCCCGGCGATCTGGTCGATGGCTTTCGCATCGGGCGACGCCTGGTGTCGGCGCGGCAGACCGTGCTGTATCAGGCCATCGATGAGACCGACGGCAGTTGCGTCGTCCTGAAGTTCCCGCGGCCGCGAATCGCTGCGGACCGCGGGGCGGTGACCGCCTTTCTGCGCGAGGCCTGGGTGTCGGCGGCGGTCTCCAGCCCCTATCTGGGCCGTGCGCTGACATTGGCGGCGGGGCGACAAAGCCGGCTTTATGCCGCAATGCCCTTCTACGAGGGTGAGACCCTGGCCCAGCGGGTGGCGCGCCAGCCCCGCCTGGGACTGGCCGAGGGACGACGGATCGGCATCGCCCTATGCCGGGCCCTGTCCGCCCTGCATCGCGCCCGCATCATCCATCGCGACGTCAAGCCGGACAATGTGCTGCTGGGGTCTGACGGTTCGGTGCGGTTGTTGGATTTCGGCGTGGTGCGCCTGCCGGGGATCGAGGAGGAGGCGCCGACCGCTGTGCCGGGCACCGCCTCGGTGATGGCCCCCGAGATGTTCGACGGCGAGGCCGGCGACGAACGGACAGATCTTTATGCGGTGGGGGCGACCCTTTTCTTCGCCTTCACCGGCAGCTATCCCTATGGCGAGATCGAAGCTTTCTCGCGTCCGCGCTTTACCCGTCCGCGATCGATGGCGAAGGAGCGGCCGGATCTTCCGTCCTGGTTGGGCTTTGCCATCGCCAAGGCGGTGTCGGTGCGGCCCGAGGAGCGTTTCGCCGACGCCATCGAATTCTTGCAGGCGCTGGAAAGCGGTCCGCAGGGCCAACCGTCCGGCCCGCCGCCATTTCGGCCACTGTACCGGCGCAATCCGGTGGCGGTCTGGCAGTCTGTTGCCTTCGGACTGGCCATCGCCCTGCTGTGGCTGCTGGCCCGGCATTGACCTTGGTCAGGGGCGCCGTGGCCCGGATGACCGGTTGTTGATTTTTCCCGTTGCCCGGTTTTTGATGAGGCCCGATCGGCATTTTGATCGGGGAGGATGAGGTGCTGTCGTTTACCAAGGTCAAAGCCCGTGCCGCCGACCGCAAGGGGGGCAAGGCGATCCTTCAGAGCCTGCTGCCCGCTGCCGTTTCCCGCGATGTCCTGGCGGCGGTGCCCGACGACCGGGTCCTGGCCGAAATGACGCGGCGGATTTTCTGCTCGGGTTTCGCCTGGTCGGTCATCGACAAGAAGTGGCCGGGTTTCGAGGAGGCGTTTCTGGGCTTCGACCCGGCCCGGCTGCTGATGCAGCCGCCGGAGTTCTGGGACCGATTGGTGTCCGATGCCAGGATCGTGCGCAACGGCCAGAAGATCATGGCGGTGGCGGCCAATGCCCGCTTCGTGCGCGAGGTGGCCCTTCGGCATGGACGGTTTGCCCGCTTCCTGGCCGAATGGCCGTCCTCCGACCAGGTGGGGCTGCTGGGCGTGCTGGCCAAGGGCGGTGCCCGTCTGGGCGGCAACACCGGCATGTACTTTCTGCGCTTCATCGGTTGGGACGGCTTCATGCTGTCGCGCGACATCGTGGCCTGTTTGCGCGATGCCGGTCTTGACATCGCCGACCCGCCAACCTCGAAACGCGACCTGGCCAAGGTTCAACAGCAGTTCAACGCCTGGGCGGACGAGACCGGCTTGCCCTATGTCCACCTGTCGCGTATCTGTGCCCTGTCGATCGGCGAAAACCTGCCGACCGAGCGTTTGAGATCCCATCTGGACGATGCCGGAGACGAGGCGCCGTGAGCCTTGTCGGTGCCGAAAGAGGTGCCATGACCGTATTGACGACCGCCCGGCTGAGACTGGAACCGTTCGTGCCGTCCCACCTGGATGGGCTGTGTGTGCTGAACAGCGATCCCCGGGTCATGCGCTACATCACCGGGCGCCCACAAACCCGCGAGGAGACGATGGCCGCCATCCAGCGGGTGATGAATCGCTGGGCGCAGTGGGGCTTTTCCTGGTGGAGCTTTTTCGAGCGCGACAGCGGCGATCTTGTCGGGGCGGGGTGCATCCAATATCTGGCCGGCAACCCGGCCAATCCGTTGGAAATCGGATGGCGCCTGCGGCCCGACCGCTGGCATCGCGGATTGGCCGGCGAAGCGGCACGGCGTATGACGATGTTTGCCTTCGAGACCATCGACGCACCGCTTCTGACGGCGGTGGCGAATCCGGAAAACACGGCGTCCCGCCGGGTCATGGAACGGTTGGGCATGCGGTTCCGCGGGACCGAGCGCTGGTACGATGCGGATGTCGCGACCTATGAGATGGACGCCGAGGCATGGCTCGCCCAACGGTCCTCGGTCGATATCGTCGAACGGTGACCACCGGGTGAGGCTCCGGTCGTTCTCGATCAACGCCTCACCCGGTGTCAGCCTGCCGTCAGCCGGTTACCACTGTCCGCGGCTGTGCAACAGCGCCAGGACCTCCACCAGTTTGGCGTCGCGGTCGGCCTGCAGGCTGTCGCGATCGGGCAGGGCGGCCACGCCCGCCGACAGCTTGGCGCAGATCTCCGGCGTGAAGTGGGGCGCCCCCAGGTCGGCCCAGTAGGATTCGAAGGCCGGTCCCAGTTTCTCGATGAAACCGTCCAAACCGTTGGGGCCGCCGCCCAGGTGGAAGGTGGCGTTGGGACCAAGGATTGCCCAGCGCAGGCCCGGACCCCAGGCCACGGCGGCATCGACGTCGGCCAGGGACGCCACGCCCTGGTCGACCAGGTGAATGGCCTCGCGCCAGATGGCGGCCTGCAGACGGTTGGCGATGTGCCCGGGGACCGACTTCTTCAGATGAATCGGCGCCTTGTCCATGCGCTTGTAGAAGGCCATGGCGGTGGCCAGGGCGGTGGGGTCGGTGGCTTCGTCGGCGACCACTTCGACCAGCGGCAGCAGGTGTGGCGGGTTGAAGGGGTGGCCGATCAGGACTCGGGCCGGAGTCTTCAATCCCTCACGCAGCATGGCCAGGGTGAAGCCGGAGGTGGACGAGGCGATGACCTTGTCGGCGGCCAGGCCGGCGTCGATGGCGGCCAACAGGGGCGCCTTCATGGCGGGATTTTCGGGGCCGCTTTCCTGGACGAAGTCGGCTTTGGCGACGGCCTCACCGACGGTGGCCGCGAAAGAGAGCCGCGCGCGATCGGGTGGCCCCGACGCCGTGCCCAGGCGTTCCAATGCCGGCCAGGCGGACGCCAGCATCTTGTCGACCTGGGCCGGGGTGCCCGGTGCTGTATCGAAAACGGTGACGTCCAGGCCCTTGGCCAGGAACAGGGCAGCCCAGGAGGCGCCAATGGTTCCTGCTCCGATGACCGCGACGTGGGTGATGCGATCGCTCATGATTTACCTCGGAATGATTTGATGATCTGCCGAATTCAACTTCCGTCCTTGGCGATAAGGTGCGGTGTGGCAAATCTTCAGAAGAACAGAAACAATAAGCTCAAAATATCCCGAAGTCTAATGCCGGTCGCCCGATGTCGCTGTTCATCAGGCGACCATTTTCACGGCGGCAGCGGTGGCGTTGCCGATCGGGCCTGATGCCAAGCTGCGCCGGTCGGAGGCAACCGGCGTCCCTTTGGCGCCGGGCGGGTTTTTCCGAAGCCGTTGGCTACGCTCGCATCAACCGAGCGGGTCCGGTGGGCCAGCCAACCCGGGATCAGTCAAACTTATCGCAGGGTGGTATCACAGATCCTCGGCCATAGCCTCGTCATCGAACAGGGCGCACGCCTTTGGCGCCATGCTCAGGTCAAGGATACATTGATGCCGATGCCTGCTGGCGATCAGTTCGGCTTCCGCCTGGTGCCAGTGTTCCTTGTCCCGGCCCTGAGGGCAGCCTTGGGCCAACCAGATTTGAAACGCCCGTCTGCGCACCCACTCCTGGTCAATCATCGCGTCGCCTCCTTCTGGTGTCGGCCCCACCGCTTGGCGCTGTCGTCCCGGTTCCTGCCGCCCGCTTTCCGGATCACCACCGGAACGGTGACGATTCTCTGGGGCGCTATTGCCAAAACGAAATAATGTCATTGCCGATTTTCATCTATTGGTTGGCTCTGCCTATCCCCAAATGAGGATGGCATCCGCCGTCGGTGACGTCGCACCGGGGTCCGCCGTGGCTGCTGTCCTGCGGCACTGGACGGCAGGGACGGCTGTTCGATGGGACATATTTCACAAGCCCGGATGCCCGCCCGATGGATCTCATCAAGGATTCGCCATCTTTCTTTGTTTACAGTCGGTGGTTTCTTGCCAATTGACCGATTCGGTTCGAATTGGGAGAAATTCGGGTTGTTGCCTGGCCACCACGCTGATAGACATGCCGGGGTATGGTAAAGGAATCGTTGCGTATGAAACAGTGCCCTACCGAGGCGGTCGGGTTTCCAGGATCTCGATGTCGGGACTGTTCCGTCAGGTCCGTATCCCTGTTTGCCGATCTGTCCTTGGACGATCTGGATCTGATCCACCTGCCCATCGAAGAGATGACCTGTCCCACCGGCGCAGTCCTTTATTCCGCCGGCGACGAAGGGCGTGCCGTCTATACGGTGCGTTCCGGCATGCTGAAGTTGGCGCGATACCTTCCTGACGGTACCCAGCGCATCGTCCGGCTCCTGCGCCGCGGTGCCGCAGCCGGTCTGGAGGTTCTGGTGGGGCACCCTTATGGACATACCGCGGTTGCGGTGCAGCCGACCGAGTTGTGCCGCATTCCAGGTGAAGTCCTCGAACGCCTGTCGCAGAAGGCCCCCCATATCCACCTGCAACTGATGCGCCGCTGGCATGCAGCCCTCAGCGAGGCGGACGGGCGGCTGACCGAGCTGTCGACCGGCAAGGCCCAGCAGCGGATGGCCCGCCTCCTGTTGCAATTGGCCCAGGCCGACGGCACGGCCAAACTGTTTTCCCGCGAGGATCTGGGCGCCATGCTGGGTATCTCGCGCGAGCATGCCTGCCGCGCCGTGGCCGACCTCAAGCGTCTGGGCGCCATCCTGGAGCTGTCGGCCAACCGCTATCGTTGCAATCTTGAGCAACTGACGGTCATCGGCTCGGAAGAGCGCTGAAGAGGCCGGCCGGCCTCGTGTCCCCGGACAAAATGGTGTATGCATGGGCCGCGCTCCGGAAGGGGCGGGTCGCCGGGGTGCGGCCAGCAACGAGATGACGGTGAACAGCGGAAACGGACATGGACCAGGTCGATAAGATTGTCTCCTATATCAAGGCCAACAACATCCTCACCGTGTGTACGGCGCGGGACAACCTGCCCTGGTCGGCCAGTTGCTTCTATGCTTTCGACAAGGAGGCGATGACCTTCTACGTCCTGACCAGTCTCGACACCCGTCATGGTGCCGAGATGCGCGACAACCCGAACGTCGCCGGAACTGTCTCGTCGCAGCAGGCCAATGTCGCCAAGATTCGCGGATTGCAATTCGCCGGCCGAACCTTCCTGCTGTCGGGCGAGGCCGAAGAGCGGGGAAGGGCCCTTTACTACAAGCGGTTCCCGTTGGCGCGACTGCACGCGGCGCCTTTGTGGTCGATCGTTGCGGACACCCTCAAATATACCGACAATTCCTTCGGTTTCGGCACCAAGCTGCTGTGGGATCGCCCCCTCTGACGGGGGCGTCCCGGACCCGCTCCTTTCCGTCGGCAGGCCCTCACTTGTGGTGGTGTTTCGCGGCCCAGGCCTTGACCGCCGCCATGGTGATTTCGACATGGCGGTCCGGCTTGAGGTCGGTGTAAGCGGCAAGCACGGTGCCGTCGGGCGCGATGACGTAGGAAGTGCGGTCGGCCAACTCCGGTTTTTTGGCCAGAATCGCGTCATAGGCCTTCATGATCGTCTGGTCGGGATCGGCGGCGACGGCAAACTTGCTGCGGCATTCGCTGAGCGAGAAGCGGTCGAGCGTTTCGATGGCATCGTGCGAAACGCCGATCACGGTGGCACCCAAGGCGCGGAAGCCCTCGGTCGCCTCGGCGAAGTCATGGGCTTCCTGGGTGCACCCCGGGGTGAAGGCGGCCGGATAGAAATAGAGCACCACGGGGCCATTCTTCAGGGCCTGGGCCAGCGAAAAGGTGAATTCGGAACCTCCCAGGGAGGCGCTGGCGGTGAAATCCGGCGCCTTGCTGCCGACCGGCAGGGACGCCAAGGCCGGTGACGCGGTCAACAGGGCGGCAAGAACCGACATGGTCGCTGCTTTCATGATACCTCCCAACGGGGCCAATTGCCTTGGTGCGCCGGCCAGCCGGATCGGACGTCCAGTCCCGGTGGCGGTGGCGGGGGCACTTGCCCCATATTGGGGGGGTGATCGAGGGCTGCAAGGTGGCCGTCAGCCCTTCGGTCCTTGTCCGGCCGGCACGGCGGGGGCGAAAAAAGGACATTTTAAAAATCCGGTCTTTCGTATTCCCGTCTGTACGTCCTAAAGTCCCCCTGTTCAGTGAAGACAAAGGTTCGTCATGTCTATGGAGAAACCGAAAATCGGCTGGATCGGCCTTGGCCACATGGGCCTGCCGATGAGCCGCAATCTGCTTGCCGCGGGCTATCCCGTGGCGGTCTACAATCGCACCCGGTCCAAGTCGGCCAGTCTGGACTGCCCGTTTGCCGAGACCCCGGCGGCGCTGGCCCGGGACGTCGACATCCTGATCACCATGGTCTCGGACGATGCCAGCCAGGAGGCCATCCTGTTCGGCCCGAACGGCTTGGCGGCCGGATTGTCGGCCGGCAAGACGGTCATCAACATGGGGACCATCTCGCCGCAGGTCAGCCGCGACCACGCGTTGCGACTGGGGTCGCTGGGCGTGGATGTCCTCGACGCCCCGGTTTCGGGATCAGTGAAACCGGCCACCGATGGAACCCTGCTGATCCTGGTCGGCGGTCCGGCCTCGGCGTTCAAGCGATGCCAGCCGATCTTCGATGTTCTCGGCAAACGCACCTTTCATTTCGGCGGTCATGGGCAGGGCGCCAATGCCAAGCTTGCCGTCAACATGATGCTGGGCCTGACCTTGCAGGCGCTGGGCGAAGCGGTGGTCCTGGGCGCCAAGACGGGCCTCGATGTCGGCATGCTGCTCGATATGATCGGCGATGCCGCCGTTGCCTCGCCCATCGTTGCCATGAAAACGCCGGCAATTCGCGCCCAAGCGTTTCCCGCGGCGTTTCCGCTGAAACACATGGCCAAGGATTTCCGTCTGGCGGTAGCGGCAGCAGAGCGTTCAGGCGCTGCGGTGCCCCTGACGGCGACCGCAGCCAACAGTTTCGGCCAGGCCGAGCAGGACGGCCTGGGCGACTTCGACATCATGGCGGGCAGGAAAATTGGGAGTAGGTCCCTGCCGGCTTTCGGCCCTGCACTTTCATGCCCGCCCCGCTCACACGGACAACGGTGCACCCGGTCCGCGAAAAAAAAGTCACTGTGCGCGGGGTCAGTCGCCGCTCTCTTCGGCGGCGGCGTGAACCTGGCGGATGCATTCCCATTCCTCCAGGACCTCGTTGATCTGCTCAAGGCAATAATGGCGCGCCGATGGGACGTCGTAGCCATCGGACAAGAGGGCGTCGTAGTCGGTGTAGGCGTGGCGGACGAACGCCACCAGTGACAACCAGGCGACCTTGGCCGGGCTGCCTTTGCGCAGGCCGGCGGAATCCTCGGCCTGGTCCAGGATCAGGGTACGGTCGGCGTCGGGGATGGCCGGAGCCAAGCGGTCCAATTCTTCAGCAATTCGATCACGTCGGCTCATAGCAACCCCACGACGGCTCCGCTCAGGCAGGTGGCGATGGTGCCCGAGACGATGGACTTTGCGGCCAAGGCAATGATCTCGCCGCGGCGCTCGGGCACCATGGCCCCAAGGCCTCCGATCATGATGCCAAGGCTTCCCAGGTTGGCAAAGCCACATAAAGCATAGGTGACCATCAGACGGGATTTGGGGCTCAGGGCATCGGCCGGCAGGCCGGCCAGGCCGAGATAGGCGACGAATTCGTTCAGGACCGTCTTGGCCCCCATCAGGGATCCGGCGGTCAGGGCCTCGGACCAAGGCATGCCGATGGCCCACATGACCGGGGCAAACAGGTATCCGACGGCCCGCTGGACGGTGACGGGGGCGCCGCCGGCCTCGGGCAGCGCGGCCAGACCGATGTTGACCAGGGTCACCAGCGCGACCAGCACCAGCAGCATCGCCGTGATATTGACCAGCAGCCCGATGCCGTCGGTGGTGCCCCGCACAATGGCGTCCATGAAATTGGCCGCCCGGTGGTCAAGCTCCAGGCGCCGTGGCTCGTCGTCGGCGGCGAAAGGCACCATCAGGGCGCCGACGGCCAGGGCTGCCGGGGTGCTGATCAACGAGGCGATCAGGATGTTGCCCAGCGCGTTGGGAATGACCGGTCCCAGGATCGAGGCATAGATGACCATCATGGTGCCGGCGATGCCGGCCATGCCACAACTCATCATGGCAAACAGTTCACCGCGGGACATGCGGGCGAGATAAGGGCGGACCAGCAGCGGCGCCTCGATCATCCCGACGAAGACATGGACGGCCGCCCCCAGTCCTAGTGCGCCGCCCACCCCCATGCTGCGCCGCAAAAGCCAAGCAAAGGCGGCGACGATCTTTTGCATGATGCCCCAGTGGAACAGCAGGGATGACAGCGCGGAAATGGTCAGGACCAGGGGAAGAGCGCGGAAGGCCAGGATGAAGGATGCCTCCGGGTGAGTCTCGGCGAACGGCGTCGGCCCGCCGGCCAGGTAGCCGAACACGAACGAGGCTCCGGCATCCGTTGCCGTCTGAAGGGCCAGGACGGCACGGTTGAGCAGCAGAAAGATCCCTGACGAGCCCGGGACCTTGAGAAACAGGATGGCCAGGGCCATCTGCAAGGCAAGTCCGGCGAGGACAGTTCGCCAGGGAACGGCGCGGCGGTTCTCGCTGACGGCCCATGCCAGCGTCAGCAAACCAACGATGCCCAGCACCCCTTGTCCCGTCATTGCCACTCCCCCGTCTCGTCGCCGGCCTCAGGATGCCCACTGGCTATGAAAACCATGCCTGTGCGATGCCTTTCGTCCCTGCCGGCGCGACCCCATCCTCATTACACGAGACTTCCCCCCGCGAGAAGACGCGCTTGTCAGGAGAGTGAAGATGTTGATCGGTCGGCCGCGTGACATTCCGTCCTCGGAGATCACCTCCAGGACCGCCTATCTCAGCCGCAGGCAATGGCTTGCCGGGGCCGGCGCCCTGGTCCTGGCAGGCGGCCCGGCGGCCCGCGCCAGGGCATCGGGGTTGGGGCCGATCGCCAAGTCGACCTTTTCGGTCGACGAGAAACCGACCTCGCTGGAAGACATCACCCACTATAATAATTTCTACGAGTTCGGCACGGACAAGGACCAGCCGGCACGGAACGCGCCCGGACTGTTGAAAACCCGGCCCTGGACGGTGCGGGTCGACGGCGAATGCCATCATCCGGGGACCATCGACATCGACGATCTGGTCCGCACGTCGGCTTGGGAAGAGCGGATCTATCGGCACCGTTGCGTCGAGGCCTGGTCGATGGTGATTCCTTGGGTCGGCGTGCCCCTGGCCGCCGTTCTCAGCCGTTTCGAGCCGACCGGAAATGCCAAGTTCGTCGCCTTCGAGACTTTGTCCGACGACAAGCAGATGCCGGGCGAACGATCGCTTGGGATGTTCCCCTGGCCCTACCGCGAGGGCCTGCGCATCGACGAGGCGATGCACCCCTTGGCCCTGCTGGCCGTCGGTCTTTATGGCGATGTGCTGCCGGCGCAGAATGGCGCCCCAATCCGATTGGTGGTGCCGTGGAAATACGGGTTCAAGGGCATCAAGTCGATTGTCGCCATTCGTTTCGTGACGGAACAGCCGCCGACATTTTGGAACATGCTGGCACCCGGCGAATACGGTTTCTATTCCAACGTCAATCCCGGCGTCGATCACCCGCGCTGGACTCAGGCCAAGGAGCGTCGCATCGGCGAGTTCCTGCGGCGGCCCACGTTACCGTTCAACGGCTATGCCGATCAGGTGGCCAACCTTTATTCCGGCATGGACCTGAAGGTGTATTTCTGATGTCGCGCCCGGTTCGCCTGACAGCCCAGGCGGTTCTGCGCATCGCCTTGCACGGCCTGTGCGCCCTGCCGGCGGTTGTCCTGGTGGTCGAGGGCCTGTCTGGCGGTTTGGGTGCCAATCCCATCGAGGCGTTGATCCGCGGGTTGGGGGATTGGGGTTTGCGGTTCCTGGTGATGGCGTTGGCGGTGACGCCGGTCCGCCGGCTGGCCAGGCTGCCGACCCTGGCACGGTACCGCCGCATGCTGGGACTCTGGGCGTTCGCCTATGTCCTGCTGCATGTGTCCGCCTATGTGGTACTGGACCAGTTCTTCGACTGGGCGGCGATCGGCAACGATATCGTCAAGCACAAGTTCATCACCGTCGGCATGGCGGCCGTGACGCTTTTGATCCCGCTGGCGGCCACCTCGACGTCGGCCATGATCCGTCGATTGGGCGGAAAACGATGGCGCACGCTGCATCGACTGGTTTATGTGGCCGGCCCATTGGCGGCGATTCACTACATTTGGATGGTGAAGGCCGATATCCGGCAACCAGTGGTGTATTTGTTGATCGTCCTGTTGCTTCTTGGCTGTCGTGTGGCCTTTCTGGCACAAGAAAGAATTGAAAGAAACTAATATTCATTTCGCAATGCACAAAAACACTAATGTCACTGCAGGAATTTCATCAAATCATGACTTTTTAATTACATTAGTCATATTCTTTCTCGAATGTGATATACCGAAGGTGGTCTGGAAGTTCAAGTGACGTCGGAGAATTTCATGTGATATACTGTTTTCCGTCTCCCGGTATAGGACGTCGTGCTGAATAATCACAACAGTCGCTGGGATGGAGGACGCGATGAGGCCGTTGGAAACACACCTCGAGATGAGCTCCCATTTGTGGATGTACAATCGTGTCAAAGAACTTCTGACCAGAGAAGGAATGCTCAGTAGACATGCGACTGATGATGAAGTGCGTGCCGCTGTCAATCGCTGGATCGAGATGATGGAGCGCGCACAAAAGGGATCACTGGTCGCCCATTGAATGTTTACCGATATTATCGATAAGTCTGTGTCTCGTGAGGCCGGACCGGAAAAAATGCGGTCGTGAATTGGCTCAGGTCAGACCGATGTACTCTCTTTGATCCGGTGTCCGTTCCAGATTTTGAGACGTGTCTCGGATTTGCCACGCGATCAATCCCGTCTCGATGGGTGTAATTCCCTTCCATCGGTTGGGATCGTTGTCTAAAATTTTTCCCATGTATCGCGCCGTGACCATTCTCCTGCTGCTTGCCCTGTTGCCGGCCGTCTGTTTTGCCCAGGCGGCGCCGAAGGGCTGCTTTTCCAAAGCCGAAGAGACTGCCGAACAGATCGTCCGGTTTGGACTGCGTTTGCGTGAAGGGGCCAGGGCCTGCGAGGGCAAGCCGTGGGATGCCCATACCGGGGCCCTGTGGGATCAGGTTGACCAGCGGTTCGGTCCGCGCTTTGCCCAACAGACTGAAGTGCGCCGCCGCGCCTTCGTCCGCGAATTCTCCGATGATGCCGACAATCGCTTGGATCGGTGGAACGCCCGGACTGTCATGTTTTACCGCAACTATCCGGTCTCGGAGGTCTATTGCGCCGAGGTCAAGGGCCAGATGGAGCACCTGTTGAAGGCAGGTTGGTCCGTCGCCACCAAGGCGTCGAAGGTGGCCGCGGATGCCGTGCGCATGGATTATCGCATCTGCCCTTGAGACAGGAGGCGTGGTTAAGGCTGGAAGCGAGGGGGGCTTTCGCGGATCCGCGCGGCGCGCGGTCATTGGGCATCGAGATGCAGGCCCTGCCGTCCGCGATGTGGCAGGGCCATCCTGTCAAACTTCGCGGCCGCCGTTGTGGGCCGACCAGGCAATCGGGTCGTGCAGGAACTTGCGGACTTCCTCCAGAGCGGGTTTGTCGAAATATCCCTTGGCCTCGGCGACGTCGACGACGTCCCACCAATTGGCCAGGTAACGGATCTCGACGCCGACATCTTCCAGGGTCTTGATGGCACCGGGGAACACGCCGTAGAAGAACACCACGAAGGCATGGCGCACGTCGGCGCCCGCACGCCGCAGCGCCCTGCAGAAGTCGACCTTGCTGGCTCCGTCGGAGGCTAGATCCTCGACCAGAATGACGCGGTCGCCTTCGCGCAGACGTCCTTCGACCTGTGCCGCCCGTCCGGATTCCTTCGGCTCTTTGCGAACGTAGAGCATCGGCAGGGCCAGCTCTTCGGAAATCCAACTGGCAAAGGGGATGCCCGCGGTTTCACCGCCGGCGACGGCGTCGATCGATTCGAAGCCCACCTCATTGGTGATTTCGGCGGCGGACATCTGGATGATCCGGCGCCGTGCCCGCGGGAAGGACATGACACGCAGCAGATCGACATAGACCGGGCTCTTCCAGCCCGAGGTCAGCGTGTAAGGTTCGCTCGGACGGAAATTGATGGCGCCGATCTCAAGCAAGATTCGAGCGGTGACAAGTCCTGCCTGTCGCTGCTCGGGCGTGCGGGAAACGGATTGCATAGGCATCTCTCCTAAGGACCCCGGCGGATGAGGCGGGCGAGGGAAGTGCATCTCCGACGCCCGTGCACGAACGATGGTCTATTCCAGAATTGGCGTGAAAAAACCCTTGGCGCGGGGTATAGGGCTAAAAGGCCATCCGGTGCAACAGGAAGGGCGGGGGGGACGATGAAGAATCTGGTCCGGGTCGAGCGGTCGGGTACGGTTGCCACGGTTGTCATCGACCGCCCGGACCGGCTGAATGCCATCAATCTTGCGACCTGGCGCCAGTTGGCCGAGGTCTTCACGGCGCTCGGTAACGATATGGCGATCCGTTGCGTCGTTTTGCGCGGACAGGGCGAGAAAGCCTTTGCCGCCGGTGCCGACATCGGCGAATTCTCGGAAACCCGGGCGAATGCGGCGCAGGCTGCGGCCTATGACCGGTGCTTGCGCGAGGGACTTGCCGCCGTGGCGGCTTGTCCCCATCCGGTGATCGCGCAAATCTACGGCGCCTGCGTTGGCGGAGGGCTGGAACTGGCGGCGGAATGCGATCTGCGGTTGTCCGCCCGGTCCGGGCGGTTCGGTGTCCCGGTCGGCAGGATCGCGGTGACCATGACCTTGCCGGAACTGGCGGCCGTCCAGCGGCTGATTGGCCAGGCCGCCATGTTGGAAATCCTTCTCGAGGCGCGGGTCTTCGACGCCGCCGAGGCGTTGGCCAAAGGCCTGGTGCATCGGGTTGTCGACGATGCCGACCTGGAGGCCGAAGTGGCCGCGACGGTCGGCCGGATCCTGGCCAATGCCCCGTTGGTGAACCGCCGTCACAAGGCGTTCTGCCGGATGGCCGCGGCCGGCGGACCGTTTTCGGCGGAGGCCGAAGCTCTGGCGCACGATTGCCTGGCCAGCGAAGATCATGCCGAGGGTCTGGCCGCCTTTGCCGAAAAGAGGCCGGCGCGTTTTACCGGACGCTGACGGCAGTGGGGACGATGGTCTCTCAAACCTCGTCCCAGTCGGGGTCTTCGGCACAAAGGATGTCGTAGACTTCCTCGACGATGGTTGGCCGCAGCGGCTGCTGGCTGCCCAGGGTGCGGCGTTGGCCGGCCATCCACAAACGGGCTTCGATCAATTCGGCCAGCGTTGCGCCGGTCTCGATGATTTCCACCAGATGCTCGTCGTCGGCCTGGCCGATCACCTCGGTGACCTGTTGGCGGGTCAGAGTCATGTCTTACCCTCCCCTTGACACGGGAACGCCATCGTTCCTGGACACCCGGTCGGATGCTTGCGCCAGGGGGCGCGCCCCTTGGGCGAGCGGATGCCGAAGAAAGCCTGACTCGGCCAGGGACGATCGTCAACAGGCGGGGAGGGGGGATTGCGAAACGGGTCTATCCGGCTTAAGCCGAACGACCTTTATCCGGCCGGCTCGCCCAAGAGGGCGACCCGGCCGGATTGCTGAGAATGGTGGGGGATCAGGCGGGGCCGCGCCGCCGGCTTCTCAAGGCCTCTTCCTCGGCTTCGGCAGCGCAACCGGCGCAAAGCTTGGCGTAAGGGGTCGCTTTCAGTCGTTCGGGTTCGATCGGTTCATTGCAAGACCCGCAAATGCCCGTCGATAGGGGCCCCTGGCCACGATGCCGGGCGCTTTCAACGGCGGCCTCGGTGAACAGAGCCGCCACGTCGGCGGCGAGGTCGATTTCGTCCATAGTTGTCCTTCCTGACGAAAAGCCATTGCCTCTGAAGAGTGGAATGATAGCGCTTTGTTACGTCGTGTTCACGTGTTGCAGGGCTACCATTCCAAAATGCCGGAGCGCCCCGGTAGGGCGATGCCGGGTCGGCGGGCGTCCGCCGCCGCTGTCGGGAGTGCTGGTGTCCGTCGCCATCCAGGCCTGGTGATCCGGCACTCGTATATCGGTTGAAATTTCTCGACCGCAAGGGGGCCGCGACCAAGGATTGCGGCGCGCCATTGACAGAACGGTCCGTCCGACGTAATCGGGGCAGCTTCGGCAAAGGCCGATGGACGGAGGGGCGATGGCGGAAGAACGGGTCTGGGTCCTGGCGGACGATCGTGCCGGCAATGTGGTCCAGGTGGTTGGTGTCGCCGAAGCCTTGGCGGAACCCTTCGCCGTGCGCGATATCCGCTACGATCAGCGGGGCCGGTGGGCCAATCTGTTGCGCGGCGCCAGCCTGATCGGTGTCGACCGCGCGTCTCGCGCCGCTTTCCAGCCCCCCTGGCCGCGGTTGGTGATCGGCGCCGGCCGCCGGACGGCTCCCATCGCACGTTGGCTGAAGCGGGTGTCCGGTTGCCGCCTGGTTCAGATCATGGACCCCGGCTGGCCGGGGCGTGGCGACTTCGACTTGATCGCCCAACCGATGCACGACGGCGGATCGTCGGCGGTGAATGTCATCGAGACCTTGGGATCCTGCCATCGGGTCAGCCCCAGTCTACTGGCCACAGAGGGAGCGCGCTGGGCTCCCCGTCTGGCCCATCTGCCGCGTCCCTATCTGCTTGTGGTGGTCGGTGGCGATACCAAGGACTACGCTTTTCCACCGGAGCGCGGCCGCGAACTGGCAAAGGCGGTGGGAATGATGCATGGGGTCATGGGCGGGTCGGTCCTGCTGACCACCAGCCGGCGCACGACTCCCGATCTGGGCCGGTCGGTGATACGGGGCATGCCATCCCCGCGCCACATCTACGAGTGGAGTGAAGGCACCGACAATCCCTATCACGGCTTTCTGGCCCTGGCCGATTGCGTGGTGGTCACCGGGGATTCCATGAACATGTGTTCGGAGGCCTGCGCCACCCCGGCCCCGGTTCATATTTTCGCGCCGCCCGGTTTGGTCAACCGCAAGCACGCCCGGCTGCACCAGTTGCTGTTCGAAAAAGGCTATGCCCGGCCGCTGGATGGCGAGGTCGTGTCTTTTGTCCATCCGCCGCTGAATGCAGCGATGGACGTCGCCGCCGAGATCCGGCGACGCGGTCTTCTGTGACCCTGGACGGGGACCCTTCGTCCCGGTCCGCCCAAGAAAGCGTTCATCCCCTGGCGGCTGCGCCCCTCGGGCGGGGCACCGTTGGCTTTTTCGATGCTCATATCATTGTGTGATCACTGGTGCTGTGCGCCTTCGGGCTGCATAGTGCGTAACCGTGATTGTTTTCTATCTGGTGTGATCGAGGCCTTGAAGCGATGAACGCCCTGTCTCCGGCGCAATGTGTGGGCTACGTGGCATTCGCCGTGGGCGTGTGTGCCTTTTTGCAGCGCGATGATCGTCGCTTGAAGCTGCTGAACGCCACCCAGTGTCTGGTCTATGCCCTGCATTTCGTGCTGCTGGGCAATCTTCCCGCGACTGCCAGTTCGATGGTATCCGGCGTCCGGTCGGCCTTGGCGTTGCGTACCCGTTCGCCTTACGTGGCGCTGGCCATTTTCGTTGTCGGGGTCGCCGTCGGGGCCGTCTTTGTGCAAAACAGCGTGGGATGGTTGCCGGTCGTCGCCTCAAGTCTCGCCACCATCGCGGTGTTTTTCCTGGATGGGGTGCGGTTGCGCCTGGTGCTGTTGAGCAGCACGCTGCTGTGGTTGGGCAACAATCTGTTATGCGGGTCGATCGGCGGCAGCCTGCTGGAGGCCACGGTCGCCGTGGTCAATGGGGCGACGATCTTAAGGATGTGCCGTGACCGCCAGCGGGCCATCGCCCAGGAGTGAGCGCAGGGCTTGGCGGTGCAACTCGGCCGACGCTTCGCTGAAACAGCAGAAGAAGACGGTCTTCACGGTGGGCGCGGCGCCCAGTGCCGCCAGGACGGCGCCGACGGCGATCGGCGCGGCCCGCATCGCGGGGAAGGCATAGACTCCGGTCGAAATGGCGGGAAAGGCGATGCTGCTCAAGGTCCGCTCGGCCGCCAGGGCGATCGAGGTGCGGTAACAGGACGCCAGCAGGACATCCTCGTCCTGGCCTCCGCCCCGCCACACCGGCCCCACCGTATGGATGACGAAACGGGCCGGCAGGTCATAGCCGCCGGTGATCTTGGCCTGGCCGGTGGGGCATCCGCCCAGTGTTCGGCATTCTTCCAGCAGACGCGGTCCGGCCGCGCGATGAATGGCTCCGTCGACGCCGCCGCCGCCCAACAGGCTCGCGTTGGCGGCATTGACGATGGCGTCGACGTCAAGCCGGGTGATGTCACCGACCTGAACGACAAGATCGGCCGTCACCAGCAATTAGACCGCCTTGGAATGGCGGGCTTCGCCCGGTTTCAGATAGCGGTCGAACACCGCACAAGCGGCGCGGACCAGCGGGCGCCCCTGATCGGTTACCAGAACCGTGCGACCCTGGCGAACCACCAGTCCGTCGGTCTCCAACCCGGCAAGCTTGTCGAGGTCGTCGTCGAACTGGGCCGGGTCGGCGCCGAAACGGGCACAGACCGCGTCCACGTCGAGGGCCAGGTCGCACATCAGCCGTTCGATCAGGGCGCGACGCAATAGATCGTCGGCGGTTACGGCGATGCCCCGGGCAGTGGCAAGCCGGCCGCTTTGGATCATTTGCTTGTAGGCGTGGATCGAACCTTCGTTGGCCACATAGCCTTGCGGTAGCGAGCCGATGCCCGATGCCCCGAAACCCAGCAGAACCGGTGCCGCGTCGGTGGTGTAGCCCTGGAAATTGCGATGCAGCCGGCGTTCCTTCAAGGCGATCGCCATCTCGTCGTCGGCGCGGGCGAAATGATCGAGACCGACCTGGACATATCCCAGGGCTGCCAAGCGGTTGGTGGCCATGTCGTACTGCGCCCAGCGCTCGGCCGTGTCGGGCAGCGCCGCCTCGGGGATCAGGCGCTGGTGTTTCTTCATCCACGGCACATGGGCATAGCCAAACAGGGAAATGCGGGCCGGAGCAAAGGCCACCGCCTTGTCGATGGTCTCGGCCAGGCTGTCCACCGTCTGGTGCGGCAGGCCATAGACCAGGTCCATGTTGATATGGGTGACCCCGTTGGCGCGCAGCCAGTCGACCACCCGGGCAGTGACGTCGTGGGGCTGAATTCGATTGATCGCTTCCTGCACCACGGGATTGAAGTCCTGGACTCCGATGCTGGCGCGGGTGACGCCGCAACCGGCCATCGCCGCCACATAGTCCTGGTCGGCGGTCCTGGGGTCCAACTCGACGGCAATTTCGGCGTCGTCGGCAAAGCGGAACAGCCGACGCAGGCGTTCGACCGTGGCGACGAAATCGGCCGGGGTCAGGATGGTCGGACTGCCACCGCCGAAATGCAGATGCCGGGCGGTCATCGGTGCCGGTAGCCGTTCGGCGACCATCTCCATTTCGCGCCACACACAGTCCATGTAGGCGGCCACGGGCGCGTACTGGCGGGTGATCTTGGTGTGGCAGCCGCAGAACCAGCACATTTCGGCGCAATAGGCGACATGGACATACAGCGACAGGGGCGTCTCGGCCGCCATCCCGGACAGCCATCGGCCGTAAAGATCAGGCCCGACCGCCGGCGAAAAATGCGGTGCGGTGGGATAGGAGGTGTAGCGGGGAACCCGCAGATCGTATTTGGCCGCGAGGGTGTGATCCATGATCATTCCTGGTTATCCGGCCGGAAGCCTATCCGGTTCAGGCAGGGGGCGCAACCCAACGGGCCGTGTGGTCAAAGACCCGTGGCGTCGTCGTCAGGTGGTTGCCAGATTGAAAAGGTCGGAAGGCTTGGCGACCAGTTCGAACAGCAGGCGCCCGCACACCGCCAGCACCAGCAGCGCCAGCAGGATCCGGACCTGCTCGGCCTTGAGGCGCGACGCGAAGCGGGCGCCCAACTGGGCGCCGACGACACCACCGATCAGCAGCGTCAGCATCAGGATGACATCGACGGTCTGGGTCTGTATCGCCTGCAGGAAGGTGACCGCGGCGGTGACGAAGACAACCTGGAACAGCGAGGTGCCGATCACCACCGAGGTGGGGATTTCCAAAAGGTAGATCATCATCGGAACCATGATGAAGCCGCCGCCGACGCCCATCAGGGCCGCCAGCAAGCCGCCGACCGATCCCACCGCCAGCGGCAACAGCAGGCTGATGTAGAGCCCCGACCGGGGAAACCGCATCTTGAAGGGCAGGCGTGCCCCCCGGTGGTGGTGCCGTTTGTGGGCGGGGCCGGGGCGGTGCGATAAAACCAGGGCGCGCACGCTTTCCAGCAGCATGGTGCCGCCGACAAAACCCAAGAACACCACATAGCACAGGGTGATGGTCAGATCGACCTGGCCGATGCTGCGCAGCCGCGCGAACAGCCACACCCCGAGGACGGCGCCAAGGGTGCCGCCGGCGACCAGCACGAGGCCCATCTTGATGTCGACGTTGCGGCGCCGCCAATGGGCGATGACGCCCGAAACCGACGCTCCGACGACCTGGTTGGCGCCGGTGGCGACGGCGACCGGCGAGGGCACGCCCAGAAAAATCAGCAGAGGCGTGAGCAGGAACCCGCCACCGACCCCGAACAGACCCGACAGAAATCCGATCCCGCCGCCCAACAAAAGCAGGACGACAATGTTCAGGGAAACTCCGGCGATGGGAAGATAGACACTCACGCCATGCTCAGTCCGGTTCGCTGACCACCGGGGCTCCGGCCGCGACCCAGGCCAGCAGGCCACCCGCCAACCGGTTGATCTCACCTTTGTATCCACTTTGGACCAGTTGCGCCGCGGCCATGCCGCAACGGTTGGCCGAACGGCATTGGAGGAGCAGTTTCTTGCCGGGCGGCACTTCGGGAAGTCGGGCCGGATCGAACTCAGACAGGGGCAGCAGATGGGCTCCCGCAATATGGGCAGCGGCGAATTCAGGACGTTCCCGCACATCGATGACGACGACGCTGCCGGCATTCACCCAGGCCAGCGCCGTGTCGACGTCGACCATCTTGACTTGTTCGCTCATGTCGTCCTTTCCAGGTCCGAGGCGTGGGCGGTCGCAGCGATGAGCGGCCCACGTGAATCCTTCTATGATGGGGATAGGCCTCCGCCTGTGCAAGGGCGAGGTCAGGACGCCGCCGGGTGGATCCGCTTGTGGATGCGCCGGTGGTGATGCAGCCGTTTAGGTGCCGGGACGTGCCGCGCGGACGCGGTCACTTTCGAGCGGTGCGTCCGTTTTCCGGCATGGCTATGCCCATGCCGGTGCTTGGCTGGGGACAGATGATGCTTTGTGTGGCTGTCGGCCGACGCTGCGTGATGCCGATGGACGGCAGGCTGCGCCGCCTCCGCCCGCGGTGTGGCAACCAGCAGGAGCGCAATGGCCATTGCGGCCGCGGCGAAGGAGGAGCAACGAAGCATGGCGCGATCGTCCCCGATGAGCGGTGAGACAGAATGCCTGCTTGCCGGCGTGTCGTAAAGGGCGAGATGGGTTGGCGCGGATGGGCGGATGGCGTTACTGTCCGGCTGTGGTGCCGGTGGGCGAGGGAATGGGGTGATGGACGAAAGCGTGTTGGATGTTCGCGGGTTGACCTGCCCCCTGCCGGTTCTGCGCGCCCGCAAGACATTGAAATCCCTGGCCCCCGGGGCAGTGCTGGTGGTCCTGGCGACCGATCCCAGCTCGGTGCGGGATTTCCAGATTTTCTGCCAGCAGACCGGCCACGTCCTCGACAGCTGGGACGAGGACGTGGAGGGAGTCTTCCGCTACCGGTTGATCAAGACCGAAGGCGCCTGAAGGGCGGATTTCCGTCCTGTGCGGGGCCGTCTATCGGTCTCCCAGATCCATAGCCAGCAGGGCCGAGCTAAGGCATTTGCCGTGGGCATCCAAGGCCAGCGAGCGGGTGACCCCGCCGCCCAGAGCCTTTTCCATGACGAAATTCAGGGCGCCAAGGCTTGGAATCTCGTAGCGGGTGACGGTGCCGTGGACGATGCCGGCGAAATGGGCCTTGACCCGGTCCGCCGTGACCCGTGCGGCCAGCAACGAATAGTCGGCTTGGTCAAAGGCGATCACGGAAATGTTCGAGATGTCACCCTTGTCCCCGGTCCGGGAGTGGGCGATGTCGCGCAGTTTCATCTTAGGGCTCCAGCAGTTGGACGGTTGCGGTGACGCTATCGCGCGGGATCAGGGTCGAGACGATGGCGACCACCTGGCGGACCGACTTGACGGCACCGCCGCCGCTGGCCGGACCATTGGTGTAAAGAGCCTCCACCTCGTTGGCGATGCGGACGGCTTCGGCACGGCTGGCAGTGCGACCGGCGACGCGCAGGCGAACCTCCCTGGGCGACGTTCCGTCGTCTGTTCGCGGTGCGCCGTGGATGGCGTCAAAGCCGATCAGATCGAACCGCAGTTCGTCGCTTTTGACGCCGATCAGCGCCAGACGCTCGGCCACGATGTCCCTGGCCAGGCGGCCTCTGGCCAGCGCATTGGGGCCGGCATAGGAGATCTGGCCCTCACCCACGAAGCTGTCGACATATCCCACCGAGACCTTCAGGGTCTGGGGCCGCGGATGACCGGTTGCCCCCGATACCGACACGCGGTCCGGCCCGATTTGCGCGACGCGAACCGACGAAAAGTCGGCGACCACGTCGGGGGTCAGATAGCGGGCGGGATCGTGGATCTCGTAAAGCAGTTGTTCCTTTACCGTCCGGGGGGTGACGGCCCCGCCCGATCCGGCCACCTTGGTGATGACCGCCGATCCGTCCGGTGAGACTTCGGCGATGGGGAAGCCCAGGCGGGCCAGGCCGGCAACATCCTTGACCCCGGGGTCGGCGAAATATCCCCCCGTCACCTGACCGGCGCATTCCAACAGATGTCCGACCAGCGTCCCCTTGCCCAGCCGGTCCCAGTCGTCCATCTTCCAGCCGAACTCATGGATCAACGGGGCCAGGAACAGGGCCGGGTCGGCGACCCGGCCGGTAACCACCACGTCGGCTCCGGCTGCAAGGGCCTGGACCAACGGCTGTGCGCCCAGATAGGCATTGGCCGAGACCAGGGGCTTGCCGAATTCGGCGACCGTTTCGCCGGTTTCGATGAGTCGCGCCTGGCTTTGTTGCACCGTCGCGAGGACGTCATCGCCGCTCACCGCGGCAACCCGCACCGACCCCAGGCCAAGCTCTTGCGCCACGGCCCGGATCCTGTCGGCGGCAGCCAGAGGGTTGGCGGCGCCCATGTTGGTGATGATGCGGATGCCCTTTTGCCGGCACGATGGCAGGACCGCCCGCATGCGGTCCTCCAACAACGGGTCATATCCCTTGGTGGGGTCCGCCAATCGCGCCTGCTGGGCGATAGCGATGGTCCTTTCCGCCAGACATTCGAAAACCAGGTAGGCGATATCGCCTTTTTCGGCAAGTTCGACGGCGGGTTCGATCCGGTCGCCGGAATAGCCGGCTCCGGCACCGATACGGATGGATGTCATTGTTCTAGGACTCCTTTGGCGGCGTCAGGTCACAAGGGAAAGACGCCGAAGAGAACGCTGGCGGCGGTCATGGCCACCGATGCTCCGAAGAGGAAGGGGATGGAGAATTTCTGGTGCTCACCCAAGCCGATGCCGCACAGTCCCACCACCAGGAAGGTGGCCGGGGTCAGCGGGCTGACCGGGAAGCCGGTGGTCATCTGGCCCAGCACGGCGGCCTGTGCCACCTGGATCGGATTGCCGCCGAAGCTCTTGTAGACCTCGGCCACGACCGGCATGACGCCGAAGTAAAAGGAGTCGGGGTCGAATAACAGGCTCAAGGGCATGGAGATCAGACCCAGGCCGAAGGGAATGTGTCCGGCCATGTCGGCGGGGATGTGGGCGACCGCCGCCTGGGCCATCGCGGGCAGCATCTTGGTTCCGGTCATGATGCCGGTGAAGACGCCGGCCGCCAGCAGAATGCTGGCCATCATCAGGGCGGCCTTGGCATGGGCGTCGACACGTTCCTTCTGCATGGCGACATCCGGGTAGTTGATCATCAGGGCGAGAACGGTGCCCACCATGAACATGACCACCGGGTCGACCCACCCGCCGATCATCACCGTCATGATGACGACGGTCAGCGGCAGGTTGATCCAGAAAAGATGAGGCCGGCGGATGGCCTGTTGCTGGGGGGACAGCTGGCGCTGGTGGGCGGTCGCGTCGTGGTCCAGGCCGGCTAGGCCCAGGCGCCGTTCCTCCCGTTTGCCCAGCAGGAAGGCGGTCGCGAAGACGAACACCAGGCCGATCACCTGGACCCCGATCAGGGGCGTGAAAATGTCCGTCACCGGGACCTTGAGGGCTGCCGCCGAGCGGATCATCGGGCCTGTCCAGGGCAGGAAATTGACGCCCGCCGCCAGCGAGGTGACACAGGCCAGGATGCGGCGCTCCATGCCCAGTCGGTCGAACAGGGGGAGCATGGCCGGGATGGTGATCAGGAACGTCACGGCGCCCGACCCGTCCAGGTGGATCAGGAGGGCCAGCAAGGCCGAACCCATGGTGATGCGGGTTGGCCGGGTACCGACCACTTTGAGGATCGCCTCGATGATCGGATCCATCATGCCGGCATCCGACATGACGCCGAAGAAGATGATGGCGAAGACGAACATGCCGGCCACCGGGGCGATGGATTTGATGCCGTCGATGATGAATTTGCCGGTACCCAGGCCGAATCCTCCGAACAGGGCGGCCAGGATGGGAATGGCGATCAGGGCCACCAGGGGAGACATCCGGTTCGACATGATGGCGACGAACAGGACGACAATGGTGGCCAATCCCAATACTGCAAGCATGGACTGTCTCCGGGGCGTTGTTTTTGCAACAGGGTCGAGCCTGTTGCCTGTTCTTAAATAGTTCTGTGAGCGGCGGTTATCGAAGAGGATTTCCATCGGAATGATGGATTTTTGCACTGCAATATTCCGCTTTTTCACTTTATTGATATTGTGTGCTGACCTAAAAATAAATAAAATGAATTTATGTTATTTTGGTAATTAAGAATGTCTATGATTCCCCATCCGCGTCAGATCCGGGCCTTCCTGGCGGTTGCCCGCCTGGGCAGTTTCACCCGTGCCGCGGCCGAAGTGCATCTGTCGCAGCCGGCCCTGACCGTCCAGATTCGTCAGCTGGAAGAGGGGCTGGGCGTGCGTCTGTTCGACCGTGACAAGCGGCAGGTGCGTCTGACCGCTGCCGGTCGCAGTCTGCTGGCGCCGCTGGAACGGGTGCTGGTGGATCTCGATGCGGTGTTGAACACCAGCCAGGATCTGGCCGCCTTGCGTCGCGGCAAGGTCGTCCTGGCAACCCTGCCGTCGGTCGCCGCCGGCCTTTTGCCGCAGGCCATGCGCCACTTTCAGGACCTGCATCCGGGGGTCGAGGTGGTGGTGCTTGACGTGGTCGCCGAGATGGTCGTGCAACTGGTGAAGAGCGAAACGGCGGAATTCGGACTGGGGACCCGGCTGACTCCGGACCGCGCGGTCACCGTCGATGACTTCCTGATCGACCGGCTATGGGCCTTTTACCCCGACGGTCATTCCCTGGAGCGGGTACCAACGCTGTCGGTGCCCGAAGTGGCCGCCTTTCCCCTGATTCTGACCGGGCGCAACAGCAGTGTGCGAGTGTTGTTCGAGCGGGCGCTGGCCCGCCAAAACCTGGAGATCCGCATCGCCGGTGAAGCCAACTATATGTCGACGGCGCTGGGAATGGTCCGGGCCGGCCTGGGGGTGGCGGTCTTGCCGGCATCGGCCGCCGAAGCCGGATCGGTGGCCGGAATCGCGGCGCGACCGATCCAGGCGTCCTGGCTGACGCGGCGTATCGGCATTATCCGGCGGGCCGGCTGCGGGCTGTCTCCCGCTGCTGAGCGGTTTGTCGAGGTCCTGCGCCAGACTGCCGCCGGGGAGCCGTTGCGCTACTTCGCCCTGGCCGATGCCAAAGCGAAGTAGGGGGGCAGGCGTTCCCGCCTGCCAAATATCAGGCCGGTCGCGCCGGCGTCCCCGCACACCGGCGGGGACGCCGGCGCTACTATTAAATCACAGGGACGGCAACTCACAGCGCATGCAGAACGGGACCGGCGTTGCCTTGGGTCAGGTTGCGGTAGCGGGCCAGGGCCCACAGGGGGAAGAAGGCACGGTAGCCGTGATAGCGCAGGTAGAAGACGCGGGGGAAGCCGACGGCGGTGAACAGGTCCTCGTCCCACAGGCCTTCGTCGTTGCGGTTGGCCAGCAGATAGTCGATGCCCTTGGCCACCGCCGGGTTGGCGGCCTCGCCGGCGGCCATCAGGCCTAAGAGGGCCCAGGCGGTCTGCGAGGGCGTGCTGGTGATGGCCTCGCCGCGCGGTTGATCGTCCCAGTAGGAGCGGCCGTCTTCGCCCCAGCCGCCGTCGGGGCGCTGGCGGGACAGCAGCCAGGCGACGGCCTTGCGGGTCGGTGAGCTGTCATGGGGAACGCCAGCGGCATTGAGGCCGGCCAGGGCCGACCAGGTCCCATAGACATAGTTGGTGCCCCAGCGGCCGAACCAGGAACCATCGGCCTCCTGTTCGGCCAAAAGATAGGCGACGCCGTTTCTGACCACCGGGTCGGCCCGCTTGGCCCCCAGCATCGACAGGGCCGAAACGCAGCGGGCCGAGACGTCCGCCGTGGGCGGGTCCAAAAGGGCGCCGTGATCGGCGAAGGGGATGTGGTTCAAGGCATAGTGGGTGTTCTCGGCGTCGAAGGCGCCCCAGCCGCCGTCGCTGCTTTGCATGCCCCGGATCCAGGCCGCGCCCCGTTGCACCACGTCGGCATAGCGTTTGGAGTCCAGCCGGTCGAGGGCGGCCATCACCACCGCGGTGTCGTCGACGTCGGGGTAGTGGGCGTTGGCATATTGGAAGGCCCAGCCGCCCGGCGCCAGGTAGGACCGCCGCACCGCCCAGTCGCCCACCACGTCGGTGATCTGGCGTTTCACCAGCCAATCGGCGGCTTGCCGGGCCGCGGACAGGCAGTCCTGGTCGCCGACCTCGAGCAGGGCGTGGCAGGCCAGGGCGGTGTCCCAGACCGGCGAGACGCAGGGCTGCACCCAGGCCCGGTCGCCTTCGTCCACCACCAGCTTGCGCAGCGCCCGCTTGGCCGTCACCACCCGTGGATCGGCGGGGGGCACCCCCAGCACGTCATACATCAGGACCGCATTGACCATGGCCGGGAAGATCGCTCCCAGTCCATCCTCGCCGTTCAGCCGTTCGCTCACCCAAGCCTCGGCCAGGGCGATGGCCCGCCGCCGTGCCGGCTTGGGGAAAAACCGTTCGATCCGCTGCAGGACGACGTCCAGGCCGCGGAAGAAATGGGCCCAGCGTGAGCGCGCCGGCTCGGTATGCCAGTTGCGCACGGCGTTGGGGGCCACGACGAACAGTTCGCGCACATCCACCTGCAAGGGATTGCGCGCCTGGGGCTTGGTCGCCATCAGCACCAGCAGCGGCACGATGACCGTGCGCGACCAATAGCTGACCTTGTCCAGGTGAAAGGGGAACCAGCGCGGCAACAGCATGATCTCGACCGGCATCACCGGCACCGCCCGCCAGGGAACCTGGCCGAACAATGCCAGCAGGGTGCGGGTGAAGACGTTGGCCGCGGCCGCCCCGCCATGGGCCAGGATCGCCTCGCGGGCGCGGCGCATGTGGGGGGCCTCGATGTCGTCGCCGATGGCTTTGAGGGCAAAATAGGCCTTCACCGAGGCCGAAACGTTCAGCGCGCCGCCGTGGAACAGCGGCCATCCGCCATGGTCTTCCTGGATCGCCCGCAGATAGACCCCGATCTTGGCTTCCAGATCCGGGTCCCGCTCGTCCAGATAGTGCAGGAACAGGACATATTCGGCCGGAATCGTCGCATCCGCCTCCAGCGGAAAGACCCAGTGCCCATCGCCCTGCTGGCGGGCCGCCAAGGCGGCGGCACTGTCGCGCACGGCCTGGTCGAGATCGACGATATCGGGGGCGCTCTCCGGCTCTTTCGGATTCAGATTGCTGCTCGACACCTTCTAAAACCTCACGGATGCGGTCCGGTAGGTCCTGCCGACCCGGACCGGAACAACGATGGTACTTCCTGACGGATGAATGACCGGACAGGGGGCGGACCCATGCCACCCGCCCTTCCTGGTCGATCGCCCGCTCGGCAATCCGACCAGGCGAACCCGGACCGGTTCATATATGAACGGATCAAGCCGATCCTGCAAGACTTTGAAATCAGAACAGACCGTAACGCAGGACACACCAGATCTTGCGAGGCTTCGAGATCTTCAAGCGATCGGGGGGCTGCCACCCCCTTTGTTCCAGCCGGTCGAAGATCTCGCGGTACATCGCCATCATCACCGCCGCGGGGCGCATGGAGCGGTGCGAACAGTCGGCCATGGCCTCGGCCGTCTTGGTGAAATGGTCGCGGGCCCGCACCGAAAGGTCGCGGCAAACCAGGGCGATGCGGGGGTGGTTGGCAATGGCAGCGGGGTCGGTATCGGTGATGCCGTGCCGGGTCAACAACTCGTCGGGCAGATAGACCCGTCCGATGCGGGCATCCTCCTTGACGTCGCGCAGGATATTGGTCAACTGCAGGGCGCGTCCCTGGTGATTGGCGACGTCCAGGCTGCGGTCACGGAAGTCGCCGAAGATGCGCACCGACAGGCGGCCGACGGCACAGGCGACGCGGTCGCAATAAAGGTCCAGGGTGGCCATGTCGGGGCGCACCACGCCGGCACCGGTGTCCATGTCGCAGCCGTCGATGACGGCGATGAAATCCTCTTTCACCAGCGCGAAGGTGCGGATCGGCCGGGCCAGGGCCCGGGCCAGCGGCTGGTCGGGACGGCCGCCCCGGTAAAGCAGGGCGATGTCGTCGCGCCAGAGGGCCAGCCGGCGCCGCTTTTCATCGGTTTCGCCCGGCTCGTCGACGATGTCGTCGACGTCGCGGCAGAAGGCATAGACGGCATACATGGCCAGCCGCCGCTCCGGCGCCATCATGCGCATCGCCCAGTAAAAAGAGGTGCCGGACTGACGGACCCGACGGGTGACGAGGTCCGCCAGGGCGTCGTCCTCGGCCGTGGCCGGCTGGGAGGAGACGGTCGTTACCATCGCACGAACGCCCGCATGACGCCGGCGGCGGCCGCCACGGCAATCTCGGCCGGCCCCAGCTTGACCCGTCGGGCCAGAGGGTCCTGCCGTTCCAGGCGGGTCAGCAGGCGGTCGGCCAACGAGACGATGACAGCGGATTCGGCACGCAGTCCGCGGTCGCGGACGCCACCGGGAAGCTTGCGCGACTGCTCCACCAGCGGCCAGGTCGCCTGCACCGCGCGATCCAGGGTGCGGCGAAGTCCCGGGATGGCGGCCGGACGGTCGAGGTCGGCCACGCCGACCCCATTGTCGGCCATCCAGTCATGGGGAATGTAGACCCGGTCCAGGCTGCGGTAGTCGTCGGCGCAGTCCTGCAGATGGTTGATCACTTGCAGCGCGGCGCACAGGGCATCGGAGGCCGGCCAGGTGTCGCGGGATTCGCCGTGCAGGTCCAACAGGTAGCGGCCCACCGGGGCGGCGGACAGGCGGCAATAGCCCATCAGTTCGTCCCAGTCGGCATAGCGGTTCTTGACCGCGTCCTGGCGGAAGGCGTCCAGCAATTCGTGGCAAT
>Ga0326727_10005398_pt1 | contig 36631 bp, 32 predicted proteins | sample MB2enrmetagenome_FD_207643 | JGI IMG/M metagenome (GOLD analysis project Ga0326727, IMG submission 207643) | Lab enriched peat soil microbial communities from McLean, Ithaca, NY, United States - MB29MY | ecosystem: Environmental > Terrestrial > Soil > Wetlands > Peat | place: USA: New York... | reverse complement strand
GAATTTTCAAGGATACCGTTCCATCGAGGGTGGGTATGTGGACGGTGGAACCCAGCACGGCCTCCCACGGGGCCAGATCCAAATCGTAATAGAGATCGGCGCCCCGCACACGGAAGTCGGGGTGCTGGGCAAATTTCACACGCAGATACAGGTTTCCCGCGTCGCCCCCACCGATGCCTTCCTGGCCTTTGCCGGCGACACGGATGAGTTGCCCTTCCCGAACGCCGGGAGGGATTTTCACCCGCAAGGTCTGCGTGGTCGATTGTCCGGTGCTCGGGTCGGTACGCTGCAGCCGAATCGTGCGGCTCGAACCGTGCAGGGCTTCGTCCAGCGTCACCAGAATGTCACCCTCGATGTCCTGGCCGCGCTGGGCGAATGTCTCGCCTTCTTCGCCGTTTTCACCCGCTCTGCCGAAGCCACCGAATGGACGACCGCGACTGCCGAAGAACTGCTCGAAGAAATCACTGAAACCTGTGCCATCGAAATGGAATTCGGCACCCTGTTCGGGGCCTCCGCCGAACCCTTCCGTTGGCGGCGGGGCCTGCCGTTCCGGATGGTTCCAATTCGCCCCCAGCTCATCGTACTTTCGCCGTTTTTCCGGGTCGCTGAGGACTTCGTTGGCTTCGTTGATTTCCTTGAACTTTTCTTCGGCCGTGCGTTTGTCTTTGGCGACGTCGGGATGATATTTGTGGGCGAGCTTGCGGAAGGCCTTCTTGATTTCCGCGTCGGTCGCGGTTCGGGGAACGCCGAGAACGTCGTAGTAGTCCTTGAATTCAACGGGCATCGCCGGCTCCGGGAAGATGGCACGGACTATTCTCGATCACCTTCGACGCAGCTTCGGCGATGGAAGTGGTCGCATTCTTCGAATCGGACACCCGGCTTGGAGGATCGGTCTTCATGGTTTGGCCCTCGCAACGCTCTGCTCTAATACCCCTTTTCTTCCCCGAGTTCAAGGTGGCGTGTTCCTTAGACACGAGAGCCCCCGCGGGCGCCATAAGGTGTTGACCCCATTGGGATTTCAGGACGGGAGTATTCGACATCTCCACGTTGGGATGAGCCCGTCCGCAGCCATCGACATTTTGTCGCGCCAGGACGGCATGTACAGAAGCGCTGGCGGACGCCACCTTGTCGCGCCAAAGCACTGCGTAGGCGGACGCTTCGGATCCATGGGAATCACTCACTGTCTCCGGTCGGGGATGGACAAACCCCCAACGTTCAGGCAACATCAATGACTCCAGTGGACTTTTACACATCATGGCTTGGGGGAATTGAGGCAGTCACCGCCTGCGCGTGGCTGGGGAGTTGTGCGGCTTGGTAACGGCGTCGAAATCATCCGGAGCCGTCAGCGTAATGCCGTTCCAGCCCCGGGAACAAACGGCAAAAGGTTTGGCCTTCTCGAGCGCACAGGAGGTGGCGGCGGCGATTCATGACCGTCGTGTGTCGGCGGTCGAAGTAGTGGACGCCTATCTCGCGCGCGTTGCCCGCCACAATCCGGCGCTCAACGCCATCGTGACCCTCAACGAAGAGGAGGCTCTGGCGCGGGCGCGCGAAGCCGATGCTGCGATGGCCCGCGGCGAGGTTTGGGGGCCGCTCCACGGTGTACCCGTGACGATCAAAGACTCATTCGCCACGGCTGGATTGCGGACGACAAGCGGCTTCGCGCCACTGGCCAATTACGTCCCGGCCGCCGATGCCACCGTTGTGGCACGTCTCCGTGCGGCGGGGGCCATCGTACTGGGCAAAACCAACCTGCCGATGCTCGTCCATGGGTTCCAGAGCGACAATGCCATCTTCGGCCGGTCGAACAACCCGTGGGATTTGGAACGAACACCGGGTGGCTCAACTGGCGGCGGCGCTGCCGCCATCGCGGCCGGTTTGTCGGCGTTGGAAGTGGGCAGCGACTACGGCGGGTCGGTGCGAATTCCCGCGCACTACTGCGGCGTGTATTCACTCAAACCCACCGAGCACCGCGTCCCGACCGTCGGTCACATTCCGGATCTGCCCGGCCGATCACGCGGTGTGCGGCACGTCGCCACGCCCGGGCCGCTGGCCCGGTCCGTGCAGGATCTGGCGCTGGCACTACAGGTGATCGCGGGTCCCGATCCACGTCAGCCGGAGGTTCCTCCTGTGCCCCTTGTTCCAACGGCGCCACCGCCCTGGGGGGAGCTGCGTGTGGCTTGGGCCGATGGTTTTGGCAGGCTGCCGGTGACCCGTGACACGAGGACCGCATTGGCGGGGCTGGTCGCCGCGCTGGAGGAACGAGGCTGCACGGTCGCGCAGTGTCTGCCGGACAATTTTGAGTTCCCCGATCTCTGGGAGACATACGGCGAACTGCGCCAGTGCGAAGTTGGCGGGGCGATGTCGCCCGAGCTCGAAGAGGAATGCGCGGCCAGGTTCGGAGTCAACGCCGCGTCCGACGATCCTGAATTGCGCGGCATGGCCCGACGACTCAATGCCACGCTGCGTCAGTACACGGAGACGTTGACCAAACGCGACGCGCACATTGCCGCTGTGGAACGTTTCTTCGAGGCATGGGATGCACTGTTGTGTCCCGTGACCGTTGGGCCTGCTTTCCCGCATTGCCCGCCCGGCACGCCGATCGATGTGGACGGTCGGCCCGTTCCCTATCGACTGGGCGGAACAGGCTACACCAGCCCGTTCAACTTGACCGGCCATCCCGTGGTGGTCCTGCCGCTGGCTCGCTCAGCCGAGGGACTGCCGATCGGCGTGCAAGTGGTCGGCCAACGTTGGGGCGAGATGAAATTGTTGGCGATCGCCGAACAACTTGTCGAGCTGACCGGACCATTTCAGCGTCCCCCGGGATACTGAGTCGATTCTCAGCGGCGGGGCGGCGACCGAAGCGAAGGCGTACTTCAACCGTGAGATCAATGGTAGGGAGGAAGACACAGTGCAAACATCCATGTTCGCAATTATCGCGTTTTTGATGGGGGCGATCCTTTCCGTCTACTTGCCGATGAACAGCTCGGTCTCGCGATATCTGGGATCCTCCATGGCCGCGTCCGCAGTTTTCTTCGTGGTGGCCACCATCACCTCCATCGTAATCCTCGTGTTCGGGGGTGAATATCATTCGCTGGCCAAACTTCGGAACGTGCCGGTTTATCTGCACGTCGCCGGGATCATCAGTGCCTTCTTTATTGTCGGGACGACCTTTCTCATTCCAAAGGTGGGGGCGAGAACGTTTTTTATCCTGCTGGTTTCGGGTCAAATCCTGATGGCCATGGTCATCAGCCACTTTGGTGTGCTGGAATCTCCGCAGGATCCGATAACGCTCAAGAAGACGCTCGGAGCAATTCTGGTGATTGCCGGGGCGTGCCTGTCGGCGCGCTAGCCGCCGGATTCTACTTCTTTGCCGGAGCTTTGGTGTGGAACTTGTACGCGTCCGGATGCCCGGCAAAACACAGGCCCATGGTCGATCCCTTCACGTCATCGTAAGGGATGCCCAGTAACTCCAACGCCACTTTCTCGGCTGTAATCGGCATGGTTTTCATTCGCCGGCCAAGCGCGTCTTCCACCGCGTTGGCGACCATGGCCGCGCAGGGAATCATCGTGTGTTCGGCAGTCCCGCGGGCCCCGAACGGACCATCCGGCTGCGCGACTTCCACGATAATCGGTACAATCTCCTCCGGCACGTCCATCGAGGTTGGGATCTTGTAATCCGTGAAGTTGGCATTAACCAATTTGCCCTTCTGGTCGAAACGGATGTCTTCGTACAACACCGTCGCCAGCCCCTGAACGACCCCGCCGACAATCTGGCCTCTCACGAGGACGGGGTTGATCGCCTTGCCAGCGTCGACAGCCAGTGTGGCTTTCAGTACGCGCATCTTGCCCGTCTTCTTGTCGATTTCGAGAGTGACAGCGGCGGCGCCCACGGTGTAATGCACATTCGGATGGCCGCCCTGACTGGTCTCGGGGTCGCTCAATGCAGAGGTGAACTCGGGCATGAATACGCCGCTCCCGAGAATCGGTCCGCCGATGAAGTTCCCATGCTTCAGTTGAATGCCGTTGATGACGAAATCACGCAACGGCAACTCGAAATCCGCGCGTTCCCGGCATTTCACGCGCTCATTTTCAAGATAGAGCGAGTCGCGAGACAGACCATGGGCCCGCTCGACAACTTCAAACATCTTTCCGCGCAATTCCAGCGCCGCGGCTTTCACAGCATTGCCACAACCCCACGTCACGTGAGAGCCGACGGTCTGCCATTCGTACGCGTTGCGGTCCGTGTCGGGCAGCTCGACGCGGATCTTCTCGATCGGCACCGTGAGAATCTCAGCGGCAATTTGGGCCATCACGGTCAGGAACCCCTGGCCGATTTCCATGCCCGAGACGCTGATGTTCAGGCTGCCGTCCTCATTGAACTTCATGAATGCTGCCGACGCGGCATTGGGCGGCATCGCCGGTGCCTTCCAGTAGCAGGCGAACCCCTTGCCGATGACCTTGTTGGGATCTTTCGACACTTCTTTCTTTCCCCAGCCGATTTCCGCGGCAACCCGGTCGATCGACTCCTGGAGACCGCATGGGTTCATCTTCGCGCCATACGCCAACGTGTCGCCTTCGCGAATGGCATTCCTCCTCCGGAACTCGACGGGATCCATGCCGAGTTTGTGCGCCATCCGGGTCATGTGGGATTCCAACCCAAAATGGAATTCGGAGTACCCAAAACCACGATACGGACCACTCGGCGGGAGGTTGGTATAGACGCAGACGGAATCGATTTTGACATTGGGGATTCGATACGGGCCTGTGGCGGAGAGCCCGACCGCATTCACCACATTGGCACCGTATTCCACATAACCACCAGCATCCCAGTGCAAGGAATGCTCGATTGCCGTGATGGTGCCGTCTTTCTTCGCGCCCAGTTTGATTCGCGCGACGACGCCCTGCCGTTGGTAGGTGTTGTAAAACTCCTGAGCTCGCGTCCAACGGACCTTCACTGGATGCCCCTTCACCATCATCGCCAATGCCGCGCCGATGATCTCCATCGACACGCCGGCTTTGCCGCCAAAACCGCCACCGACATACGGCGTCACGACACGGATGTCCTTGTGGGACAATCCGAGTGGCGCCAGCGCCTGCGCGAGGACGTGTCGTTGCGTGTAGGGCGACTGCGAGGCCGACCAGAGCGTCAACCGTCCGGACAAATCGTAGAGGCCGATGATCACATGTGGTTCGATCGCACAGTGGGAATAGCGGGGGACCGTGTAGGTGTCTTCGAGGATAACATCGGCTTCCTTGAACCCTTTCTCGATGTCACCTTTCCTCGTTTTGCGCCAGTGGGCGATGTTCGTGCCCGCTTGCGGAAAAAACCATGGGCAACGCGTGTAATTTCCCAGATCAGGGTGCACCAACACGGCATCATCCCGAAGCGCCTTCGTGAGGTCGAGGACGGGTTCCAGTTCTTGATAAACCACTTTCACGAGTTTTGCCGCCCGCTTCGCCGTTTTCGCGTCGCGTGCGACCACGGCAGCGACTTGTTCGCCGACAAAACGGACGCGGTCGGTCGGAAAACTGAATCGGTCCTGCATGTACAATCCGAAACGGTACGGGAAATCTTTGCCAGTGATCACGCGCACGACACCGGGAACCTTCTCGGCGGCGGATGTATCAATACTCTTGATCAACGCATGTGCATACGGTGTTTCGACGATCTCCGCGTGAAGCAGCCTCGCGCCGAAATCAATGTCGTCCACGTAAATGGCCGCTCCCGTGACTTTCTCCAGCCCGTCAATGCGTTCGGGCGATTCGCCAACAAATTTGAGCGCACTCATAAGCGTTTCCCCGCTTTCTCGCCGACGGCCACAATGGCGTCAATGACCGGCTCGTAACCAGTGCAACGACATAAGTTGCCGGAGATGGCCTCTTTGACTTCGTCTTTGGACGGGTTCGGGTTTTTGCCCAGTAGTTCCGTCGCCGAGAGCACCATGCCGGGCGCGCAGAATCCACATTGGAAGGCGTTGTACTTGAGCAGCGACTGTTGCACGGGCGTCAACCCCGACTGGCTCAACCCTTCGAGCGTCGTGATTTCGTGACCGTCCACCTCGATGGCCAGGATCAGGCAGGTGCGCACGGTCTTGTTATCCAGAAGGACCGTGCAGGCACCACAGTCACCGCGTTCGCAACCAATCTTTGGGCTCTTCACGCCCAGTGTTTCCCGCAAGACATCGAGGAGAATGTCGCTGGGCTCGACATCAAGGCTGCGGGTCTCGTTGTTGAGTGTGACAGTGATCCGCTTTGTCATGGCCGCCTCCTATATCACGCTGTTGCCATACGCGGGACCCGAGCCCGCAATCCGTTCAACCGCGGTACGGAATCCCCGTTCCAGCATTACGCCCACCATGTGCATCCGATATTCCTTGGTCGCCCGAATGTCGGTGATCGGTGCGATTTCTGTTGGCACGAGTCGCACCGCCTCCTGAATCAGATCGTCCGACAACGCGCGGCCCTCCAACAAAGCTTCGATTCTCTCCCCGCGAATCGGGCGTGGCGCGACCGAGCCGAAAGAAATCCGATAGTGGTTGTCGGCGTACGCGAGAACCGTCACGCTGGCTTGCGCGAGATCTTCGCCCTCGTATCGGCGCAGTTTGACGAAGCAGGCGCCATGTTTCTTCCTGGGCAGCGCTATCGCTATTCCGGTGGCGATCTCGCCACGCTTCAGCACGGTCTTGCGTGGACCGAGAAACCAGTCGTGTAGTGGTACCTTTCGCCTGCCTGACGGGCCGACCACCAGCACCACGGCATCATAAACGAGCAGAATCGGACCGCTGTCACAGCAGGGAACCGCCGAGCAGATATTGCCAACCATCGTGGCCCGGTTCCGAATGCCCACCGAAGCGACCCAGCCGGTCATCTCGTGAATTACGGGGAATTTCTTCGCAACGATTGGGGAATCTCGCAGGTCACTGAACGTGACCAGAGCGCCGATCGTAAGGACACCATTCTTGAATTCAATCTTGTCCAGACCGGGAACGCCTTTGATGTCCACCACGGCGTCGGGCGCTACCATGTTTTCGGCAATCAGGGTGATCAAGTCCGTCCCGCCGGCGAGAACACGGGCGCGCGTTCCGTAGCGCGCGAGCGTTTTGACGGCCTCGCGCAGCGTGCCGGGCTTCACGTAATCAAACTCGTGCGCGATTGCCATGATCGCCTCCCTATTTTGGCGGCAGCAGGGCCACGATGCGGCACATGGCGGATTCCATTTCGATGCCGCGTAGCGGAAATGCGCCAATCCAAACCCGTTGATTGCCGATCTTGTCGATCTCGCCGCCGAGATTCTCGGCATGCACCAGTTTCTTGGGGAACAACTTCAGGTGCATGACCTGGTAGTACTCGTCGGGCGGGAACATCTCATCCCAACCTTTGCCGTACTTCGCCTTCAATTTCTTCTCGGCTTCGGCGAACCGCGCCGGGTGCCAGTTGCGGATGATGGTGTTCATCGGATGGTCCGCACTGCCGCAATCGAGACCGATCCACTTGAGCTTCATGTCCAGCGCCCATTGGTGGAAGCCAGGGCCGGGACCCGGGTGCTTCACAAAATACCGCAACTCATCGGATTGTCTCTGGTCCCAAGCGTAGCGGTGATAGCCGGTATTGATGATCAGGATATCACCTTTCTTGACCTCGACGTTCTTCGTAATTGTCTCCGGAGAATACAGGTCGTAGTCACCCACGTCCTTGGAAATGTCGGCGACGACGCCGGGGCCAATCCACTCTTCAATGGGGACGTGACCAATCGACCGGCCGCTGGCGTGAAAATGAATCTCCCCGTCCATGTGCGTGCCGACGTGGTTGCTGGTCGTGATGATCTGGCCGTTGGCGCCCTGCCCCATGTGCGCGCCGGCAATGCGCTTGAAATACTGAATTCCCAGCGGCATATAGCTCGGCCACGGCGGCGTGTGAATGCTCAGTGGCTGCGTCAGGTCGTACACACGGACCTTGTCCATGAACTGCAGGAATTGTTTGGTATTCATCGGTTGTCTCTCATTTCTTGGTTAACCTTCCGGCCAATCCCGCGAAAGCTCTCTGGAACGGCTCGGCGGGCGCGCTCAACACGCCGGCGCCAATCTGGCCGACGCCCGGTTCCTTGTGGGCGACGCCGGTATCGATGAACGGCAGGAGATTCTTCTCGACGACCTTGATGGCATCGATGCCCGTTGGCGTGCCGCGGAAGTTCAGATAGGGAATCTGGTAGATGTTGTTCTCGCCAGCGGTGATCTCATACATCTGTCGCGTGTAACGAATCGCATCATCGCTGTTGCCGCCAACGAACTGCACAATGGCCGGTGCCGCCGCGATGGCGAATCCACCCAATCCATTCGTCTCAGTGATCGCGCTGTCGCCTATGTCAGGGTTCGCGTCCGCCCGCGTGTACCCCGGGAAGAACAGAGCGTCGGGTACATCGGCCGGACCGGTGAACCATTCATCACCCGTGCCCGAGAGTTGGATGCCGAAGTCGGTGCCATTGCGGGCCATGACGACCAGAACGCTGCTGTTTTTGACGCCCCGCGCCGCGTCCAGTGTGACTTTGGAGGCGGGCATGGAAAGGTTCAGGAAAAAGTGATCGTTGTGGTTGATGAACTCCAGGACTTCAGCCGCGATGGTTGGATCGTCACAGGTCGTGACAATCGCCGGCGCGATCGTCCGATAGAAAATGGACGTGGCGGCGCGGTTGCGGTTATGGACCTCGTCTCCCATGTGGAGCGCCTGAGCGATGATATTCTTGAGGTCGATTTTTCCGAGTTTGGCCACGGCTTTCTTCAAGACCGGGTAGAGAGTGCCTTCCATCCATCGCAGCTTCTCAATCACCGGTTCACCATACGCGCCGTAACGCAGCACTTTGCCGAGCCCCTCGTTCAGCGTGCAGTATGCGAAATTGCCGCGGGCCTCATTTTTCAGCACGAACACCGGCATCGACGGCGAGATGATGCCTGCCATCGGGCCGACGGAAGCATGTTCGTGACAGGGGGAGAATTTGATTGCGCCGGATGCCGCGAGCCGCTCGGCTTCTTCGACGGTTTCCGCTTTCCGCTCGTACAATAGCGCGCCAATCATGGCGCCACGCATTGGCCCGCACATCCGGTCCCACGTAATCGGCGGTCCCGCATGCAGCAACATGTCCGACTTCATCCCCGGGATAACATCGATGGCCCGCTCCAGACCGATGAGGTGCGGCATGCCGCTCAAAATGATCTTCACGACCTCGGCATTGGCCTTTTCAATCGCCAGGCGAAATATCTTCACGCGGTTAGCCAACTTGGGATCGACCTCCATCGAAGGTTTCCAGTCGACCTGCACGGATGGCGTATGGGAATCATCCAACGCCTGTTTGAAGGATGACAAGCCAATGTTGATGACCTTCAGATCGCTGCCGAACAGTTGATTGATCGACGTCATTTCCTTCCCAGGCATTGAATAATTTGACCTGCCAATTTACACGCAGCGGCGTTGGATGGCATCATAATGGCACCGGCCTTTCGCAGAGCGGCCTCAACACGGCCCCGGTTCTGCGGGTCCTGATTGGTTCCGGTGATCGAACAGACGACGGAAACTTTGCGCGATGCCTGGCGAACCACGCTCGAGAGTTCGGCGGCCGGATCGGGGTGGGCGCCGTAGCCGAGCACGACATCCAGCAGGATGACCGCGGTTTCCGGATCGGCTGCTTCGACGAGGATCCGCCGATTCCGCAATGTGTAATCAATCATCGGATGCGGCCGACCGACGGTGAATTCGTCTTCACCAAGGTCGATGACCGAGTGTTTCTGGCTGACGAGAGAATCTCGGAGTTGCTTCGTGTTGCCCACAGGTGCATTTGAGTATACGCCCGTCAGCAGGGTCTTGAAAAGGATTTGAGCCTCGGCGCAGAACGTGCCGCCACTGAAGAGTCCGCGCACATATTTCTGGGCCTTCTTCCGTTTGGCGGCTTCGCGCTTCGCGATCCGGCTGATTTCTGCATCTCGCGTAGCGAGTCGGCTGAAGACTTCATCGCGTGGTTGTCCCTGTGACAAGGCAACGGCCATCAGGGCCGCTTCTTCGAGAGTGGAGGGATGACCTTCTTGTGTGGACGCACCGACAAACGAAGTTGCGATGGGTTTACGGATTGTTTTCGCCAGCTTGTCGATCCGGCGTAGCACGTCTTTGTGCGGCGGTTTGGAAACGAGGAGAATGACACGCGTCTGTTCGTCTTTTGCCAGGGCTTTCAGCCCCTCCAGAAACATGATACCGCCGACCTCGTGTTTCACATCGCGGCCACCGGTGCCAATGGCCTGCGAGATCCCTGCGCCCGCATTGGAGATGATGCAACTGACCTCTTGAAGCCCTGTGCCTGCGGCGGCAACGATGCCGATGTTTCCCCGATTCACGACGTTGGCGAAGGCGAGGGGAACGCCGTTGATGATGGCCGTGCCGCAATCCGGCCCCATGACGAGCAGCCCACGCTTTTGGGCAAATTTCTTCAGCGCGATTTCCTTCTCCAGCGGCACGTTGTCCGAGAACAGCATCACGTGCAGGCCGTTCTCGAGAGCGCGCATCGCTTCCTCACCAGCGTAGCGGCCGGCAATCGAAATCAGCGCCAGATTGGCGCCGGGAATTACGTTGAGCGCCCCAGCCAGACTTGTTGGACGTGATTCACTCCCGCTAGAGGTTGTGCTGACCGTCTTCTTGAGAAGACCATCGACAGCGGCCAGGGCCGATTGCGCCGCGGCTTCGGTTTCACCTTTTACCGCGACCAGAAGATCGGTGTCACCCGTATTGTCGAACCTGGCGCTCAGGAGGCCGCTGGAATTCAGGATCGCTTTGTTGGATTTTGTCCCCATCACCACGGCGGCGTCGATTACGCCTGGCAAGGCGGAGATTTCCTTGCCCACACGCATCAACGTGACAGAATCGAAGTAGGCGCCCTTGCGAATCTGGCCGGCAACGATCATGAAACCCCCATTTCGCCGCGAACCGTGAGCAAGAATCCCGTCCCCAAATCGGCACCAGAACTTTCGCCGATGGCCATCAGTCTCGCTGCCGACTTTCTGACCATCTCCTCGCCTTCATGCATTAGCGCGAGGACCAGATCTTTCATGCGTCCGAAGAGCAGGCCGCGGCGGGCGAGATCCAGAAACGAATTGGAGAAGATGTTGCCGGCTTTTGCCGTTCGAAATACTTCATCCGCAATCTTCCGATAATCCTGCCCTCGTAGTTGTTGCAAAAGATTCAAACCGATGAGCAACCCGGCAATGAAGTCGTCGCCGCTCGGAGTCAGCCCCAACCCGCATCCTCTCAGGGTTCGAACTCCATCCAGCAGGTGACCGCTTCGCATCTGGTGAACGCCGCGACGGATCTGATCCGTCAACGCCCGTTCAAATCCCGGTCGAAAATTCATGATCCGGTGTTCATCCAGAAGAAATGCCAGGCTTTTCGAAGAGGATGCAGTCCGCAGTTCTTCGTCGAAGACGGACAGATTGTGATCGAAGAGATGTGGATCCCAATCATCAAAGGTAACGTCCGAATGATAATAGTCGCTGGCGGTAAACTCAAAGTGGAGGCTCCCCAGTGCCACCGAATTCGCGCCGATGATCAGGGGCGCCGCCTCGACGCATGTCGATTCACGATGGAAGTCGCGAACGACGATGTTGAGCGGTCCATCACCGATTTCTTCGTCGACGACGGAAATGAGTCGGTTGCGGCACCGGAAGTTGACAGTACGCCGGAATCGGGAGTGGAACGGGTAGGTTCCTTCCGTAACCTGATCCCCAATACTCACCAGGGTCATGCCGGGTAAAACACCATCCCAAAGTTCTTGCTGTATTCGGCCTCGCGGACGACCTCGACCTTGCCACTGACCGCCATCCCGATCTTCGGGCTCGGAACTTTCAGTTGCCCCGTGATCCGCATCCCGTTTTCCAGCTCAACGATGCCCAGGGTCAGTTTGGCGACGTTGAAATCGGGGGGGAGATTGTGGACGGTCGTGAACGTCAGCAGTTTGCCATTCTTCGGAAGAGGAACCGTGTCGAACTCGAACGGTTCCTTGTTTCCGCACTTCTTGCACACCATGCGGAACGGATAGTGAAGTTGCCCGCACTTTTTGCATTGATACGCGTAAATCTCCAGGACCATGGTCAGTTCTCCCTCTTGAAGACGAGGCAAACGACATTGTTGCCGAACCCGCCGAAGTTGCAGGTGAACCCGATGCGCGCATCCTCCACCTGTCGTTTATGGGCTTCGCCGCGAAGTTGCAGGACGATTTCGTGGGCTTGCCCGACACCGGTCGCCCCCACGGGATGTCCTTTGGCTTTCAAGCCGCCCGATGTGTTGATCGGGAGCCTCCCGCCCAGACGGGTTTCGCCGCGCTCCAGCGCGAGATGTCCCTCACCTTTCTTGAAAAACCCAACCTCCTCGCTCTCGACAATCTCCAGAATCGTGAAGGCATCGTGAAGCTCAGCGACATTAACGTCAGACGGACTGACGCCGGCCATCTGGAATGCCTTGGCCGCAGCGCCCCGGACGGCCAGGAGATCCGTCGGTTCCGCGCGTTCATGGACGCAATGGGTGTCTGTCGCCTGCCCGACGCCGGCCAGCCGGATCATCGGCTTGTTCAATTGCTTCGCGACTTCCGCCGTTGCCAGAATCACCGCCGCGCCGCCGTCGGAAACCGGACAGCAATCGAAGAACCGTAAGGGCTCGGCAACATACGGATTGTTGGTCATCGCCTCGGGGGAATCGAGGATTCCTTCGATGGTGATTTTCTCATGCAAGTGCGCGAAAAAGTTCAACAATGCGTTGTCATGGTTCTTCACGGCCACCATGGCCAGATGCCGCTCGGTCACGCCGTATTCTTGCATGTAGAGGCGCGTAAACATCGCCGCCAACGACGGCAGCGTCACGCCGTAGATGTACTCAGCCAGCGGATGAGACAGCGATGCCACGATGTCCGTCGCTTCCAGGTTGTTTACCTCACGCAAACGTTCTGCCGATGTGACCAGGACAGTATCGTGGAGTCCAGACGCAATAGCCATAAACCCTTGCTTGATGGCGGAAGCACCGGACGCGGGGCCGTTTTCGATGACTTCGGCGCCAGCGGGAGTCAGGCTCAGGGTGTCGACGACAGCACTGGCCAGCCCGGTTTGGTGGTTTGCCCGGGCACTGCCCATATTGGCCACATACACGTGATCGACCTTGGAAAGACCGGCATCCTTCAGCGCAATCATCGCGGGATACGCAGCAATTTCACTTAACGGATACTCCAGACGAGTAAAACTTGTAATTCCGATACCGACGACATAGACCTCGCGCATGATCAAGCCTTCCCTTCCTGCTTCCAGCGCTGAGACATCAGCGCCGTGCCCGTTGAGTCATACAGCGACCGCGTCGCCGCGAGAAGATCGGCGGGCGCCTTCGGTGGGTCCGTTGGCGGAAGTATAGCGGCCTGGGCCTTTTCGAGGAGGTGCTGCGGCACGGGGCGTCTACCGACGACGAGAGTAGCGCGGGCGCGGTTGAATAGTTCCTTTGTCAGGGCCCACGAGGGAACACCGCCGAGTTCATGGGCGATTTGGAATCGCTTCTCCAGTTCATACTCGATCATCCACCGGCGGAAGCCGATCGGCGATTCGGCCACGATCAGGACTTCCTTCTGACCGATGATGTCGAGGTGATACTCCATCTTCGTGGCGAAGGCGTGCGCTCCCACACGCAAGCCGCGCCGCAGGGCGACGGTGTGGTACGACATGCCGACGTCCTTGCTCAACAGGCGACCGTTCACCACCGCGACGAGTTCGCCGTCGATTTGCGCCACGAGGACGTATTCGTCCTGAACGCGATAGCGATAGTAGGCCAGAAGCTCGCTGTAGAGGCGCGCGGCGACGACGTCGTAGTAGTCACGCTCGACGTGAATCAGGGGTTCGACATGTTGCAGGATGTCGGGGATTTCCTCCCGAGTCACCTGACGGATGACCATCTCTTCCCCGCCCGCGAGCATCATATACTTGGGCGGAAACGGCGGAACGGGGTTATCAACGGGACGCAGGATCTTCTCAAGGTCAACAGCCATACACCTAATTCTCCTCTCTCTTCGGTAAAAAAATTCCGTTTTCTCTCGAACAGCTAGCCAACGAGATGCGCTCTGGCTCGACACCTGTCGGATACCAAATGACTTGACAACGCATGGGGTGTGCCATTCAGCGCATTCGAGCCATTTGTGGCTGGCATATATGGCTGCCACACAATTTGTTGCGTAGATATATCGACATCTGTGAGAGCGTCTTCTCGATGCCCGGTTTTGCCAGAGTGTCGCAGTCTGCCTTGGGAGGCTGACATCGTGTCAGAACTCGTTATTGGCCGTCAGGCACCGCCGGTGGCACGCATTCCCGTTCACCCAAATCTCGACGCGCTTGTCGTCATCACCAACCACGATCACCGCTTGCGTCGGCGCTGCGTTGTGCGGCGTGATTTTTTCAGCGCAACGGGGCGTCTCAAGTCGCAGGTCGGTCGGCGTGGTGAAAGCACGCCTTGCCTTCCTCACGGTACTGGTTGCGAATGATCCCGGCGCACTCGGCGGCGGCCCCAGCCGTCTTGAACGTCTCGCGGATACGCTTGCGCTGAATCATTGCGGTGATCTTCCCCATGGCTTGACCAGACACATCCTTGCGCTCTAGTATTGGCGCCATGATGTGGATGGCTTTGATCTCGCAGCTTCTTTTTTCGTGCCTTCATTTGCCACTAAGCCAATCGCGTATTTGTAAGTGCTTGCGCTCCCGTAGCTCAGATGGATAGAGCGTCGGTTTCCTAAACCGCAGGTCGCCCGTTCGAATCGGGCCGGGAGCGCCAATTTAACTCACTGACGATCAAGCGATTCTGATTCACAACCCCGCGCCACCCGCGCTGATGTCTTTTCCAATCGCCGCGGAATCGCCGTCAACAACCTTCGGGCGGAGCGGTTCCTCGCGCTCCGCCTCGGCTCTTCCCGAACCGTCCACGCCCGGTCTCGTAATGGTGGGGTTGCTGGGGGTGTTGACGATTCGCCGCCGCAAGTAATCAGTCCTGGGCGGAGACTCCAAGGCTTGCCCGCCGCCGTATCATGCAATCAGCAATGAGCACCGGCGGCTAGTGGCGGCAGGACGCTGGCGGGGCAACGGCGGCTGGTAATGGGCGGGTTGGTGTTCGTTTTTACGTCCCCAGTCTCGCTTTGGCTCAATTGCCTGCACTCACCCAAATGGGGCGTTCTTCGGTCATCGGGTGAGTGTACGGGTGAGTGTCGTTTGGGGGGATTCAAGGGGGCTGAGCGGCGAGGATACTGGCTGGATACGCAACGCTGGCAAGCCGAATGCTCTTTGTGGAAGCATGGCTTCGAGTAATTGCCGGATAAAATCGTGCATTCTTGCTATCGACGATGAGGAGGATTTTCTAAGCTTCCTCACGGAGTTGTTGGAATGCCAAGGCTACCGAGTGATTGCCGCTTCCAGTGCAGATGAAGCCATCCAGATTTACGAGGAGAGATGGCGAGAGATTGACTTGGTGCTATTGGATTTCGTGCTACCCCCGGTGACGGGCGAGTTGGTATTCGATGAACTCCAACGGGTCAATCCCGACGTGCGGGTCGTTTTGGTGACGGGCTACGAAAAATCCGTGCCGTTCGCAATGTTTCAGAAAGGTCTGTTGGGTTCCCTGAAAAAGCCCTGTAGCCTGGGTGACCTTGTTCAGAAAGTGGAGGAGGTTATCAATGTTTCCGCAGTTCCTCCTCCGACATCGACCAATGTCTTCCATGTGAACTGATAGTTGATTGAGATAAAGACATATGGGCATCTTATCCGCCGCAATCGCATTATTCAGTTCCGGAGGCGAGGGTCAACAGGAACGGCTCCCGGAACAACCCTCCAGTGATGGGGACGAACCCAAATCCACCATTCTGGTCATTGATGACGACCCCCTGCTGCTCCAAACCGTCAAATCGTTGCTGGTCAAACGTGGCTTCAATGTGCTGACTTCGTCTTCGTCCCCGAAGGGACTGGACATGCTCCGCTATGCCGCTCGTGATATCCGCATCGTGGTGCTCGATTACAAAATGCCGAAACTCGACGGTGGCGAGACGCTCAACTTTATCAAGCAACTCAGTCCGAACGCCAGGGTCATTGGACTTACAGCAATGAACCTCGACTCGGTGACCGTAGGGTATCTCGAAGGCGTAGACAAGTTGCTCAGCAAGCCGGTGGTCGCCACCGAACTGCTCGGTGCGGTTGACGAGTTGCTTGGCGTTGGGCAGTCCCAACAAGAGCCAGTTTCGAAAGCCGTGAATCCTGTGTCATCGAATCCTTCCTGCGACGCCAAAACCGTGCTCGTGGCAGAAGATGAGCCAGAGGTTCGAGAATTCCTGGCGGCCGTATTGCGGGAAATGGGTTGCATCGTTCTTGAGGCAGAAAACGGTGACCGTGCCCTTCACATCTTCGAGCGTTCCCGTGGACTAAAAATCGATTTGCTCTTGACCGACATCGTGATGCCGGTGCTGGGAGGCAAGGAATTGGCGTACAGGGTCGGCTCGCTCTACCCCGAGACCAAGATTGTATTCTGTTCCGCCTACCCAGAAAAGCTGGGGGTCGGCAATGGGATGTTTGACAAACAGATTCCTTTTCTCCAAAAGCCCGTGACGATAAACGCAGTGAAGCTCAAGGTGCGTGAAGTTCTGGGCGAGGCAACGGAGGATTTACAGCAGAGTTCGGCGAAAACGTTGCAGGACTAGCCGAGACTGCTCAAATCGATCAAAACAGTTGGGACTCGACTGCCGCCCGCCCGTGAGCGATACCCGTAGCGTGGGAACCCGGACCAATCACTCGACACATCAATGGCCGATGAACCGCTGTCCACCACGTTGTTGCTCGAGTTCAGGACGCTGACCGAAATGAGGTAGCCCTGATAGTTGGTGGCTGGGGAAACCACCGCGCTCTCAATGCCGAACAATGGCCAGCACCACGATTGCTATGGCGGCCACACCCAGCAAGGCGAGCAGCCTCTTTTCCGTGGGGGTGTACCCTGGCAAGAAACGCACCTTGAATTTCTTCGCTTCGGCCACGCTGTCTCCATCCCCACCCGTGTTCGTGTTGAAAACGGCACCCGTCTTGAGGTCTACGGTGGAGTCAGTATGAACTTGCCCGGGTTAATGTCAATGCAAAATAGCCACGCAAGCCAGCAGTTACCTGCCACAGAAGGCTTGTGACTACCCCGCCCCTTCGAGCTGCTTGAAGAACGCTGGAGCCACAAGAGAGAACCCCGACTGATGGGCAAGCGGTATGCACGTCCTGCGCGTAACTACTTGAGCTTGTACAGGTGTTTGACCTGTCGGAATTTCTCGAAGCTCTCCTGCATGTACTGCGGAATGTTCTCCGCCGTAAGATTCAGAATCTGCAGCGTCTCGTCGCGCGCCTTGAGATCCAGCGAATGCTTTCCGTACCCGTAGCCCATGAGATAGGCGATGAAATTCCCCAGGTACACACAGGCGGCAAGCCGTTCGTTCCCCTTGGCCTCGGCGGGGTGGTGGTGGTAGCGCACCCCGGCGACCAGATGCTCGGGGAGGTTCCAGTGTTCCAGAAGACGCCCGCCGATCTCAGCGTGGTTGACGTTGAGAAGCTTCATTTCGATTTCGTAGGGCGAGAGGCCGCACTTCTCCGTTTCAAAAGTCACCTTGTCCTTCATGTCTTCGAGCGCGAGGGACAACACGATCTTGCCGATGTCATGGAGGATCGCCGCGGTGAACGCGATTTGTTGGTCTGCCGAGCAGTTGCGAGCGACGATTTGCGTGGCGATCGCCGTGGCGACCGAGTGGCTCCACAATTCATTTGCCTCGACGCCGTAGCCAGTTTGCGGACGCATCAGGGTAACAGAGGAAATGACCGAGACGACGATGTCGTAAATCTGGCGGAATCCGACCCGGGTAACCGCGTTCTGCAAACTATCGATCGCGGTTCCACGACTGAAGTAGGCGCTATTGCAGACGCGGAGCACGTTGCCAGTCAGCGATTGGTTATACGCAATGAGCTCGACAACCGTGCTGGTGTTGACATCGGGCTGATTCAAGAGGGGAAGGATTTGCGGCAAGACCTGTGGGGCGGGCACCAAATGATGCGCGGCCCGAATATAATCGTCCAAAGATCGCATGGATGCAGTATTCCCTCCGTCCCTGTTCTTATCGGCAGAAACCGTCTCGGGCTTTAGTCGAGAGCGTGCGATGCGGTTTGAGCAACAGTATTCTGTCCGTGACTAATCGAGTCAAATTCAGCGGCTGGTTCTGCCCGCCGGGCCAGCCGCCGTTCTTTTGCAAGATTATCAGAGCACGTTCCTGACCGGGTTCAAGTAATCCTTATTTCGTCCGATATTTTCACGGAAGAGAGGCAGAATAATACCCCGCAATGAATCGCCATACTCTCAAAGAGGATAACCAGGGTGTTACCTCGGTCGAAGCAGTGATAGCCGTCGCAATTGTTGAACTACTGGCGGCTCAGGCAGATCCCGGTCTCATGAAGGCCTGCAAACAATCGCAATGGCAACGCATCATGAATGGCTTCCGTAAGAAGGACGTTCCCCGGGGAAATTCAGCAAGGATGAGCGTTCTTCGCACAGGACTGGGGTCTCCTCAAGTAGGTAAGCGCACCGAGCGCTCGCACCCCCGCTGAACCGCCGTCAGTTCCACCGCCTCAGCGAACCGCCCAAAAACCAAGTCCTGCCAGTTGCGGCCCATCACCCCGAATCCATAGCACCGGTTCCCCGTGTTCGCTCCTCGCCGCCCAAGAAGAGCAAAAGGAGTGAGGGATTCGAGCAGGTACTCGATTCTGCGTAACAGGTCTTCGTTGACGTTGCCGGTGATGTAAGGCCAGCATCCGTTTCTAATAAAGGGCGGTTGAAAAGTGCGGCGGTGCGGCAGATAGCGCGGGCGCGTCCAATAGCTGGAGCGCAGCTCGCAGGGTTTTGGGCGACACCTTTTCGAGCGTGCCGAGCTCGGGCGCGAACTGCGAAATGCGGAATTCTTGCAACAACATCGAGAAGCGCAGCAGCTCGGAGGAAAGGCGTGATCCGCGTTGCTTCACGAGCTCCGCGTCGAATGCCTCCTGGAAGGGGCGAATTGGTTCCCATTTCGACTGGTCTTTGAAGGGCGCCAGTTTCATGCGATCCAGACGGACGACCAGCGCCTGCAGATAGCGTGGATAACGCCGCTCAATGTCTTCGCCGCGGAGGAATCCCGGCCGAAACAGGAACGCCAGTTGCGCGTCGATATCGGTGAGCATGGCCGCGAGCACGGGCGTTTTGTCCTTCCGCAATTCGAAGAGCTTGCGCAGCACAGCATCGCGGTCGGCAACAATCCGCGCGAGAGCTTGGGCGCGCTCGGCCGCAACCTCCGCGAGGGGGCGGCGAGGCTGAAAGGTGGCAGGATCCAGCGCGTCTTCGATAACCAAGTCTACAAAATCCTCCAGCACGCTCTGCCGGTCGCCGGGCAGCGTGCCGAGTCTGGCTTGCACGCTGGTCGGAAACGGCAGCCGGCGCTCCAGCGCCGACACCTGATTGGCATGTTCGAGACGAAAGAGCCGAATCAATCCGCGCCGGTGCTGTTCCGCGGCGATGTGCTCATCCAGATACAGCCGCACACCAACGGCAGAACCTTCGTCAATCAACGCTGGGTAACCCGTGGTGGATTCGTCCAGCGCGACAGAACGAGGGAGCGGCCCACCGTTCCAGCGCCGCAGGCCCGTTTGAAACAAACCCCTTGGCATCCAGGTCGAAGACGGATCGACTTCGACGGCATCGGCGATCTCGGCAGGTTTCGAGCGAAGAACTCGCTGGACCTGGCCGCGCGCGTCGAGCACGGCGATCTTCATGACCAGCCACTCCGGCAGGCGGTTCGCGTCGAAGTGTTCGGGGCGCACGCTGATGGCGAAACGGGCGCTCAGGTAGCCAGTGAGCGCGTTGATCAGCGGCTGGTTGCGCGGGGCAACACGCCGGAAGTCGTCAACGATGTCCGTTAGCGGATTGCAAACTGCGCGCAAGTCTTTCGGCAGGGTGCGAATGAGCAACCGCAATTTTTCTGGCAACCAGCCTGGAACGACCCAATCCGCAGCCCACGAGGGCAGAGTCGCCAACAATTGTTCCGGACACTGCAAGGTAATGCCGTCGTTAGGTTCGCCGGGAGCGTAGCGGTAACCGATCGCGAAAGTGTGGCCGCGGAAGGACAGTTGATCGGGATAATCCTGCGGGTTCACCGGCTCCGCTTGGTGGTACATCGCATTCGCCATGGAAATCTCGATCGACTGACCCTGTTGCTGGAGCCAGCGATCAAAATCACGGGTCGAGCAAATCTCCGGCGGGAGCACCTTGTGGAAGTGATCGTACAACGCCTGCGTATTCAAGAGGCTCTGAGGGCGGCGCACTTTGTTCTCCAAGCTTTTGATCGTTTCAAGCAGGTGTTGGTACGACTTCAGCCAAGGGCTGCGGCTGCGAAGGTTACCCGTCACCAATCCTTCACGAATGAAAACCTCGCGCGCCATGTCGGGCCGAATCCGTCCGAAATGGACGCGTCGCCCGCTGAGGATCGTGAGGCCGCCGCACGTGACGGATTCGCGGGCGTAAACGAAGCCCTGTTCGGCACTCCAGCCCACATCACTGTGAGAGGTGTGGCACAGGTGCGACGCGACCTTTTCCAGCCACTCCGGCTCGATGGCCGCCACCATGCGCGCATAAACCTTGAGCGTCTCCACCAACGAAAATGCCATCACCCACGACGGCGACGTTTTGAACAGTCCCGAGCCGGGGAAAATGTAAAAGGCGCGGTCGCGGGGGCCCTGGTACTCGGGGCCGTCCCCGCGGCGGCCGACGTGCATGGGGATGCCGGCGAGGACCGCGCGCAGGATGCGGTCGTAGAAACAATCGTCGTGGACCTTCTCGGTGATCCGCACTTTCCAGCGCAAATCGACCACGACATCGGCCAACTCGCGGAACAAGTTCTGCCACTCCACCATCCGGCGGTAACTGACGAAATTGGTCCGGCACCAACGGCGCAGGCGCGAGAGCGAGTTGGCGTTTTTGCGCTGGGTCTGCCACGCGTTCCACAAACGGAGCGCGGCATGAAAATCGGACCGCTCGTCCTGCCATTGGCGGTGGGCCGTGTCGGCGGCGGACTCCTGTTCCGCAGGCCGCTCGCGGGGATCTTGAATGCTGAGCAGCGCAGCGAGCACGAGCACTTCACTGACGACGTTTTCTTCACGGGCTTGGACGATCATGCGCGCGATTTGCGGATCGACGGGAAACTCGGCGAGATCGCGACCGAGCGCGGTGAGCTGCTTCTTCTCGTCGAGCGCACCGATCTCGAACAACGTGCGATAACCTTGCTCGACCAGCGCTCGGTGAGGCGGAGTCACGAACGGAAAGTCCTCAATGGGCGGCAATCTCAAGACTGCCATCTGCAGGATCACGCCGGCGAGCGAAGCACGGCGGATTTCAGGATCGGTGAACGGCTGGCTCTGCGCGAGGGTTTCTTCGCTGTAGAGGTGCAGGCAGAGTCCCTCGGCGATGCGACCGCAACGGCCCCGGCGCTGGCGGGCGCTGGCCTGGGAGACTTGTTCGATCTGCAGCGACTGAATCTGGCGGCGGGGCTGATAGCGGTTGATGCGGACCAGCCCGGAATCGATGACGTAATGGATACCGGGGATGGTGAGGGACGTTTCCGCGACGTTGGTGGCGAGCACGATGCGGCGGCGACCGCCGACGGTGAAGACGCGCTCCTGTTCGGCAAGCGTCAGGCGCGCGTACAACGGCAGGATTTCCGTGTGCGCGTATTGTTTGCCGCGGAGCACTTCCGCCGTGTCGCGAATCTCGCGTTCGCCCGGCAAGAAAACGAGGATATCGCCGTGGGGATCGAGTTCGTGGACCCAATGCACGCCATGGACGACCTGGCGCGCGACGTCGGCCTCGGGGTCGGGCGACGGCAAGAAGACGTCTTCAATGGGGTAGGTGCGGCCTTCGACCGTGATCACGGGCGCGCTGTCGAAGAAGCGAGCGAAGTTCTCCACGTCAAGCGTGGCGGAACTGACCACAACGCGCAAGTCGGGGCGTTTCGGCAGCAGGCTCTTCAGGTAGCCGAGCAGGAAATCGATATTGAGGCTGCGTTCGTGGGCCTCGTCGATGATCAGCGTGTCGTATTGCCGGAGCCAGCGGTCGGTGGCGGTCTCGGCGAGGAGGATGCCGTCGGTAATGAACTTGATGACCGTTTCGTCGCGGGTGCGGTCCTCGAAGCGGACCTGGAAACCGACCTGCTGGCCAAAGGCGCAGTGCAATTCTTCCGCAACGCGGCGGGCCATGCTGACCGCTGCGAGGCGGCGCGGCTGGGTGCAGCCGATGCGGCCCGCGCGACCGCGTCCCGCCGCGAGGGCGAGCTTGGGCAATTGCGTGGTTTTGCCCGAACCGGTATCGCCGCAGACGATAATGACCGGATGTTGCCGCAGCGCTTCGGTGATGCGGTCGCGGTGCGCGCTGATCGGCAATTCCGCGGGGAACTGGACGTCGAAGGCAAATGCGGTGCGCCGTTTCCAGCGGTTCTCGGCGCGGTGGAAATCATTTTCCCACTGGCGAAGGAGGCGGTCCACGGGCTGACGCTGGCGGGCGCGCTGCTGGATTTGATGGGCCCAGCGCTGGAGCCGCACGCGGTCAACCTGCAGCAACTCGGTGCTGCCATCAGATGCGCGGCGCAGAATCGCCATGGCCTCGGGCGTTGGTTGGCTCGCTTCGTTCATGAAGACGCACCACCATACCGGAGGAAACCACGAGACGCTAATGCAAAGGCGGCTGGAGTGAAGGTGGTCAATCCGTTCGCTTGAGGTGTGTAATACAAGGAACTGCGCGGCCCCGGTGGAGCTCCCCAGCTTCACTTTCCCGTGGCATATTCGTGGCGCAGAAGTTCATTTTTGTTGCATGTTACTGCATGGTGTTGCCGGGTAGCCACGGACACAAGTAACTGAAATTACGCAGTTTGCTAGGAAATCGTCAAAGTGCAAAACGGGCTCACCCCGCATTCCTAAACCGCAGGTCGCCCGTTCGAATCGGGCCGGGAGCGCCATTTTCCCGAAGTAATCGCAGCAAGTTTAGCATTGCTTTGGGAAGATGCGGGAGCACAGTATTCCAATGCACATCGATGAACCCAGCGAGGTGAACCATGCGTAAGCGGATTTCGATAGTTGTCGGGGCACTGGTGATGATGATCCTGGTGCAAGGTTGCGGGTACAACCGCCTCGTCAGCCTCCAGCAGGGCGTCGAGAAACAATGGGCGCAGGTGCAAAACGTGTATCAGCGACGCGCCGATTTGATTCCGAACCTCGTCGCCACCGTGTCGGGCGCGGCGAATTTTGAGAAGTCGACCCTGGTCGAGATCACCCAGGCCCGCGCCTCGGTGGGCAAGATCGACGCGAGCCAGGTGGCCGACGACCCCGCCAAGTTTGCCGAGTTTGAGAAGGCGCAAGCGGGATTGAGTAGTGCCCTGTCGCGGCTGCTCGTGGTCGTGGAGCGTTATCCCGACCTGAAAGCGAACCAGAATTTCCTCGAGTTGCAGGCGCAATTGGAGGGCACCGAAAACCGCATTTCCGTGGAGCGCGGCCGGTACAACGACGTCGTTCAGGCGTACAATACGGCGATCAAGAGTTTCCCGACGTTGCTGTACTCGGGCTATTTTGGATTCAAGGAGAAGCCCTATTTTCAAGCGACGACCGGCGCGGAAACCCCGCCGAAAGTCGACTTCAATTCCTTGGGAACGTCGACGAAGTAGTTCGAGAGATTGGCGCTCATGAGATTGTTTTGCCTCCTCGTGGCGATGCTGGCGGCACTGCCTGCGTCCGCGGCGGAGGTCATGCCTCCCGCGCCGGCGCAGTATTTCAATGATTACGCCCATGTTGTGTCGCCGGCGACCGTTGCGGAACTGAACCAGAAGCTCGAGCAATTCGAGCGCGACACCTCCAGCCAGATCCTGGTGGCGGTGTATCCGAAGATGGAATCGGATTCATCGATCGAGGATTACACGGTTCGTGTCAAGCAAGCGTGGGGAGTCGGCCAGAAGGGCAAAGACAACGGCGTGGTGCTGTTTGTCTTCGTCCAGGACCACAAGATGTACATCCAGGTCGGGTACGGGTTGGAGGGGGCGCTGCCCGACGCGCTGGCGAAACGAATCACCGATAACGAGATCACACCGCATTTCCGCAACGGTGATTATGACGGCGGCTTGCGCGCGGGAGTAACGGCCATCCTAGCGGCGACCAAGGGCGAGTACAAAGGCACCGGTCAGACCGTGGCAGATCAATCCTGGTCGAACCAATCGGGCGGGTCGGACTGGGTCATCGGACTCGTCATTGCATTCATAATTATTTTTTTTCTTGGGCGGCTTCTCAGTTACGGCGCGGGCGGCACGGTGTATTCGCGCTCGGGACGAAGCACAAGCTATGGCGGTTTTGGCGGAATGTGGGGCGGAGGCGGATTTTCTTCTGGCGGTGGTGGTGGATTCTCCGGGGGCGGTGGGTTTTCGGGAGGTGGCGGAGGCGGCGGCGGTGGTGGGGCCGGGGGCAGTTGGTGAGACGATGAAAACGAAACATTTATTTCGCGAACTGGATCATGACCGGGTCACCGCGGCCATTGCGGAGGCGGAGAAACACACGACCGGGGAAATTCGCGTGTACGTGAGCCATCACAAGGTCCACGACCCGCGCCACGCCGCCGCGCACCAGTTCGTCAAGCTCGGCCTCGACAAAACCGAGCACCGCAACGCGGTCCTGATTTATATCGCGCCGGAATCACAGAACTTTGCCGTTTTGGGAGACGAGGCAGTGCACGCGAAGTGCGGGGAAGGGTTTTGGGAAGACGTTGTGGGGGCGATGCGCGACTGTTTTCGACAGGGAAAGTTCACGGAGGGAGTGGTCCACGGCATCAGCACGGCGGGCCGGTTGCTCGCCGAACATTTTCCGGCTCAAGCCCCGCGCCACGACGACGCATGTTGATTCTGGCCATCGATCTGGGCACAACGGGAAATCGCGCCATTGTCTTCGACCGCGAGACGCGCGTGGTCGGGTCGAGCTATCGGGAGTTTCGGCAACTGTTTCCCCAGCCGGGGTGGGTCGAGCACGATCCCGAGGAGATTTGGGAAACGACCCGCACGGTGATCGCCGAAGCCGTGGCCAAGGTGGACCCCAACCAGATTGTGGCGGTGGGCGTGACCAACCAGCGCGAAACCGTTGTCTGCTGGGACCCGAAGACCGGGAAGCCACTGCACAACGCCATCGTGTGGCAGGACCGTCGCACGGCCGGGCGATGCGAAGAACTGCGGCGCAGCGGGTTTGCCGCGGAAATCCACCGGCGTACCGGGCTGGTGTGTGATCCCTATTTCTCCGCGACCAAGATGGAATGGCTGCTGCGAAACGTGCCGGCGACACGGCACGGGATTTTTGGAACCATTGACTCGTGGATTGTGTGGAAGCTGACCGGTGGACGGGTCCACGCCACGGATGTGAGCAACGCGTCGCGGACGATGCTGTTCGACCTCCGCGAGCGCCAATGGGATGCGGCGTTGCTGAAGCAGTTTGGCGTGTCGCCGGAAGCGTTGCCGGACGTGCGCGCCAGTGCCGGGGATTTTGGCCTGGTGGAGCCGGGGTTGTTTGGGTTTTCCGCGAAGATTTGCGGTGTGGTGGGCGACCAGCAAGGCGCGATGTTTGCCCAGGGTTGCTATGAACCGAGTGTCATCAAGAACACTTATGGCACGGGATTGTTCCTCATGATGAACACGGGCCAACAGCCGCGTGATTCCGAACACCTCCTCTCCACGATCGCCTGGCAGATTGGCGAGCGGGTGGATTACGCGCTGGAGGGCAGCGTGTTTGTCGGCGGAGCGGCGGTGCAGTGGCTGCGCGACGGGTTGCAGATTGTGAAAACGTCCGCGGAGACGGAATCACTGGCGGCGGGTCTGTCCTCGAACGACGGGGTGTATTTTGTGCCGGCCCTGACGGGACTCGGTGCGCCGTATTGGGACGCGGCGGCGCGGGGGACGATTGTTGGCCTGACGCGCGCGACGACCCGGGCACATCTGGCGCGGGCGGCGTTGGAAGCGATCGCGTATCAGACGCGGGACGTGGTGGACATCATGCGCGCGGAATTGGGCGGACCGCTGCACAAGCTCCAAGTGGACGGCGGCGCCTGCGCGAACAATTTTCTCATGCAGTTCCAGGCGGACATTCTGGGAGTGCCCGTCGAACGGGCCACCATGATTGAAACGACGGCGCTCGGCGCGGCAGGGTTGGCGGGGCTGGCGGCCAGTGTGTGGTCGGGTCCGTCGGATTTCATCTCTTACCGCCGCGTCGAGCGCGTGTTCGAGCCGAAGATGTCGGAGGCCACGCGCGCGAGTTTGTACGCGAAATGGAAGGAAGCCGTGGCGCGGGCGGGAGGTTGGGCAGGATAACAGAGATTCACCCCGAAAGCTTTCGGGGCCACCACTCGCGAGCACGACGTGCGCGAGTGGTGTCTCGTTGTTGCGGTGTGGGAGCCTGATTTTTTCGGGTTTGTGAGGATGCTGTCGAAATGTTCTTTTCGCGGGTGCGATCACCGGTTACAGTCAGTCCGTCAGGACGCTGACGCGAGCGAGACGCGACGCGACATGAAAACTGTTTTCGATCAGTGCGACTGCCAGAATCTCAAGAACGCGCTGGCCAAGGAATGGTTGGAGACCAATGGCCTGGGCGGATTCGCTTCGTCCACGATCATCGGCGCGAACACGCGGCGCCAGCACGGGTTGTTGGTCGCGTCGCTGCATCCGCCGGTGGAGCGGCACGTATTACTGTCGAAATTCGAGGAACGCGTGGTGGTGGACGGCCACGAGTCGGCGATCAGCACGAACCTGTACCCCGGCACGGTCTTTCCGCACGGGTTCAACATCCAGATGGAGTTTCGGCTGCGTCCGTGGCCGGTGTTCCGGTATGCGAACAACGATTTTGAAATCGAGAAGAGCGTGTTTCTCGTGGCCGGCGAGAACACGGTGGTGGTCGGTTATCGGAACCGGCGGTCGCGCGGTCCCATTGAGTTGAAGGTGCGTCCGCTCCTGGCGTTTCGCGATTACAATGCGCTGGCCGAGCGCAATGACGACATGGACCTCGACGTGGAACGCGGCAACGGCGTGGTCTCCGTTCAACCCTTCGCGGACAAACCGCGGTTGTATTTCCATACGAAAGCCGAGGCGGTGGACGCGAAGGGGGATTGGTATCTCCAGTTCACGTATCCGGTGGAAGAAGAGCGCGGCCTGGATTTCAACGAGGACCTGTTCACCCCGTTCGAGCTGTCGTACCGGCTGGCGGAAGGTCAGACCGCGTACATCGTGGCGACCATCGAGAAGAAGGGCGCGGTCAACCCCGAGGACCTGGCGGCGCGGGAGCGGGCGCGGCGCAAGGAATTCGAGCGCGAACGGGACCCGGCGCGACAGGCGCTGTTGATTTCGGCGGACTCGTTTCTGGCGCGACGCGGGAAGGACAACCTGACGGTGTTGGCGGGGTTTCCGTGGTTTACGGATTGGGGGCGCGACACGATGATCGCGTTATCGGGGCTGACGCTGACGTCCGCGCGGTTCGATGTGGCGCGGAAGATCCTCCTGACGTTTGCCCAGTACTGCGACAAGGGGATGATCCCGAATGTGTTTCCGGACAAGGGCGAGACCCCCGAATACAACACCGTGGACGCCTCGCTGTGGTTTGTGGTTTCTGCCTGGAAGTATTGGCAGGTGAGCCACGACGACGACGGCGCCCGGCAACTGTTGCCCGCGCTCGGCGAGGTGGTGAAGTTTTACAAGGACGGCACGCGGTACGACATCCACGCGGACGACGACGGGCTGATCACGGCCGGCACGGCGGGCACGCAGTTGACCTGGATGGATGTGAAGGTGGACGGTTATGTGCCGACGCCGCGGCATGGGAAACCGGTGGAGATCAACGCGCTGTGGTTGAACGCGCTGCTGATGCTGGCGGAGATGGAAGAGAAATTATTCCAGGACATCCATTCGGCGGTGATCCTGCGGAAGCTGGCCGACCAGGTGGCGGCGAATTTCGTGAAGGCGTTTTGGAATCGCGATGGCGGGTATTTGTACGACGTGATCCGGAGGGATGAGCGGGATGCGAGCGTGCGGCCTAACCAGATTTTTGCGGTCAGTTTACCGTACTCGCCGTTGGACAAGGCGCAGCAGAAAGCCGTGCTCGATGTGGTGACGCAACAGTTATTGACGCCGTACGGGCTGCGGACGCTGTCACCGAAAGACTCGCGGTATTGCGGGAAGTACACGGGCAACCGCTGGCAACGCGATTGCGCGTATCATCAGGGGACGGTCTGGCCGTGGCTGATCGGGCCGTATTGCGACGCGTATGCCAAGGTGAACGGCACCGGCAAGGCGCAACGGAGGGAAATCGGCAAGATCATCGCGCCGCTGTTACATCATATGGAAGAGGCCGGTTTGGGAAGCGTGTCGGAGGTTTTTGATGGGAATTCGCCGCATCGTCCCGTGGGATGCTTCGCGCAGGCGTGGAGCGTGAGCGAATTGCTGCGGGTGTATGATACGTATGTGAAGTGAGTGCGAGCCTTTCAAGCTTGGGCTTTGCTCTGCTAATACCAGAAAGGTTCTTTGAATGAGAACTACAGTTTTGGGGAAACTGTTGTTGGCGCTTTTCCCGGTGATCGTCTTCGTTCCGTTGTTTATCGGATCACGACTGCTTTTCAACGCAGCTCGTGGCTGGACTGATTGGTTGCTAGTTTTTGCAAGTGCTGCGTTGGTCGGTTTTAATCCATTAGTGGTGAATTCCACTTCCAGCAGAAAACGCTGGATAATTTTCATTACCGGCTATCTTGGCTGGGTCGCCATTTTTGTTTCGTTAAGCCTTATAATTATGGTTGTTGTTTTTCATGACGGATCTTGAGCGGGCTATAGTGGTGGCGGGGGACAGCGAGATTGGGAGCATACAAATGAAAATCCATGATGTCAGCGTGCTGGTGCAAAACGGGATGCCGACGTGGCCGGGGGACCCGAAATTCTCGATGAACCTGGCCAGCAGCATTGCCAAGGGCAGCGTGGTCAACCTCACCCACCTCGACATGGGCGCGCACACGGGCACGCACATGGACGCGCCGTTTCATTTTTACCGGGATGGTTCGGGGATTGACGAGCTGCCGCTGGAGGTGCTCCTTGGCACGTGCCGGGTGTTCGATTTTACTCGCATCACCAGCCACATTTCGGCGGCGACGCTGGAGGCGTGCGATCTGAAAGAGGTTACGCGGGCGCTGTTCAAGACGCCCAACTCGCGGCATTGGGCGAACAATGATCCCAAGTTCGACAAGAACTTCCTGGCGCTGACGGGCGATGCGGCGATGTATCTGGTTCATCGCGGCGTCACGTTGGTCGGCGTGGACTATCTGTCGGTGGAAGCCTACGGCAGCAAGACGCACCCGGTACATGACACGTTGCTGGGCGCGGGCGCGGTAATCATCGAGGGGCTGAATCTCTCGGACGTGTCGGCGGGAGACTACGAATTGATCGCGCTGCCGGTGAAGTTGAAAGGCGCCGACGGCGCCCCCGCACGGGTGGTGTTACGATCGCTGACGTAAGAGCGCCTTGTAGCCGCACCCTTCAGGGTGCGAACAAAACAAAGACCGGCGCAGGCCAAAGCCAGCGGCTACGGATTTTATCGGGCGCTACTTGCGGCGGCGGCGGAAAGTCAGGAATCCGCCCAAGCTGCCCAAGGCCACCAACGCTACGCTCGACGGTTCTGGTATGAGGACGATCTGGCCGCGGATTTCACCGCTGGGATAAACGTTGCTGCGGAGATTGATGTAGGTGTCGGTATTGATCATCGCGGTCATATTCGCGCTGGAGAGAGTGCCATTGCCGGAAAATGTGCCGCTCTGCGTGCCAGGCGACGCCAGCGTCAACACCAGTATTACCGCGGCGTTGGTCCCGTAGCCAGCCGAGCCGTTGATGCTGACCGCTGACGAGTTGCCGAGCAGATCCGCGTAGCTGCCGCCGTTGGCGGCGATGTTCACGTACCCACTGCTGGTATCCAGTGTCAGTTCCGCGTCACCGACCCCGGGACTCGAATTAGGCGGGATCTCCTGAAATCCGTCAAGCTCGACTCCAAACGTCAGAATATCCGCGCGTGCCGTGGATACGAGGAAGGACGCGCCAAGGAGGGGAACCGCCAGCCACTTCAGAGACAAGAAAACTGCTCGCACATAGAATTTCATATGTCACCCTTTCGTTACTCGCCGTTGTCGACGTGTGTGCGTGGAATTGCCAACCCAATGAACCACGCCGCGCCCGATGCGGGAGAGTGGAACAAATCCGCGCCGGAGAGTCAAGATAATTGTGGTCCGGACGAGTTACGATTGTTTCTCAATGAGGTTGTCGGGTAACCCATGTGTCGAGGGACGCGGCCCGCAACCGTTGAGGCGGGTCAGCCTTTGAAGATGAAGTATTTGCGGAGGGCGTAATTGATGAGGAGGGAGACGACGACATTCGATCCGAAAGCGATTGTGGTCATGAGGCCGAAGTGATGGATGAGAAAGCCCATGAGGGCGCTGCCAAGGGCGAAGCTGATGCCGGAGACGAGGTAGAAGTAGAGGATTTCGCGGACGCGGTTGTGACGGCCGGATTCGAACACCCAGACGATGTTGATCAGGTACGCGGTGAGATTCGAGAACAGGAAGGCGACGCCGTTGTCGATGATGGAATTGCGGGTACGGACGGCATCGGACACGAGACCGACCTGGACATGGAGCAGTTTGGCGACGGGGTCGGCGGGGGTGAGGGCCGGCATGAGTTTGAGCGCGCAGCCGTAGAACAGGGCGATGTTGACGACGGTGGCGATGCCGCCGGCGATGGCGTACTTGATGAACTGGACGAGCGGGGAGTGTTGGCGGCCAGTGAACTGGTTCAGCAGGTTCCGCATGTCGCGTTGACCCTGGATGTGTGGCTATGGTTCGTGGGCGATTCCATTGTGGCGAATATGTGGCGGAACAGCTATCCGATGGACGTCAAAATGTCGAGCCTGCGGGTGGGGACGAGGGAGCGCGCCGACAGAGCGGCGCGGCTACAACGGCAGGCGCGGCGAGATACGCCCGTCGGACGGGGCATCCCGCCCTACAACAGGGAAAGTAGCGGGCTAGCGGATTTTGGCCCAGGTGTTGACGAGTTCGATGATTTTGTTGGGGTTCTTGTTGTCGTCGCGGAGGTTGGTGATGGCGTCGAGGAGGCGGCGGGCGAACAGGCGAGACGCATGTTCAACGAGAATAGCAAATGGGCAGGATGCCCGTTCCACTTTGGGCGGAGAGTTTGGGGCTTGATTCTTGATACCGCTTTATTGAGTATCGCGGGGTTATGGAAGCAAATGTGAAATTGTTGGCGGGGAAAATGGGGATTGTGTTTGGGGTGGCGAATCGGCGATCCATTGCCTGGGCGATCGCACAGGCGTGGTATGAGGCGGGGGCGAGGCTGGCGTTTACGTACCAAGGCGAGCGGTTGAAGGAGAACGTGACGGACTTGGTAGAGGGGTTTGGGCCGGATACGCCGATGTACCCGTGCGATGTGACGCGGGATGAGGATATTGCGCGGGTGTTTGAGCAGGTGGGGAAGGATTTTGGGAAGTTGCATATCTTGCTGCATTCGGTGGCGTTCGCGCCGAAGGAGGCGTTGGAGGGGGAGTTTATCAATACGTCGAGGGAGGCGTTTCGGGTGGCGCATGACGTGAGCGCGTATTCGCTGGTGGCGCTGGCGCATGGTGCGGCACCGTTGATGACGGAGGGTGGATCGGTGATCGCAATGACGTATCATGGTGCGGTGAAGGTGGTTCCGCATTATAACGTGATGGGGGTGGCGAAGGCGTCGCTGGAGGCGAGCGTGCGGTATCTCGCTTATGACTTGGGGCCGAAGAAGATACGCGTGAATGCGATCAGCGCTGGACCAGTGAACACATTGGCGGCGAGGGGGATTTCTGGGTTTACACAGATGCTGAAGCATTACGAGGAGCGGTCGCCGCTGAAGCGGAACTTGGAGCCGAAGGAGCTGGGGAGTACGGGATTGTTTCTGGCAAGCGATATGTCGACGGCGACGACGGGACAGGTGGTGTACGTCGATTGCGGGTACGAGATCATGGGGTGGTAGGGTTGTTGGGTGGGAATTGGATGTAGAAGATATTGTGGTGCAATGTGATATGTGAATGCAGTGGCGTGTGAGTGGGGTTGATTGTGGTAGTGGGGCTACTTCAAGTTGAGTTGACGATTCCATCGGCGGACAGTTTGAAGGCGAAGCGGATGGTGCTGAGATCCCTTAAGGACCGTATTCGCAAGAACTTCAACGTGTCGATTGCCGAGGTGGAAGATAATGACCAATGGCAAAGCGCGGTGTTGGCGGTGGCCTTGGTGAGCAACGACAAGCGGTTTGCCAATCAGGTTCTCTCCAAGGTGGTGGATTTCATCGAGAGTTCGCGCGATCTGGTGGTTGACGACTATCAATTGGGCTTTTGCTGACATGTTCAGTCGGTGGAATTTGGCATGTTCAGCGCGTGGCGGTATCCTACCTTACGGCCTTGACAAAACTGGGTTCCGGCGTGAGGTTTACATGTTCACCTTGATTGCGGCTGGCGGAAGCTGGCAACTTCCTGCTGGCTTGGGAGTTGCTTATGATTGAGTGAGAGGGTTTACATGTGAACGGAACAATCTGAGGTCATTTGCTTATCGCATTTACATGTCGGGAGTAAGCGCTGGACATGCCAAGGGCTAAAATATTGGTCGTGGATCATGAGGTGCCATGGACGCTGAGGCTGTCGGAGCTCCTGATCCAGGATGATTGCGAGGTGTTTTCGGCGAATTCGGTTGAGGATGCGAAGCTGCTTTTGGACGCCCGAAACATCGACGTCGTGATCACGGACATCAATAATATGCCCGGGGTGGACGGGACGGCGTTTTTGGAGGAGATACGGCAGGTGTACGCGGAGGCGGCGGTGATCGTGTACACGGGGAAGGTGTCGGTCGAGCAGGCGGTGCGGGCGACGAAGCTGGGGGCGCTTGATTATCTGCAGAAGGCGGATGATCCGGCGGTGCTGGAGAAGTTGCGGGAGCGGGTGCGGCAGGCGGTGTTGGAGATCGGGACGTTGATCCGTGCGGCGGTGGCCGATCCGCGGAGCCGGGGAATGTTGGCGACGCCCGTGCAGGGGTTCTACGGGATTGTCAGTCAGAACGCCCAGATGCGGGAGATCTTTGAGCTAATCCAAACCATCGCGGATAGCTGGGCCAATGTATTAATCCACGGCGAGACGGGAACCGGTAAGGAGCTGGTCGCCCGCGCGATCCACGAAGCCAGTGGACGTCACGGCAAACCATTTGTCACACTGGATTGCACCGCCCTGGCTCGCGAGCTTTTGGAGAGCGAATTGTTCGGTCATGAGAGAGGGGCTTTCACGGGCGCGGTAGACCGGCATGTTGGCCGGTTCGAGCGCGCCAACACCGGCACGCTGTTTCTGGATGAGGTCGCGAATATCAATCTCAACGTGCAGGCAAAATTATTGCGCGTCCTGCAAACGCGGACATTTGAACGGGTGGGCGGTTCCAAGCCGATTTCAGTGGATGTGCGCATCATCGCCGCAACGAATCGACCGCTGGAAACGGTCGTGGCCGATGGGACGTTTCGCGAGGATTTGTATCATCGGCTCAATGTGGTCCAGATCGACCTGCCGCCGCTACGCGATCGCACCGAGGACGTCCCACTGTTGGCGATGGAGTTCCTGCGACGGTTTGCGCGTCAGAACGGCAAGGACCTGCGCGGGTTTACCGACAATGCGGTCAGCGTGCTGTGCGGGTACGCCTGGCCCGGGAACGTGCGCGAACTGGAGAACGTGGTGTTGCAGGCCGTGGTGCTGGCCAAGACATCGATCATCGACGCGCCCGACCTGCCCCGACGGATCACGGAAGCCAAGCCCTTGCTGGCCGTTCCGTCGGCGGCGCTGTCGGACCAGCTCGGCGAACCGGAAAAACAAATCCTCGTCAACGCACTTCGCCAACACGGCGGCAACATCAAGCGCACCGCCGAAACGCTCCAGATCAGCCGCACGACGCTCTACGCCAAACTCAAGAAGCACGAGATCGATCCCGATTTCGTCCGCTGAGACGCCTCACTCCGGCTTGCGGGCGTAGATGGCGGTAACGTCATCGGCATAGTCAACAGTCAATAGGGTCAACTCTTGACACTTGACAAACGAGAATAGTCAATAGGGTCAACTCTTTCAATAGGGTCAACTCTTGACACTTGACAAACGAGAATAGTCAATAGGGTCAACTCTTTCAATAGGGTCAACTCTTGACACTTGACAAACGAGGGCGAGGCGCGGCAAGATGGGAGCATGGCGCGTCCGATTCGCATCGAGTTTGCGGGGGCGGTGTATCACGTGATGGCCCGGGGGAATGAACGGCGGGCGATATTCTTCGACGATCAGGACCGGCGGCGGTTTCTGGAGACTGTCGCGGAAATGGTCGAGCAATTCGGAGTGCGGCTCCATGCCTATTGTTTGATGCCGAATCATTATCACCTGGTCGTCGAGACGCCCCGCGGCAATCTGAGCCAGGCGATGGGTTGGCTGCAAGTGGCCTACAGCGTGCGGTTCAACCATCGGCATCGGCGCAGCGGGCACCTGTTTCAGGGGCGGTACAAGGCGCAGTTGGTGGAGGCCGACTCGTACGCTCAAGGACTGGTGTTGTACGTGCATTTGAATCCGGTCCGTCCCCGCAGCAAGGCGGCGGTGTTGCCGGCGGAGCGGGCGCGGGAGTTGAATCGCTATCGCTGGAGCAGCCACCGCGTCTACGCCGGGTGGGCGCGTCGACCGTCGTGGCTGAGCGGGCAGTGGTGGGCATACTGGGGGCGAGGCCTCGGCGCGCACACCGCGTACCGCCGCCAGATCGCGCACGCGTTTGGAAGACCTGTGGACAATCCGTGGGACGCGTTGCGTAGCGGCTTGGTGCTGGGGTCCGAGCAACTCTGGCGGCGCGTGAAACGAATTCTGTCGGGCAAGAACGGCCAGGACGAGCGGCGTTGGCAGCAGCGGGAAGACTGGCGCACGCAACGGGAACGCCTGCAACAGCTGCTGGCGGCCGAACCCGACCGCCGGGTACGGATGTGGGCGCGCGTGCGGGTCGGAGGCGAACGGCGCGTGGAGGTGGCCCGCGATAACGGCTATCGGGACGGCAGCGGCGTCACGCACCTGATCAAACGCCTGGAGGCCGAAGCTGCTCAAGTCCCATCCCTGGCGCGAAAACTGGAGAATTTGTCACGTGTCAAGAGTTGACCCTGATGACGCTGACGTAGGAACCCGGGCGCGTCGGACGGTGATCCTACGATATACGGCTGGCCTGGACTCACATGGGGAGAATAACAGCACATGCACGCCCTAATCCTCGCCGCGATACTCAGTTACGACCAAACACTGAAGGAATTCGAGGTCTTTTGCTCGAACGCCGAAATCGAAGTGGGGTGTCCGATCACGTCGGAGACGGTGAAGCCCTTTCGGACCCGCCACGAGGACGAAGCACGCATCCAGGTCGCAGATCGATACAGCTTGGGCTACGACTGTAATAAGGTTCGGGAATTTCAGGACCTGAAGGAGAGCGGCATCCCCAAGCTTAACCATCTCGACCCGGCAGAGATGCAATCCTGGTCAGAGGAAAAATGTTTGATTGACGAAGATGGCGCAAAACAAATTGCCACCCGTCTCTTCCACCGGCTGGGTTTTGATGACCGGCTGTTTGATCCGGTCGAGGTGCATCGCTACAGTTGGCAACCGGACGAGGCCATTGCGGACCACGTGCTCTGGCTACCCCTTTTCTGGGTTAACTGGCGGCGCAAAGCGTTCCACCATGACAGCACCGGCGGACCGTGCGTGCAGATGGACATCTCCGGCACCACGAGAAAACTCGTGAACTACCTGGACTGTACACACGACGACATCCCGTTCTTCGGCTTTACGGAAGAACTGCAGCCACTCCAGCACCGGACGCCGGCGACGAACGCTCCTCCGGTCAGTCCCACGACAGCCACGCCCGTGGAACGCTTCTTTGAAGCCACCGGCATCAAGCCCCCCAAAGATTGGCGACAGCAAACGCAGGCCACCGACCCACCTCCTCCCACATTCGTTCAGGTTGAAGATCGATATCTTTTCCGGCTACAGAGCGATTCCGTTCGCGAGTTCGGCGATGGCGAGCAGAACTTTACCTTGCTCGCTATGAAACGAGGACACGCCAGCCTGAGCAACTGGTTTGGCGTGGGAACAATCGTCACGGAAACCCAAGCCGTACAGATCGCGACACAGTTCTTGGGACGACTGGGCTTCGGGGAGCAATCGTTTTGCCCGGCAGAAGTAACGGAGGATGAGGCTGTAGCGATGGATCCGGTTCGGGGAGCCCTGCCGGTTTCGTACACTGTCCGCTGGGTTGGCAAACGCCCGCCGTCGGTCCGTTCCGGCCTGCCAGATGTGGTGGAGATCGGAATCTCCGGAGCAACCAGCAATCTCGTGCACTACTGGTACGCCCCAAACACCTTTCACTACTAAACCTGTTCGCCTTG
>Ga0326727_10005397_pt1 | contig 36631 bp, 29 predicted proteins | sample MB2enrmetagenome_FD_207643 | JGI IMG/M metagenome (GOLD analysis project Ga0326727, IMG submission 207643) | Lab enriched peat soil microbial communities from McLean, Ithaca, NY, United States - MB29MY | ecosystem: Environmental > Terrestrial > Soil > Wetlands > Peat | place: USA: New York... | reverse complement strand
AGGTTCAAACCCTCGTTCCTACCCCTATCCCGAAATGCGGGTTGGTCGTGCTACCCAAAGGTCGCCTGGATCGGGGTGTGACATTGGGATTGACCGCTGGCTTTTCGGGCGGTACACGAGATGCCTAACAACTGAACCCCTATGGCTTTTATTATGTCCTTTCGTCTGCGGCGCGCGGCGATGGTGATGGTGGTCCTCACCCTTGCCGGCTGCGCCCACGCGCCTGCTCCCGGCGTCTCAAGCAATACGCCCAAACTCACTCCCTCTGATCTGTCCACCATCCAGGGCGCCAATTACCGCGGAGCGTCCGCGACGAACACGACGGATTATTGGCTTCATTACAGTGCTTCCGAGACGGAACGCGATCTGAGTTACGCGGACCGCTTGAAACTCAATCAACTGCGCGTTTTCGTGAATTACGCCTCATGGCAGGCCGGGAAGGCGGCCTTTCGCGGGAACCTGGTTGACATGGCTCGCGCGTGCCAGCGGCACAACATCGGTCTGATGATCACCCTCGGCGATACGCAGACCTTCATCAATGACGATGGCACGATCAACCGCGGCCACATCCGGCGTCTGGTCAAGGAATTGGTTTCCAGCATCGGAGGCGAACCTGGCCTGGCCTTCTGGGATGCTTCCAATGAACCCGATTACAATCCCCCCGGCTCGCCGCCAGATCGGGAGCAGAAGCGAATGGAGATTGCCCGCCTGATTGCGGCCACATTGCACGAATTGGACAAACAGACCCCGGTGACCGTCGGCGTGGCCTACGAGCGCAACATGGAGACGCTCGCGGACGCGGTGGATGTGCTGTCCTTCCATGACTATCTGCCTACCCGCGCCGCCATCGCCCGCGACATCGCCAGCGCGAAGGCGTTCGCTGCCAAAACCGGCAAGCCGGTTATGGACACGGAGACCGGATGTATTGCCCGCGCGAACCCTTATGACGTGACGCTGGAGGAACATATCAAGGCGCATGTCGGGTGGTATATCTGGGAACTGATGATCACCAAGCGATGGTGCGACGTTCACGGCGTGTTTTATCCCGATGGCACGGTGCGCGACCCGGCCATTCCCGCGGCGATGTTCGGCCTGTTCCGCAACCGCTCGACCAATGCAATCCTGGAGAATCTCGACCGGGAGGGCTGGGTCAATGCGGACATCGCCGCGGCGCAGGCGTGGCTGGACAACCCCGCCGGCGGTTGGAACGACGGCCTCAATGCGGCGGAAAAACTGGCCAATCTGCTGGAGGGAGGGCAGGTGATGGCGATGCGCGAGCCGCCCAGCCGCACGATCGCGTTGTTGCGGCAGGGGGCGCCCAAAGCGGAGGTGTTGCGCGAGGTGATCCCCCATTTTATCGAGGCGCTGCGACCATACGAACGGACCGGGGCCACGGCGTCCACCGGCGTTCGCCCGGGCGCCGTCCCGGCCGCCACCGCGCCGGTTGCGGTCTATCCCATCCCGCGCCGGGCGGGTTCGCGGACGCCGCTCGATACGGCGGCCATCCGCGGGGCCAACTACTGTTATGCCGAATATGGAGGCCACCCGGGCATGTGGAACAATTATTCGCCGGCCATCACCGAGAGGGACCTTGACTACGCCCAGCGGCTGGGGATCAACCAGATTCGTTGTTTCATCACTTACCAGGCATTTCTGAGCAATTCCAACCAATTTCGGCTGAATCTCCTGCACCTGGTGCGAGCCGCTGATCAGCGCGGCATCGGTGTGATGCCGGTTGTTGGATACAACATGCAGATGATGGGCGAAGGCCACCCCGGCGCGGAGGCATGGGCCAAGTTTCTGGTGGACACCTTGGGAAAGGAGCCGGGCCTGGCCTTCTGGGATGTGTGCAACGAGCCGGACTACCCGCCCAGCCAACCCGAACGCTCCGCCACGCGGGTGGCTTTCGCCAAATACATGGCCGGCGTCTTCCGCCGCCTGGATGGCCAGACGCCGGTGACCATTGGGTGCGCCTACGAATACACGATGGAACAGTGCGCCGACGACGTTGATGTGATGGTGTACCACGGCTACCAGCAGACGCGGGAGGCGGTGCGGCTCGACATCGAAAAGGCCAGGCTGGCCGGCGCCGCAGCGCACAAACAGGTGATGGATGACGAAATGGGTTGCGTGGCCCGTGCCAATCCTTACGACATGACCATTCAGGAACATCTAAACGCGCACATTGGCTTTTATCTTTGGGAACTTATGATCGTATGGGATGGCACGCGCGGCTGGGGCAATGTCCACGGCATCTTTTATCCCGATGGCACGATTCGCGATCCGTCAATTCCGATGGCCGTCATGGGCATTTTCCGCAACCGCGGTCCCGGCATCGTGCTGGAACGGCCCGACCGTGAAGGCCGCGTCACCCGCACTATCACGGAGGCCCGCAACTGGCTGGCCAACCCGAACGGCGACTGGCACACCGGCCTCAATATTGCGGAGACGGCCGCCAATCTTCTGGAGTCCGCGCAACTCGTGCCGTTGCATGAACTGCCTACCCGCCAGGTGGAATTGCTGCGCGGCGGACAGGAAGATCACCCGGCCCTCAAGACGCTCCTCGAAAAGGACATTCTCGCACTCCAACCCTATCAACAATGAAGGACATTAAGCTGGACTGAATGAGTCACCTTGGTTGAGGAACTTCACGGGTTTGCCCTGTCATGGGCGCACTTGCGACAGGGAAGAAATGGGGTAAATTCCCGGCTTATGAGAGTCGCGGTTTTTCTTGGATGGCAGGCGTGGGCCTGTTTTTTTCTTGGTTTTGTGCCTGCGCTTCGCGGGCAAATGACTGATGTGCTGACCTATCACAATGACAACAGCCGGACGGGGCAAACGTTGCACGAGGAGGTGCTCGCGCCGGCGAACGTGAACACGAATCATTTTGGGCTGCTGCGCACGCTGGGGGTGGACGGGAAGGTGGACGCCGAGCCGCTTTACGCGGCCGGCGTGGTCATTCCGGGCGTCGGCATGCGCAACGTGTTGATCGTCGCGACCGAGCATGATTCGGTTTACGCGTTCAACGCCGACGGGACCAATGTTTATTGGCGGGTTTCGATGCTGGCATCGGGTGAAACGACGTTCGACCCGGTCAATTGCGACCAGGTGACACCGGAGATCGGGATTACGGCGACGCCGGTGGTTGACCGGCAAGCCGGCCCGAACGGCACGATTTTCGTGGTGGCCATGAGCCAAACCGCTTCGAACTGCTTCCAGCGCGTTCATGCCCTGGACTTGGCGACCGGCGCGGACCACCTTCCGCCGGTCAGTGTGGCGGCCACTTATCCGGGCACGGGCGACAATTCATCCGGGGGCCTGGTTATATTTGATCCCAGTCAATACAAGGAGCGTTGCGGCCTGCTCCTGCTGAACGGGGTGATTTACACAGCCTGGGCGTCGCACTGCGATATAACGCCTTACACCGGATGGGTGATCGGCTACGACGAGGAGACGCTGGCCCAAACCGGAGTTCTGAACACCACCCCCAACGGCAGCGAAGGCGCGTTCTGGGGTTCCGGCGCCGGCATGGCGGCGGACGCGGAAGGCAACATCTACGCCCTGGCTGGAAACGGGACGTTCGACACCAACCTGACCGGCGGCTTGCCGAGCCAGGGCGATTATGGGAATGCGTTCCTGAAATTCTCCACCTCGGGAATCGCCCCGGTGGTGGCCGATTACTTTTGCATGTCAAACGCAGTATATGAAAACGACCACGACCTGGACCTTGGCTCGGGGGGCGCGCTTTTGCTGCCGGACACGATGGATTCGAGCAACAACCTGCGGCAGCTTGCGGCGGGAGCGGGGAAGGACTCCATCATCTACATAGTTGACAGGAACAACATGGGCGGTTATCACCCGAACACCAACGCCATCTGGCAGCAGGTCAACGGCGCGGTTTCGGGGGGGCTTTGGAGCATGGCCGCCTACTGGAACGGATATCTCTACTTTGGCGGGGTGGGGGATTACGTGAAGGCGTTTCCATTCCAGAACGCGCTGCTGGGCGCAATGTCGTCGGAAACAGCGGAGACGTTCGAGTATCCGGGCGCGACGCCGGGCGTTTCGGCCAACGGCGCCGCCGCCGGGATTGTCTGGGCGGCGGAAAACACGTCGCCGGCGGTTTTGCACGCCTATGACGCGACCAACCTCGCCACCGAGTTGTATAACAGCAGCCAGGCTGGAACGCGCGACAATTTTGGAACCGGCAATAAATTCATCACTCCGATGATCGCCAGCGGGCGTGTTTATGTTGGCACCACCGCAGGCGTCGGCGTCTTTGGGCTGCTGGATGATTCGACGCTGACGCCGCTACAGGTGTGGCGCAACACCTGGTTCGGCAATCCCTCCAATGTCGGCGCGGGCGCCAACAACGCCAGCCCGGCCGGCGACGGCATTCCCAACCTCATCAAGTACGCGCTGGGGCTGAGTCCACTGACGGTGACGGCCACGAATCAGCTTCCGACCGCCGCTGTGCAGCCGCACAACAGCGCCGGGTATTTAACTCTGACCGTGAACCGGGCCGCCATTGCGCCCGATGTCAGTTACGTGGTGGAGGTTTCCGGCGATCTGGCCACCTGGTCCTCCGGCGCGCCGGACACGGTGACGCTGACCAATTCGCCGACGCAATTGGTGGTGCGGGACAACGTGCCGGCCGGGACGGCGGGCGCGCGCTACATTCGCTTGACGGTGACGAATCCTTGACTGGTCAACGGAAAAAATGTCATCCACTTCGGGTTCTTATTACGGTCAGTGCTCGCGGCAGACAAGGGTTAGTTTGATATAGGGCACGCAAGCTGAATTCGGCTGAAAGACTACCATCTCATTCGTTTCAACCGCGGCGCCGCTTGGCTTCGCGGATCCAAATCTTGACTTCCTCCGGCCGCACATTTTGGTTCGAGGCCCTGAGCCGGAGGAACAGTTCATCGGGACTTTGCCGCGCCAGATCTTCCACTGCCGTTATTCCCAATTTTTCAAGAGCGAGCGCGTTCTCCAACCCCATCCCCTTCAGTTCCCCCATGCCTGCGACGAGCCGCATCCGGGCGAACAACGCCGGATCAATTGCGGGAGGACGCTCCTTCAATTTCAAGAACTGATTCCCTTGCAACGCCCCTGTTTCCTGCAAGACCTGGACGCCTTGTTGGCCGAGTTCCTGGGAGAAATACCAGTCCAGCGGCGTTGCGTAAGAAGCGACGGTCTTCCCCCCGATGGTAATGGCGGCACTGGCGCACAGGATGCCCAGCGGCAGCAGCACCGCGGCCAAAACCACACCCCGGGTGGACATGCCGCGATGGCCGCGATTTTCCGGCGCGGTCAATTCCCAATTGCGCCCGTCGCGAAACAGGCTGAGAAAGTTGACCATGGCGTAACATTCCAGCGCGAACGGCGGGAAACCCAAAAAACCCAGGAGCGGCATCTCGCCCAGTTTCAGCTCGTCAAAGAAAGGGACCGAATAAATCCATTTGGTGCGCGCGCCGAGGTTCCATGCCTCCCAAAGCCCGCCGCAAATAAATCCGGCCAGCAGCAGCGCCACCAGACGGGTGTTGTCGCCCGCCGCCAACTGTCCCAGCAGGCTGCGGCCTGTGTGATTCTTTTCCGCGCGCCTGACCCAGTAGCATACCGGGTCAGTCAGAAAGTAGGCGAAGCCCCACACCAGGCAAAAACAATGTTTGGGAAACAGCAGCATCAGCGCCAACATCGCCACGCCCAGCGCCAGTTGCAGGCTGAGATTCAAGCGGCCCACGGCAAAAGGCCTTCCGCGGATGGCGCCGCCGGGCAGGAATTTCTGCATCAGCGCGAGCACCAGGGACGCGGTTTCAAAAATCCCGGGCAGGACGGTGGCGAAGGCGAGGAGGAGATAAAGCGTCGCCCATGAAAAGCCATGGGGCGACATCACGTAATACCAATTCTGCAGGCGCAGATTGGCCAATTCAAACACCAGCCACACCGGCACGGACCAGACCGCGAGAAACAAAAACTCCCCGGGCTGATCGCGCAGAAGGGAATGCCCGCGCAAACGATACACCGCGAAATCCACGACAAAGATGTACGACCACCAAAGAAAGCAATAAATGGAGGAGTAAAATGGCTCGACTTGCGCCACCAGCCAGTAATGCGAGAGCGGCAGACCGGCCAGCCCTGTTACCCATGCCAGGCGATACACTTTCATTCCCAGCCCATTATGGCCACTTACCAAGAAACAAAAAGCGATTTTTCCTTCTCCACGCCTGTAGCGCCTCCCTCGCTCATTTCGATGACAAAAAAGGCGAGATTCGTTTGCAACGGCCCCTTAAGGCGTCAGAATTTCAATGTCCGGGGCCACATGCTGAAAGTGGGACGGGTTGCGTGTTACGATCTGGACCGCCTTCTTGCGGCGGGCAAAGGTCGCGTGCAGGGAATCGTAAATTCCCCCGCCCATGACTCCCCGGCTGCGCGCCTCTCGAATCGCCGTTTCGTAGTCCGCCAGCGCCAATGCTTCCACCACAACCGAATCCCGCAGACTCAAAGTCAACTCGGTCGCAGCGTCCGTCGGCACTTTGTAAAAACCTGTGAGCGTGGCGAAAGTTTCCGCCATGGTGTGGGCGTTGGTGAACGGCCGCAGGGAATCTTCCAGCGCCGCGAGGCAGGCCGCGTGTTCCGGGTGCGACTTCAAGACCGCCCCGACCATGATCCCGGTATCCAGGAAGGTCATCGGGTGTAGTGGCGTGTTTGATCAACGGCCTCTTCAATCGGCGTGGGCGGAACAGCGCCCGTCCAGACCTTGAGTTTGCCGCGTTTAATGATGCGTCCGAAATCGTTGGCCTCCATTTCCAAAACGATGCGGCCCGGCGTCGCGGATGCCAAAAGTTTTTGCCGCCGGGGAATCCCGGCTGCCCGCCGCAGTTCGCGCGAAAGCACGATCCGGTTGGAAGCGTCGAGTTCAATGGTTGTTTTCATGGCATTACTATGGCGCGGTCATGGCGTATTTGCAAGCCCCCCCTCCCAGCTCCCCTTTTTGGGATTCACATGTCCCCCACTGTCATTTGGCCGTCTTCTGCGCATTCTCCTTCTCCCACTCCTTGGCCAGCTCCTTCTCCACCGTCTTCTCGTAATCATTCCCGCCGTTCCGTTTCATCTCCCGCTCGTACACGGCGCGGACGGTCTGGTCATAAACCGCGGGGCTGCCAAGGAAGGGGTAGCACCGTTCCCGAATCTGCGTCACGCGATGGGCGGCATCCACCAGCAACTCGTAAGGCGGCATGGCCGGGATTTTGTCCGGATACTTGACAAAGTCGTGTTCCACTTCCACCACCCATCCTCCGGCCGCCGCGGCGGCGCGGTAGTTATTCTGATTGACAAAGGCGGGGCCGCGCGTCAGCCCATGCAGCAGTTGGATGACCGCCGCGGCGTCATTGGTGTTGGTGACGGCAATGCCCTGGCGGCCGAGGAATTTCATCGTTGGCGTGAGCCAGTATCCGGCCCCTTTCCTGGGTTCCGGGTTCTCCCGCAAGGCGGTCATGATGTCAAGGCTGTCGCCGGAGACGGCAATCACCGTGCGGGGTTTGGCGGAGGCGGCGGGGACGAAGCGGGCGCCGGGCAGGCATCGCTGGACCAACGATTTGAGTTCGATGCCATTCGTCTCCGCCGCAACGGAGCGGAACTGGGCGCACAACAGAATCGCCGCCATGAGCGGAAATACCCTCACGTATGTTTGAATCTTCATGATGCCACTCTACACTCTCGAACCTTAAGGCGACATGAAGATTACGATTCAGTCCTGACCCATTTTCTCGTGACTTTGGGATTGGGGTACGTCATCGAATTCATAAGAAAAACTCTGGAAAAAGGGGACGCAAATGCAAAAGTGAGAAAAGGCCGGTGCCCGGCATCCATTAAATTAGACTCCTCAAGGAAACTCCACTCGTGCCGATAGATAAGGAATCGGTGTGCTCGCTTGCGCCCAGCCAAAAACGGCCTGGAATAGCCGTTTGCTGCTGAAGGCAACAGCACGTTATGAACATATTACCCCTCTTCCAGCGATTGTCGCTTGTGCTCCTGCAATGCGGGGTACTCGCGACCGATGCCGGAGCGCAATCGTCTGCCCCCTCCCACCGCGGCGTAATCGGCTTCGGTTCATGGAACACGACGGCTGAATTCAAGGACGTTGTAGTCTCCAGCAATGGCGAGGTGCTCTATCAGAGCGACTTTGCAAAAACGGGCACCAACGGTCTCACCATCGTGCATGGCGATTGGAGTGTCCGAGACGGTGTGTTGCGGCAATCGGCCATTGATCAACAATGCCGCGTGTTTATTGGCGACAGGAATTGGGCCAATTACACCGTCAGCCTGCGCGCCCGGTCCACAGGTGGCCAGGAGGGATTCTCGGTCTATTTCAATACCGTGGACAGGAACGACTGGACCTGGTTCAACGTCGCCGGCTGGTCCAATACACTGGCCTGCGTGAACCAGCAAATCAATGGAGGGGGCTTCAACCAGTTGTGCGAGCGGGTTCCTTCGAAAATCGAAACCAACGTCTGGTACGACGTCCGCGTGGTGCTGGACGGCCCACGCATCAAATGCTACGTCAACTCGAAGCTGGTGCTAACGACCGCCTATTCAAATTCACCCGTGCAAATCAACGACGTCGCCGCGGAAGGGTCCAGGCCAAACGCAGCCATCAAAAAGGGAACCGACGAGGTTTCGCGTTTTCTGCATCCGCCCTTCCACGGAGCCGTCGGCGTGGGCGCATGGGACACGGTGGCCGAATTCAGAAACATCGCTGTGACGAGCAACGGGATGGTGCTCTACCGAAGCGATTTCAACAAGGATGTCATTGACGCTTGGCACATATCCGGCGGAAGCTGGAGCATCACCAACGGCGTGTTGCGGCAAACGGCGAATGAATTCAATTGTTTCGCCACCATCGGAGACACTCATTGGGCCAATTACACGCTGACGTTGCAGGCCCGCAAGATCAGCGGCGACGAAGGTTTCTGCGTTCTGGTCGGCTGGATTGCCGACGGCAATCACGTCTGGTGCAACCTTGGTTCCTGGGGAAATCATTCCGCCGAAATTTACCAGGACGTGGCGAGCCGGCGGGGGACTTTGACGGATCGGGCGCCATTATCCATCGAATCCGGAAAATGGTACGATGTGCGGGTGGTGGTGGAAGGCGCGCGGGTTTCCTGCTACCTGGACGGGGAATTGGTTCAGACTGGGGTTGCCCAAGTGCTGGTTTCGACGGAAGCAGTCTATCTCGGCGCCATCCCCACGCCCGACGGCCACGCGCTCCGCTTCAAGCTTGGCAGAAACGAATTCCGCGGCAACCTGCCGAAGGATCGCGGCGGGCCTCCCGCGCTGGAGCCTGGCAGTTTGGTTCAAGTGACGGGCACCGTTCAGCCCGGCTTGGAGACGGCGGATCCAGATTCCGCATTCCAGATTTATTCGCCTGCGGACGTCGAGCTTCTCCAGCAACCCTCGTGGTGGAATATGCGGCGCATTCTGACGTATGGCGGAATTTCCCTCGCCGTCTTGATGATCGCCGCCATTTGGATCGCCATGATCTGCCGCAAGAACCGATTGCTGACGCTGGCGGAAGGCAAACTCCAGAAGGCCAATGGCGAGTTGGAAATGCGCGTTGAGAAGCGCACGGCCGATCTGGCCAAGGCACACGAGCAACTGATGGAAGCATCGCGCGTCGCGGGGATGGCTGAGGTGGCGACCGGCGTCCTGCACAATGTGGGCAATGTCCTGAACAGCGTCAATGTTTCCACCACCCTGCTTGCGGATCAGTTGAGGAATTCCAAAATTGATTGTGTGGGACGCGTTGCCACAATGATGAAAGAACATGCCGCGGAACTTGGCGATTTTGTGACGAATGACCCGAAGGGGCAGCAATTGCCCGAGTTTCTCTGGATGCTATCCGCGCAATTGGAAAGGGATCGTGACCGGGCGCTCGAGGAACTGGCCGGACTTCAGAAAAACGTCGAGCACATCAAACAAATAGTCGCCAGGCAGCAGAATTTTGCCGGCGTTTCCGGAGTGACCACCATCGTCAACATTCCCGAACTGCTGGAGGACGTTTTGCGGCTGGCCGAATCCAGCTTGAACCGGCACGTTGTCAAGGTGGTGAAGGAATTCGAGCCAAATTTCCCGGAAATCAGCATGGATCGCCACAAGGCCCTGCAGATCCTTATCAATTTAGTTCACAACGCCGAGCAGGCCTGCGTCGCAACCGGATTACCCGACAAAAAGTTGACCCTTCGCGCGACCGCCCCCAACGGAAGAATCCATATCTCGGTCAGCGATAATGGTGTCGGAATTCCCGCGGAAAATCTGACCCGCATATTTACGCAGGGTTTCACGACGCGCAAAAACGGCCACGGTTTCGGATTGCACAGCAGCGCGCTGGCCGCAAAAGAAATCGGCGGCAGATTGTTCGTCCAAAGTGACGGCCCGGGCAAGGGGGCAACGTTCATGCTGGAGCTGACTCCAATTCCGGGACGCACAAACCATCCCTCAACGAACTCTGAACGACAACTCGCCACTCGGTACCACGGTTGACGTGAAAGGCCCAAACCATCGCTTTGCCCGCTTTGTCCGCTTGCGCGGCGGAGAAGGGTGGGGCAGCATGCGGTCATGCCGCGCCTGATGCGCATTGAAAATCCCGGGGCCAATTATCAATTGATGAGCGGCGAAAAGCAGGGTGGACCGCATAAGCTGGCGCTGGCCGCGCGGCTGCGAAGGGAGACGACACTGGCGATTGCGCTGATCACAGAACAGTTACGGATGGGCAGCCGGAAAAGCGTCGCCCCAAAACTTCACTCCTGGAGGAAAGACCACGAATGAAAAATGGACAAAGCTCTGGTCTTACCCCTTTTCCAATTGGGTGGCAATATGGATGAAACTTGGACCGTTGGCTATTAGAAGAGATAAACCCATTCTAGAAATGAACCTATTTCGCTCTCTCGTTGGCGTTATCATTGCGGTGCTGCTTTTGTCCAGTTGCCGCCGTGCAGATTACAGGGAAAATTATGGCATCGCATTCAACCCGGAGCGGCTCAAGCGGGGCATTCCAACCATCCCACCCGGTTGGAAAATAGACAATGATGGTTATATCGACTGTTATGATCCTAAGCCCGATACAAGCAAGCCATACCATTTGCGCAAACGAGTATTTGTGGGAAGTAAAGGCGAAATAGTCGGCGAGGAGGATGCGTTTTACAGTGGAAAGTCATTCGAGTTTTATGACCACCGTAAGTACGATCAAGAAGTTGAGATATCCTATTATTACGCCAAAGAAACAAACGATAACCCGTGGCAAATTACCGTGATGCTTGATAAAGATTCACGTATTAAGTCCGCAGCAACACTAGAGGAAGCCGATCAGGTACTCAAATCCTGGGGCTTAAGTCGAACCCAATAAGATTAGAACCTCACACGCCTCGGAAACAGTAGGCAACCAATAGCGTGGCGTGTGCCCCTATTTGAACGGTGCCAAATGAGGTTGGCTTCCCAAGCCCGCCACGAATTGGTGGCCCATAAGAGACGTTCGCTAACGCGAATTGTGGTCACGTTGTTTGCCTGCCTCAGCTCAATGGGGAGGAGTGTGAGGCTTTCGAAGCCCGCCCCCTGCAATCCCTTCATTCCTAATTCAATATTCAATATTGAGCATTTCACGTTTCCCCTAACGGCCGCAGACCCCCAAAGGCGCCTCCCACGAACTTCAGATGGGGACTTCCTCGTCGGCCAGTTTGCGGTAGAGGGTGGCGACGCTGACGTTGAGGAGTTGGGCGGCTTTCTCCTTGTCGCCCCCGGCAATGGCCAGGGCGCGGTTGACGTAGCTCAATTCCTGCTCGCGCAGATAGTTCTTCAGCGGCCCCAACGCCTGGGACATGGGATGACCGGCTGCTTCCGGGGCGATGCCCGGAGATAGGGACGGCCCCAGAGATTTCGCAGGCTCATTTTCGGCAATTTCGGCCAACTCGCCGCCGTCTTCACCGGAAGCGCGGCGGCGCACGGCCGGCGGCAGGTCGGCCACGCGGATGGTGTCGGCTTCGCACAGGACGCAGGCGCGCTCGATGGCGTTTTCCAATTCGCGCACGTTGCCCGGCCAATCGTGCGTGGAGAGCACGTCCAGGGCCTTGCGGGTGATTTGAAAGAGATTGCCCGTGCGCGGATTGGTCTTGTTGCGCAGGAAGTGGAGGGCCAGGACCGGAACATCCTCGATGCGCTCGCGCAAATTGGGGAGGGTGATGGGGATGACGTTGAGCCGGTAGAAAAGGTCCTCGCGAAATGTGCCGGCCTTGACTCTCTCCTCCAATGGTTCGTTGGTCGCGGAGAGCACCCGGACGTTGACGCTGGTGGCGATGTTGTCGCCCACGCGGCGGACTTCGCGCTCCTGCAAGACGCGCAACAGGCGGCTCTGCAAAACCGGCGGCATGGAGCTGATTTCGTCCAGGAAGATAGTGCCGCCGTCCGCCTCCTGGAAAAGGCCTTTCTTGTCGTTGATTGCCCCGGTGAAAGCGCCCTTGCAATGGCCGAAGAGTTCGGATTCCAGGAGGTTTTCCGGGAGGGCGCTGCAATTGATCGGGATGAAAGGGGCGAACTGGCGCCGGCTGTTGAAATGGAGGGCGCGGGCCACCAGTTCCTTGCCGGTGCCGCTTTCGCCCAGGATGAGAATCGTGCTGTCGGTGTCGGCCACCCGCTCGATCATTTTGAAGACCTCCTGCATCTTGAGGGAATTGCCGATGAGCTGGTTGAACTGGTATTTTTTCTTGAGTTGCTTCCTGAGATAAATGTTTTCGGTGATGGCGTTGTTGTAGGAAAGGGCGCGGCGCACGCACAGGCGGAAATCATCCACCTTGAACGGTTTTTCCAAATAATCGAAAGCCCCTTTCTTCATCGCATCCACCGCCGTTTCGATGGTGGCGTAGGCGGTGATGAGGATGACGGTGGAGGGGGGATTGAGGGCGCGCGCCTTTTGCAGAATCTCCAGACCGTGGGTGCGCGTTTTGTCCAAATACAGGTCAGTGATGACCAATTCGGGACGCTGCGCCTCCAAGGTTTCGACGGCGGCGTTGTAATTGCTGAACGGGAAGACCTCGTGGCCTTCCCGGCGGAGAATTTCCGTGACCATCTGAACCATGGTCACTTCGTCGTCAATCAGAAGGACTTTTGCCATGACGGAATTCTATGCAAAACCGGCGCTGGCCGCAAGCCGCATTGCAAGGCCTTGATTTACTGCCGAATCATAAGCGACAGGCTCCCGGCTTCACCCAAAAGGTGATCCGGTTTGGATGGAAGATTCCATCGGCGAGACGCCGACGGGTGCAACCGGGACGGTCGCGCTCCCCCGGAAAGTCGCTAATGATTGGGGATTTACTGGCGGGCCGTTGTCGCAAACTGGTTGATTCTGTTTGTCAATGCTTGCCGGAGACCAGGTCGCTCAACTTGAAAATGGGCAGGAACATGCAGATGACAATGCCGCCCACCACCACTCCCAAAAACACGATCAACAAGGGTTCGATCAAGGAGGTCAACCCGTCCAGGGTCGCTTTGATTTCCTCATCCAGAAAATCGGCCACCCGCTCCAGCATGTTGTCAATCTTGCCGGTTTGTTCTCCGGCGGTGAGCATGCGGATGATCATGACCGGGAACACCGGATGCTTGGCCAGGGCGGTGGAAATGCCCTCGCCCCGTTCAATGTCCACCGCGGCGGTTTTCAGGGCGTTTTCCATCACGACGTTGCCGACGGTGTTTTGCACGATGGTGAGGACCTCCAAAATCGGCACGCCGCTGCGCACCAGCGAGGCCATGGTGCGGGCGAAACGCGCCAGGCAGATTTTATGGGCGATGATGCCAAAAATGGGCAGCTTGATCCGTTTGGCGTCCCAAAACGCGCGGCCCATCGGCGTGCTGATATAGTAAAACCAACCGCCGACAATGCCGGCCATCCCCACAAAGATCAAAATGATGTTACTCTTCATGAAGTTGCTGATGGTGATGAGGAAGAGGGTCGGACCCGGCAGCTTGCCGCCGAAGCCGGAAAAAACATCCTTGAAAACCGGCACCACTACCACCATGAGGAAAATGGTAATGCCAATGGCCACGACCGTCACCGCGACGGGATACATCAGGGAAGACTTGACCTTCTTGCGCAGACGCGCGGTGTTTTCCAGGTAAGTCGCCAGGCGGCTGAGGATTTCCGCCAGCAAGCCGCCCTTCTCTCCGGCGCCCACCATGGAATAATAGAGCCGGTTGAAGACCTTGGGATGTTTCTGCAAGGCCTCGGAAAAACTGTCGCCGCCTTCCACCCGTGTGGTCACGTCCTTGATGACGTCCCGCATCACTTTGTTATCCGTCTGATCGGCCAGGGCCTGGAGGGACTGGACCATGGCCAGGCCGGCGTCAACCATCGTGGCCAATTGGCGGGTAAAAATGACCAGGTCCGACAGCGCCACCTTGCCGCCGCCGGTGCGGCCCTTTTTGCCCAGTTTTTCGTTGATGGAAACCACCAGCATGTTGCGGTTCAACAGGCCGGCGACCGCGCTGGCTTCGCTGGAGGCGTCAATCGAAGCGCGGATTTCGCGGCCCGTCACGGAATCGCGGGCGACGTAGCTGAATGAAGGCATAATCTTAAATATCAGGGCAAAGCATAGCAATTTCGGGGCCAATAGGCAAGCGTGAATGCGCCTAATTTTGCCGGAAAGAGGGAGGGACGGAGGCGGAAGGGCGGCCTTCCCCTGCACGAAATGGTTGCAATCCAACGACTGGGTATTATGCTCACGCCCGAATGCTGAAGAGATTTCGAGTCCGTAATTTCAAAAACCTCCTGGATATCGAATTCCGGCCCGTGGGAGTCAATCTTTTGATCGGGCCCAACAATGCCGGCAAAACCAATTTGTGCAAGGCGTTGCGCTTTCTCTGCGGCAGTTCGTTTTTGACTTTGGATCAAGCCGCCCTTTGGGTGTTGGGAGAAAGTTGGAACATCACCAACGTGGCTGTGGGGGAAAAGGTGATAGAAATGGAAGCGGAGGTTGAACTGCTTTCGCTGTCCAAAACATACAGTTATTTTTACTCCTTGCGCCTTTCCGCGGAGCATGAGCAATCAACTTTGAAACAGCCCCTGAAAGTTATTGATGAGAAACTCGTCGCCACCGGAGAAAGGTTTCCTCAAGTCACCTTGATCGAAAACCATCGGGGAGCGGCCCTGTTGACCAACGAAAAGGCCTATCTGAATGCCGGTTCCAATGGATCGCCTATAATGGAATCCCAAGTCCCGCCGGAATCCACCGCGCTCTCAAAGGTTTTTGACACCCAAGCCAGCCGGCTGGCTGTCCTTTTCAAGGAGTTTCTCTACAATTCCCTCTATTTCAATTTGGAGCCAAGCGCCCTTCGCAATCCAAAAATAACGGCCGAGACAAACCTTCCCAGTCCCGTCGGCGGCAATTTCAGCAAGGCTCTTTTCACCGTGCATAATCGAATGCCGGATTTGGAAAAAAAGGTGATTGAGGCCCTCCGGTCGCTTGAACCTGGCATTGAAAAATTTGAATTTCCCAGCGCCGATCCTGATTTTATCCAGTTCTTCCTTGAGGACAAATCAGGGCACAAATTCAGCGTGCAAAGCATGTCTGATGGCACGCTTCGCTACTTGGCCTTGTCCTTCATCACGGTGATATTGGCCGGAGTGACTCCTCTTCCGAATCTGCCGCGCCTGATCATTTTCGAGGAGCCGGAAAACGGCCTTTATGTCGGACTCCTCAAGCCTCTGTTCGAACAAATGGATTTCACCGGACGGAACGGGCAGTGCATATTCACCACGCACAGCCCCTATGTGATTGATTTGTTCGATGCTCACCTCGAAGCCGTCCATCTGATGAAAGCAGGCTCGCCCGGTTCCAAATTGACGACGCCCGATCCTCATCTGGTGAAGAAACTACTCGATAACATGCCTCTTGGTGAAATGCATTACCGGGAGATGTTGGGGTGAGAATTGGCTACTCCGTCGAAGGCAGCACAGATCGCGCCTTCTTAAAGGGGCTGCAGCGTCGCTGGTGTCCGCAGGCTGGTTTGATTGAGGGCAAATTTCGAGGCACAACGGGCCAAAGCCAGCGCCGCGAGATCCCAAATACCTGCAGGGAACTAATGTTCAAAGGAGCGGATCTGATCGTTTTCCTCCGCGACGCCAACGATGAAAACTGGCGCGACGTCCTTAAAATAGACGAAGCGCGCTGTCCGCCGCAGGCCCGGCACCAAGCCGTCTTTGGGGTATGCAGTCGCAACGTCGAATCCTGGCTTTGCTGCCAATGCTTCTGGATTGCCTCCAAAACCGGAAAACAGCCGAACGAGTTCAGGGTTGACGATCCCAAGGGCATTTTCGAGTCGGCCATTGGAATCTCCCGGTCGGATAAGAGGGAAGACACCATTGCCAACCTCATCAAGGACGCCCCCCTCAGAGATTGGTTGGCCAACCCCTCCTTCGAGGATTTTTATGAGAAGCTGTGGAACCAGAGCAAGTTTTTTGCCGGTTGCAGCCTGGAGAATCTCAGGCAAAGTGCCGCGTGACCCGGTGAGACGTTCCCGCCAGAAAATTCTGCTTCCTTCTTGAAATTGCGCCGCGCTGTTCTACATTGGCGCCTCTGAGTTCGGCAAACGATCATCCAAAGCATTATTGCGGCGTGTTCGGCATTTACGGCCATCCCAACGCGGCTGAGTTGACGTACTACGGTCTTTACGCCCTTCAGCACCGCGGGCAGGAAAGCGCCGGCATCGTCTCGTGCGACAACGGCCGCTTCCACGAACACAAGCGCATGGGACTGGTTTCGCAGATATTCAGCGCCGAGGTGCTCTCGACACTGACCGGTCCGATGGCCATCGGCCACACCCGCTATTCCACAACCGGCTCCTCCCACCTGCGCAACGCCCAACCGCTGACCGGCGACAGCAAGCGCGGCCAGATCGCCATCGCCCACAACGGCAACCTGACCAACGCCGCCCAGTTGCGCGAGGAACTGGAGGCCGCCCACGGCGCGGTTTTCACCACCAGCGTGGACAGCGAGATCATCCTTCACCTTCTCGCCCAGCCGACCATCGGCGGCAACGAGAACAATCTGGTGCAAACGGTGCGCCGGCTCCAGGGCGCCTATTCCCTAGTCATCATGACCGAATCGGAGTTGATCGGCGTGCGCGATCCCTTCGGCTTCCGTCCGCTCTGCCTGGGCCGGGCCGGCGATGGCTGGGTCCTGGCCAGCGAAACGTGCGCCCTGGATTTGATCTCCGCCAAATACGAGCGGGACGTCGAGCCGGGGGAAATCGTTATCATTAACAAGGACGGCCCGCGCACCATTCAGGCCTTTCCCGAACAAACCGCCCGCGCGTTGTGCATTTTCGAATTCGTCTATTTTGCCCGTCCCGACAGCAACATCGCCAGCCACAATGTCTATAAGGCCCGCGTCCAATTGGGGCGCGAAATGGCCCGCGAACATCCCATCGCCGCCGACGCCGTGGTGCCCGTGCCGGACAGCGGCAACTGCGCGGCCCTGGGCTACTCGCTGGCCTCCGGCATTCCCTTTGAAATGGCCTTCGTGCGCAACCACTACGTGGGCCGCAGCTTTCTCCAACCCTCCCAGCTCATCCGCGACTTCGACGTGCGCGTCAAACTCAATCTGGTGGACGAACTGGTGCGCGGCAAACGGGTCATCGTGGTGGACGACTCGATCGTGCGCGGCACCACCTGCAAGGCCCGTGTCAACAATTTGAAAGAGGCCGGCGCCAAGGAAGTCCACGTCCTGGTCAGTTGCCCGCCCCACATGAACCCGTGCGTCTATGGCATTGATTTTCCCGATCGCAGCAAACTGATGGCCGCCAACCATTCTCTGGACGCCATCCGCCGCTACATCAACGCCGATTCGCTCGGTTATCTGTCCCTGGAAGGCATGGTCCGCGCCATCGGCCTGCCCAAGGACTCCTTTTGCATGGCGTGCTACGACGGCCGCTATCCCGTCCCTTACGATCCGCAGGTGGACAAGAACATCATGGAACGCCGCCGCCAGCGCATCGAGGGCCTGGTGCCAGCCCTGGAGAAGGAGCAAAAGCAAATCAAGCTCTTCTGAAGCGTTTGGAGCGCGACCGTCCGGATTGCCGCCGACGGCTCTTCCCTGACCGGGGAACACCTGCGCCTCGCATGTCGCGGCCGGCGCCTTTCCGGCCGCTTCTTTTCACTGGTCACCGCACCTCGCCCCCGCCGGATTCAATCCTGTAAAGATGCGTTTTCGTCCGCAGGAAAAATGCCTTCCCGGCCAAGGCGGGCGAAGCCATGAAACCATCCGCCAGCGTGTTGGTCGCCAGTATCTCGCAAGTCCGCCCCGGTTTGATCACCGTCGCCGCGCCTTCCTGATTGAAGAAATAAATCCTCCCATCCGCATAAACCGGCGAGGCCTCGTAATTGCCGGGGATGCGCTCCGTCCAAACCACCTGCCCGCCCGCCGTCTCGAAGCACGAAATGACGCTCTCCGCCGCCGCCATGTAAAGCAGACCGTCCACCACAATCGGCGAGGAATACTTGCCCACGTGCGCCCTTTGCTTCCAAATCACCTGCGTGTCCGCGACATCGCCTTTGCCGTCCGTCCTGATTGCAGACAATTCCGTCCGGCTCATGCCACTGACGAAAAACGCCACCCCAAGATCAAAAACGGGCAGCGGGGCGGGAGAAAAATCAGTGTTGCGAACCTTCCAAATTTCCTGGCCCGTCAACGGGTCGTAAGCCGTGGCGGCATTGGCATCGGCGCTCAACAGCATGATCTGGCCGGCGTTGGTGGCGATCACCGGAGTGCTATGTCCTTTGTGCGTGTCGCCCCGGGTCAAATCCTGGCCCGGCGCGGCATGAGGATTCCACCAAGAAGTGCGGTCGGTTTTCCAGACCGTGTGCCCGTCGCTCTTGTCCAGCGCCACCGTGTATTGCAAGTCCGCCCCGTCCATCGTGAGAATCAGCAGATTGCCAAAAAGCACCGGCGAAGAAGACGGTCCCCGGTAATGAGCGCAGGGCAGGTCCTGCCGCTGCCAAATCACCTTGCGGGTGGCCGTGTCCAGACACGCCGTGCCATAACTGCCGAAGGAAACCCAACCCCGGCCCGGCTCCATGACGGGCGAAGGCGTGGCGTAACTGTTCATGGGGTTGCCCGCCGCCGCCGTGCCGAGCGATTCCGGCGCGTCACAATGGAAAAGCTTGTCGTTGCCGAGGATTGTCCCTGTTTCCGCGTCCACACAGACAACGAAAAAATCGTGGCCGTCCTCGGTCGCGGTTGTCAACCAGACCTGTCCGCCCGCGACGGCCGGAGTGGACCAGCCGCGGTAGGGAATGGCGGTCTTCCACTTGACGTTTTCCGTTTCGCTCCAGTGCAGCGGCAACCCGGCCAAATTGGTGTCGCCCGGCCCGGCGACATGCCCGTTGCTCCACGGACCCCGGATGCCGGGCCAGTCCGCCCCTGCCGCCGGCCAGGCCGCCAGGACCGTCAGGCCCAATCCAGCCAGGAAAACATTCTTATTGAGAATATCGCCCCATGCGCGACCAACCCAATGATTGTGTGTCATAAGCCACATTCTGCGATGACTGGCGGAAGGGGTGGGATTCGAACCCACGTTAGGGTTACCCCTAAGCCTGATTTCGAGTCAGGTGCCTTCAACCACTCAGCCACCCTTCCGTTGCGAGTTCGAAATCTGGTATTTACTATGCCCGAATCCGCGCCCGCAGCAAGCGGATTTGGAAGCCGAATTCTCCGCTCAAAAGCGCATTGGCCGGGTACGGACGCCTTTCTGCGCTGTTGGGGAGGGCAGGGGAGCGCCAGCGCAAGGTGGCGGCGGTCTATGACCACCGCATTTTTCCATGTTTCCGGGGACCGCACACCTTCCGTTCAGCGGGCCAATCCACGTCGAGGCCGGCTGAGGGGGACAAGCGGTCTATTTTTGAAGCTCTTTGCCGAGGAAGCAAATAGCTATGATGAGCATGGCGGCAATAACCAGGAGGGCGAAAGGGCCTCCTCCAATATGGTGGATATGGGCAAACAATAAACTGTTCATAGTACTTTCTTTACGGCAGGGCAGGGGATATCTTGCAGAAAGAGCCGCTCAGGCGGCCATGCCCGCATATGCCGTACGGCCTGATATTACTGGTTGTTTCGTTCGCTCTCACTGGCGTGTATGTATTCGCGGCGGATGTGTCGTGCTGGTTGAAGGCCTTGTTCGTGGGATTGCTGCTGGTGTCATTGGAGTGGCGTTATGGCGTGTTTCTTCAGCTTGGCCTCAGCCTTTGCCTTTCACTTTATTTCAGATACCTGAAGGCGCGTTCATAAATTGGTTCTTGTAAACTGGCAATACTATAGTAGTTTCCTCAGTTTATGCTGCGAAAATTGGAAATGAAACGCCGATCCAATATCGCGCCGCCGCCCGCCGCCGTGGCCAACGCCGCCCGGCGGCGGATTATCGCCGGCGCCAGCCGCCATTTCTTCGCCAACGGTTTCCGCCGGGTCACCATGGACGATCTGGCCGAGGAACTGGGCATGAGCAAGAAAACGCTTTATACTCATTTCTGCAGCAAGGAGGAGCTTGTCAAAGCCGTCATCATGAGCAAATTTGACGAAGCGGCCGCCGACTTCGCCCGGATCAGTGTTTTGTCCTCTGGTGACTTTCCGTCCGGCCTCCAGCAACTCCTGGACCTGGGGCTGCGCCACACCGGCGAAATCCAGCCGCTCTTCATCCGCGATCTCCGCCGCGCGGCGCCGGAACTGTTCCAACTGGTCGAGCAACGCCGCCGCGGCATCATCCAGCGCAACTTTGGCAGGCTTTTCGCCGAGGGCCGCAAGTCCGGCCACATCCGCAGCGACGTCCCCGCCGCCGTCATGATCGAAATCCTCCTCGGCGCCGTGCAAGCCGTCATCAACCCGTCCAAGCTGGCCGAGCTTGGGCTGACTCCAAAATCCGCCTTCGCCGCCGTCATCAAGGTCATCCTCCACGGCGTCGTCAGCAAAGGAAAACAGAACCTATGATTGACTCGAACTCGTTCCGGCTCCGCCGCCTTGGCCTCTGGTTGGCCGCCGGCGGGCTGCTCGCCGGTTGCGGCGGGCCGCCCTCGCCCGCCGTGCAGGGCTACGTCGAGGGGGAATACGTCTATGTCTCCTCCCCGGAAGCCGGAACGCTCCGCGTTCTCCCCGTCCGGCGCGGCCTTCGCGTTCGGGCCGGCGATCCGCTCTTCTCCCTGGACGATGTCCCGGAGAAGGCGGCGCGCGACCAGGCCGCGCAACAACTGGCCCAGGCCCAAGCCACGCTGGAAGATTTGAAGAAAGGCCGACGCCCGTCCGAAATCCAATCCACCCAGGCGCAACTCGATCAAGCCCAGGCCGCCCTCGCCCTGGCGGAACAGGAACTGGCGCGCCAGGAAAAACTCGCGGCCGTTCCCGGCGGCGCGGCCCGGCAGGACCTCGACCGCGCCCGTTCCACGCGCGACCAGGACAGCCGGCGCGTCGCCCAGCTCCAGGCCGATTTGCAGACCGCCCAACTCGGCTCGCGCGACGACCAAATTGCCGCCGCGGCCGCCGGCGTTCGCGCGCTTCAGGCCGCGCTGGAGCGGGCCGAGTGGGAATTGGCGCAGAAAAGCCAGGCCGCGCCCGCCGACGGGCTTATATTTGACACTCTTTATCGTCCCGGCGAATGGGTCGCCGCCGGACGACCCGTCGTGGCGCTCCTGCCGCCGGAAAATGTCAAGGTCCGCGCCTTTGTGGCCGAGGCCCGCGTTGGCGCCATTCATGCCGGCGATCCCGTCAGCGTGACGGTGGATGGCGTGGCGCAACCGCTGCCCGGCAAAGTCTCCTTCATCTCGCCGCAGGCCGAATACACCCCGCCCGTCATCTACAGCGAGGAAAGCCGGGGCAAACTGGTCTTCATGGTGGAGGCGGTTTTCGACGCCGCCACCGCCGCCAACCTTCATCCCGGCCAGCCGGTGGACGTGCTGTTCCATGAATAGTGAATTGAGAATAGTGAATGCTGAAAGGAAAACTGCCCCCTTTCCCTATTCCTTTTGCTTTCTCAATTCAAATTTCATAATTCAACATTGAAAAGTTCATGCCCAACGATTTCTCCATTGACGTGCGCGGCATGACCAAGCGGTTCGGCCGCATCACCGCTGTGGACCATATTGATCTTCAAGTCCGCGCCGGCGAAATCTGCGGTTTCCTCGGCCCGAACGGCAGCGGCAAGACCACTTTCATCCGCATGTTGTGCGGACTGCTGCGGCCCGACGAGGGCCAGGGCGTTTGCCTGGGCCACAACATTATTACTGACAGCGAGAACCTGAAGCGCGAGGTCGGCTACATGACGCAGCGATTCAGCTTCTACGAAGACCTGACTGTCGAGGAAAACCTCGACTTCGTGGCCCGCATGTATTTTGTCAAGAATCGCCGGCGGGCCGTGCGCGAAAGCATCGCCGGCCTGGGGCTGATGGACCGCAAGGATCAATTGGCCGGCCAGCTTTCGGGCGGCTGGAAACAGCGCCTCGCCCTGGCCGCCTGCGTCCTCCACCACCCGAAGCTGCTTTTGCTGGACGAACCCACCGCCGGGGTCGACCCCAGGGCGCGGCGCGATTTCTGGGAACAGATTCACCAGCTTGCCGCCAGCGGCCTTACTTTTCTCATCGCCACCCATTATATGGACGAAGCCGAGCGCTGCCATCGCCTGGCCTTCATCGCCGACGGCAAACTTCTGGCCCACGGCACCGCCGCCGAAGTCACTGCCGCGTCGGGCCTCGTCACCTGGTCCGTCAGCGGGCCGGACTTGGCCGGCCTGGCCGCCCGGCTTCGGCAGCGCGCCGGCGTCGAGGATGCCTCCGCTTTTGGTTCCGCCCTCCACGTCAGCGGCGGCGACCCCGGCGCGTTGGAGGCGGCCATCGCCCCGTTCCGCACTCCGCCTCTGGAATGGAGTCGAGTCGAACCCGGCATTGAGGACGTGTTTATTCACCTCATGGGCGAGGGGCCCGCCAATTCCCCATCATGAACAAACGCCACGAATTTTCCTGGAGGCGCTTCTGGGCCATGATTGTCAAGGAATTCATCCAGATGCGGCGGGACCGCCTCACCTTCGCCATGATGATCGGCATCCCCATCTTGCAACTCATCCTTTTTGGTTTTGCCATCAACTCCGACCCCAAGCACCTGCCCGCCGCCCTTCTCGTGGCCGATGACGGTCCCGTGGAGCGCAGCCTGCTGAACGCCATCAAAAACACCACCTACTTCGATTTCGTCCGCCAGATACACACCGAGGCCGAGGGGCGCGAGCTTCTCGCCCGCGGCGATGTTCAATTCGTCGTCAACATCCCGCAGAACTTCAACCGCGATGTCTTGCGCGGCAGCCGTCCCGCCATTCTGGTCGAGGCCGACGCGGCCGATCCCGCCGCCACCGGCAACGCCCTCGGCGCGCTCCCGGCATTTCTTGACAATTCGCTGCAAAACGACCTCAAGGGTGCGCTTTCCTACCTTGCTCCCACCAACGGCCCGGCCTCGCTGCGCGTCCATGCCCTCTACAATCCGGAGGGCCTCACCCAGCTCAACATCGTTCCCGGTCTGCTCGGCGTCGTCCTCACCTTGACGATGGTGATGATCACTGCCCTGGCCATCACCCGCGAGCGCGAGTCCGGCACCATGGAAAACCTCCTCTCCATGCCCACCCGGCCCTTTGAGGTCATGGTCGGCAAAATCATCCCCTACATCCTGGTCGGCTACATCCAAATAACCCTCCTGCTCCTTGCCGCCCGCTTCCTGTTCCATGTGCCGATGATCGGAAACCTCCTCCTGCTCTACGCCGCAGCCCTGGTGTTCATCGCTGCCAATCTCTCCATGGGCGTCACCTTTTCCACCATTGCCCAAAACCAGCGCCAGGCCATGCAAATGGGCGTCTTCTTCTTCCTCCCCTCCATTCTCCTTTCCGGCTTCATGTTCCCGTTCCGCGGCATGCCGAATTGGGCGCAGGCTGTCGGCGAAGTCCTGCCCCTGACCCATTTCCTGCGGATTGTTCGCGGCATTCTCCTGAAGGGCAATGGGGTGGCCCAGGTCTGTTCCCATCTCTGGCCCATCGCTCTGTTCACCGCCGTCGTCCTGACCATCGGCGTCAAACGATACCGTCAAACCCTGGATTAAAACATGAGAACACCGACTTTCCTGAGCGCCAGCCTCCTTCTTCTGGCGGCCGCCTCCTGTGCCGTCGGCCCCAACTACCAGCCGCCCGTGCCTGGCGAAATCGCTCCCGCCGACTGGCACTGGAAACCGGCCGAACCCGGCGACGCCCTCCCCAAAGGCGACTGGTGGGATATTTTCCACGACCCTGTCCTTGCCGGCCTTGAATCCAACGCCTTCGCCGCCAACCAGAACCTTCGGGCCGCCGTGGCCCGCGTGGATGAGGCCCGCGCCGCCGCCCGCTTCACCCGCGGCCAGTTCTTCCCCGAACTTTCCCTGGATCCATCCTTCAAGCGCGAGCGTGTTTCCGGCAATCAGCCCATCCCTTTCGCCATCCCTTCTTTCATTAAGCAGAAGCCCATGTATCTCGACACCTACAATGTCCCACTTGACCTGAGCTACGAGGTGGATCTTTGGGGCCGCGTCCGCCGTTCCTTCCAATCCGCCCAGGCCCAGGCCCAGGCCACGGTGGCCGACCGCCAAAATATCCTCCTGACCCTATCCGCCGACCTCGCTGTCAATTATTTCCTCCTCGGGGCCCTGGACGCCCAGATCGCCGACCTCGCCTCCGACATCCAACTGCGCGAGCAATCCGTCGGCATCCTACAGGCCCGTTACGAAGCCGGGACCATCCCCGAAATTGACGCCGCGCAGGCCAAAACGGAGCTTGCCGGCGCCCGCTCCGATCTCGCCGACCTCCGCCGCCAGCGCGCCGAAACCTTCGACGCCCTGGCTCTCCTGTGCGGCCGGCCCCCCGTTTCCTTTGATTTGACACCTTCCGCGCCAGCCTCGTCCCCGCCGCTCATCCCGGCCGGACTCCCTTCGTCTGTCCTGGAACGGCGTCCGGACATTGCCTCCGCCGAGCGCGCCCTGGCCGCCAAGAGCGCCCAAATCGGGGTCGCCCGCGCCGCCTATTTTCCGGTCGTGCGTTTGACAGGCCAGGCCGGCTACCTCAGCGGGCAGGCCGACAACCTCTTCAATCTGGACAGCCTGACCTTCTCCCTGGGTCCGGGCGCCAGCCTTCCCGTCTTTACCGCCGGACGCACCGCGGCGGAAGTGCGGCAGGCCCGGGCCGCCTATCAGGAGGCCCTGGCCAACTATCAGCAAGCCGCCCTGACCGCCTTCAAGGAAGTCGAAGACAGCCTCGCCCAGATCAACTACTGGACCACCCAGGCCGACGCCCAAGCCGATGCCCTCGCTTCCGCCCGGCGTGTCACCCAACTTACCCAGGTCCGCAACGACGCCGGAGTCCTCACGGAACTTGAAGTTGTCGCAGCCCGCCGGGGCGAACTCCAGCAGCAACGCCAAACGGCCGAGTTGACCGGCCGCCGCTACGCCGCCACCATCCGCCTGATCAAAGCCCTGGGCGGCGGTTGGAAGGAATGACTTTGCCAAAATCGCGAAACGGTAAAATCGGGTTTGACAGAATCGGCCTGGTGCCTGAATTTGTGCGGCCAGCAGGCCAGCGTAGCTCAGTTGGTTAGAGCGTGGGACTCATAAGCCCGAGGTCACTGGTTCGATTCCAGTCGCTGGCACCATTCTTGTATTACCTTGCCGCCGTGGTCGGCGTGGGATCGGCGCGCTTTGGTCCCCGCAAATCCGCTGTCGGCACGCCGCGGCTCTTGGCCAGGGGGTCCAGATACCAGAGAAATTCGCCTTCATCATTGGCGAAAAGATAGGGCTGGTTCTCGCGCCAATATGCGGCCCACGCGACCGCCCCGCCATCTTTTGGCCCGGCGTGGACGTAGCGGGCGAGCAGACGGGCCGCCCTCTCAGCCTCTTTTCCGCCGGCCCGCAGGCCGGCCACCGCCTTGTTAAAAAAGTCCGGCGAATCAAACGGGATTCCCCACGCTACCAGGTCGTCGTCCAGCACCATCTTAAAATCGGCATTGGGATGGAGAAATTGGGCGTTGGCTTTGGCCCAGGCGATCTGTTGCTCGCGGCTCATCGCCTGCACTTGCGCCAGCAAGGGCTGCCCCAAGTCGAGCGCCAGCGAGTGGGCCGGTTGCGGCGCTTGGGCATCCTTTAGCACCAGACGCCGCGTGCGCGACACGTCGCCCAAGAATGCGGAGCGCTTGATGGCGATGGGGCGGTCCTGGGTGAATTTGCTGATGTAAGCGATGGAGTTGAGCAACAGTCTTTGGCCGGTCAAATTTAATTCGACGGGCGACTCCTCGAAACCGAAATGCAGCAAGTTCCCCTGCCGCCAGACCGCCCCGGCCGTGGGCGTCTTATGATTGACGCCGCCGCAGAAAAACTCCACCTCCGGGTCCTGCTCGAACGTGCTCGAATAGCTGCACCAGCCGGGATAGCCGTTGCGGCCGGGGTCAGCCACCAGCATCACCACATCAATCTCCGGCGTCTTGATTTCATCCTGGAAATCGGGCGGGGTCGGGATGCGGGTCGTCTTAAACCGGTCAATCTTAAGGGGGTAATTGAATATCTCGTGGTCGCGCAGGTCATAAGCCTCCGGCGAAAGGCAGGTGCAGCCGATGCCGCCTTCCAGGTTCCAACTGACCGCGACGAACAAGCCTGCGCTGCCCAGCAAGACGGTCGGCTTGGTCCAGTTTTCGCGAGGACCCAGAGGACAATGCAGGTTCTTTAGGTCTTCCTGATGGCCCTTCTGCGGCCAGTCCAGCAGCACCACGTCAAAACTCGCCGCATCCGCCGGTTTGAAGGTGTGCCGGTCCCGGGTTTCCACGCGCCCGACATTATCCTTGAGAAAAGAGACATATTCGGCGGTTCGCTCCGCCCCCACGTAGAGGACGCTTAGGTTTTGCAATTCTTTGGCCGTCGCCGGTCCCAACGGAACCAGGGCCGCGGCCATCATCAGCATCCATTTTATATTCATATTGACTCCTTCGCGGTCTTTGTTGCACGGGTTTCAAGGCAGCCGGGCGGCGGCGATTTCCACCGTCGCCTGCAGTTCAACTTTTTTAGGTGGATAGCACATCTCATTATTGCACGCCTCGTATTCCAGTTCCACCCCTATGGAAAACTTTTTCGCGGCCGCCCCGGCGTTCGCCTTCAGGGCCTTCCGGAAAACCGCCGCGCCAGTGTAGATTTCCACCCCGTCCTTGTCATGCTCCGGACTCGGCCCTTTCCAGTCGCCGTCGGCTTCCAATCCGTCCGGCAACGTCAACTTCAGGGCGGTCGGGATGAACGGCGACACTTTGGGATCCATCCCATAAATGTGGAAGCCGGAGAAAATCCGCGCCTGGACCAGCACCTCGAATTTTGCGCCGGGAGCGACCGATTCGACGCTCGATTGCATCGCCGCCTGGACGGGTTCGGCGCGGGTCGGTTCGGGCGCGAACAGTTTTGCCTGCGGTTTGGCGTCTCCGATTTCCCCCAAGTCCAGTGGTGGCAGCGCGGCGAGGTTGGCGCCTTCCGGCACGGTGAACGCTTTGCCTGGGCCGGCGGAGGTTTGGCCGAAAAAGCCAATGCTGCTTCTTCCCGGCGTCTGAGGCGCGGCGAAGGCGGCGCTGAATTGATAGTCACCCGGCGGCACGTCCAGAACGCGAAACGATCCGTCCGTTGCGAGCTTCACCGGCCAGCCATTCATTGTCGGCGCTCGCATCCGTTCCATTCGTCCCAATGCAGCCGGATTGTTTCCGAACCAGAACCGGACCTTGGCGCCGGCTTCCGAAGCCAGCCAATTTGTGGCCCACTCGAGCCTCTGTTGCTGGCTCAATCCAGCCGGGTAGGGGATCACGGGCAGCACGGGATTGAGCGTCGCCTGACAATCCTCCACGCGGTTGGTCGAAACGACCTTTCCAATCACCTCCCGGCCCTTTCCCCCGATGTCAACCTTGAGCCGGTCGCCTTCCTTCAAATCCAGCAGCGCCATGCGGCACCCGCCCCAGACGCCGCCGTTGGGGATCATGAAGCCGCCTTGCGGCGTCGGAATTGATTCAAGCCGCATGAGCGCGACCTGGCCGGGCGGGATGCAGTCGAATAAAAAATATCCCCCGGCATCCGTTTGCGCCTCGCGGCTTTCGAAAACGGTCCGGCGCAACACCGTGGCCAGAAGTTGCGTCTCAGGCGTGGGATTGATGGTCATTCCCGGGCCATCTGGAAAGCCCGCCGCCAGCTTCTGATTGGCGCCGACCTCCGTCCCAAGCTTAAAAGTCCCTTCCACACGCGCCCATCGCTGCAATTTCATCTCCGGCAATTCACGCAACTGATTGAAGGTAACCGCGGCGAAGCCGGATTCGTTGGTCACCAGGACGACTTCCGGTTGCGCCGGCTCCGGCAGCCGAAAATGACCGCTGGCGTCGGTCGAGATTTTTGGCATCCCGCGCGCCGACAGGCGGGCCGGCATATTCAAATTGTTGGCGCTGCTGATGAGCAGGACCGTCGCGCCGGAAACGGGCGAACCGTCCGGCAGGCGCGCGACGGCGTCCAGGTAACTCGCCGGCTTGAGTTCAAAATCAAATTCCGCATCCTTCTCCGTCGCCCTGAAGACGCGTGAAATCGCCGGCGTGTAGCCGTCCGCCTCCACCTTCAAGATGAAATCATAAGGCGTTTGAGTGTGGACAACCATCGGCTGCGTGAAAGTCCAGTCGAACGTTCCATTGTTGAATTCGCGCCCGCGCCCGGCCACTCCGAATTCTGCTCCGCTATTTGTCGAAACTCCGTTCTGGAAGACCTGCCGCGGCCAGCCTGCGGTCATCGAGAATTTTTCGACGGCTTGCTTGGTCACGGCATCCACCACCTTCCCATGCAAGCGCAAGGCCGGCCCCAGTTTTACCACGTTCTCAGTTTCCCCAGGGGTAGCCGAATACATGATCAGCGACATGCTATCAGGCGCGGTGATGTCCAATTCAAGTTCATCCGCCGGCGCGTTGCTCAAGCTGTAGCGGCCGCCGCCGTCATCGTGAAAATTCCATGGCGGATAGCGCACTACTCCCCATTGATCCACCCGAATCGTCACTCCCGAAACCTCCCGGCCGTCCAAATCCGTCACGCGCAGGCGCAGAGAGTGGGCCTCGGTCAGGCGCAATTCCAACGGAGCGGCACCGCGTCCAACTTGGACGCTCTTGATGATGGGGCCAAAACCCGGCGCAAATGCGGCCACCTGGACGGCGCTGTTTGTCCCGGGTGGAAAATGGAATTTTCCTTCCGCATCGGTGGAGGCGCCATTGCGGGATTGCAGGGCTTGAATGCCATATTGGTCGCCGCGCACGACGGTTGCGTCCGCCACAGGTTTGCCGTCCGGCCCCACCACTCTTCCACTCAACGCCAGCACGGATTGCATCCGGCTCACGGCGTTCTTTGCCGCCAATTCCTCCCGCGACGGCTGGCTCCCGTCCCAGGAATAATCCGGATGGCTCACGGCAATCCGCAACGACTCCGTCTCCGCGGGAACAAAATCCGTCACCCATTTGCCTTGCGCGTCCGACGTTGCATACAAGTCGTCCAGCGGTATATGCGGGCCGGTGAGCTTCTGCGAAAAATTCACCGAGACATGCGCTCCAGCCACCGGTTTGCCGGTTTCATCGCGGATGGTTCCGCCAAATGTTCCGGCCCGTTTCATCGGGAAAGGCAGGGGACCCGCCGGGGCGGCGCTCTGCGCGGGAATATCCAGCCGGAGCGGACACCACCCACTCTTCTTGACATCCAGCCGGACGTCCGCCCCATGGGTGTCGAAGCTCAAGCGACAGTTTCCGCCGGCGTCCGATTTCCCCTCCTGCGCCACGGCTTTTTCTGTTTCCGGGGCCGTTGCTGTGACCACCGCGCCGGCAATGGGCGCGCCGGACCCCGCTTCAGTCGCATGCACGGCCAAATCCATGCCGCATGCGACGCTCCGCGCCAATACCAAGGTGCAAAAAGCTAATTCCCAGAGAAGCCGGGAGGGAGGGAAAAATGCCGGGCGCACCATGAACGCAAATCTACAGCCGTCGCCAGGCCCTCGCAAGAGCGATTTGACAAGAGTGTCAAAAAGAGTGTCAAAAAGAGTTGAAAGCCATCGGCCTCGAATATAGCCTTCCGCCATGACCAGCCCTGATCCCGCTTCGCCGCAGCCGCAGCAGCCGGCCAAACAGCGCGGCTGTTTTTTTTACGGATGCATCACCTGCCTGATCCTGCTGCTCGTGCTCGTCGCGGGGTTGTTTTTCGGCGCGCGTTACGCGCTCAGCCGTCTCAACCGCTGGGTCGCCCAGTATTCCGAAACCAATTCCATGTCGTTGCCCGCCGTGCAACTGCCGCCGGAGGAAATGCAGGGGGTGTTGGATCGCATCGCCGCCTTCTCGGACGCGATTGAGGCTCACAGCAACACGCCGCCGCTGATTCTGACCGGCCCGCAAGTCAACGCGCTGCTGGCCACGCGGCCGGAATTGGCCGCGTTCAAGGGGAAGTATTTTGTTTCCTTCGACGGCGATCAAGCCAAGGCCCAAATCAGCCTGCCTTTAGAAATGCTGCCCAAGTTGCCGATGGTGGACACCACCGGCCGCTATCTCAACGGCAGCGGCGCGTTCCATGTGGCGATCAGCAATGAAATGCTCTACGTCTTCCTGACTTCATTGGAAGTCAAAGGCCGGCCCGCGCCGGCCCACTTCCTAGCCGCCTTGCGAAGCGACAACCTGGCCCAGAACGCCAACACCGGGACCAATGGCGAGGTGTTCAAGCTTATCGAGAGTCTGCAAGTGACCAACGGCACTTTGATCATCCAGGCAAAGACGAATTAGTTCCATGAACATCCGGCTGGTTTTTAGACAGTGACCCACCGTTTGTCCGTTTTTTTCACATAGAGGCGCACCACTGTCCCGCAATTTCGGCATAAGTCCACCACCAGCGGTTCGGTCGACTTGACAAAGTAATCGGTGTTATATCCCAAGCCAATCGAGCCGGCCTCGGTCATCTTGGCGATGCCGATCCCTTTGGCGATATCCGTGCCGCCGCATTCCGGGCATACCGTCGTCTTCTCGTTAGGGCTTTTTGAACTGCTCATAGCTTGCATATTACACTACATCTTTTTCGCGCGAAAAGCCAGAATTGTGCCAACTCTCCGCGTCAATGCCGGAAATGGCGCGTGCCGGTGAAGGCCATGGCGATGTTCCGCTCGTCCGCCGCGGCGATTACCTCCGCGTCGCGCACCGAGCCGCCCGGCTGAATGGCCGCGGTGGCGCCGGCCTCGGCGGCGGCCAGAAGTCCGTCGGCAAACGGGAAATAGGCGTCGCTGCAAACGACGCTGCCCGCCAGAGCCAGGCCGGCTTCTTTGGCCTTCCACACCGCCAGCCGGCTCGCATCCACCCGGCTCATTTGGCCCGCTCCGATGCCCAGGGTCCGGTCCGGGCCGGCGAAGACAATGGCGTTGGATTTGACATGCTTGACGATCCGCCAGCCAAACAGCATGGCCTGCCGTTCCCGGTCCGTCGGCTGCCGCCGGGTCACGATCTCGAGTTCCTCGTCCGCTGCTTTTCGTCGGTCCCATTCCTGGACCAGCACGGAATCGCCGCCGACCCCGCGCAGTTCCAGGAGGCGGCCCGCGCCCGGCCATTGCAAGGCTCTGATGAGGCGGAGATTTTTCTTTTTCCGCAGCAGTTCCAGCGCGTCGGGGGCGAAATCCGGGGCAACGATGACTTCGCTGAAAATCTCCGAAATGGCCGAGGCGCACGGCAAATCCAGCGTCCGGTTGACCGCGATGACGCCGCCGAAAGGGGCCTGTTGATCGGTGGCGAAGGCCTTTTCCCAGGCTTCGCGCAAGGTCGCGCCCTGGCCGGCGCCGCAGGCATTGGTGTGCTTGAGAATGACGAGGGCGGGGGGCAGGCCGGCGAATTCCCCGGCCAGCCCCGCCGCCGCCGTTAAATCAAGTATATTATTATAGGACAACTCGCGCCCATGCAACTGCCGGAAAAACTCCCCAAACCGCCCGTAAAGCGCGGCCCGCTGGTGCGGGTTTTCCCCGTAACGCAATCCCTGCGCGCGCGGCAGGTCCAGGCAAAGGCGCGGCGGCAGCGGTTCCCCGGCGGACTGGGCCGCCGCCAGGCCATAAACCCCAGCCAGATACGCCGCGATCTGACCGTCGTAGGCGGAAGTGCGGGCAAAAACGCGCTGGGCCAGCCGCCGGCGCAATTCCGGCGTGGTGTTCCCGTTGGCCGTGATTTGCGCCGCCACCTCGGCATAATCCGCCGGGTCCATCACCACTGTGACGCTTTCGTGGTTCTTGGACGCGCTGCGCAGCATGGCCGGCCCGCCGATGTCAATGTTCTCGATCGCCTCTTCCAGGGTTGCGCCGGGGCGGGCGATGGTTTGCTCGAAGGGATAGAGGTTCACCACCACCAGATCAATCGGCTTGATTTCATGCTTGCGCGCGTCAGCTTCATGCCCGGCGTTGCCCCGCACGTAAAGCAGTCCACCGTGAATGCGCGGATGGAGGGTTTTTACCCGGCCATCCATCATTTCGGGAAATCCCGTGTAGGCGCTTAAATCGCTGACCATGATGCCGTGCTCGCGCAAGGCCCTGGCCGTGCCGCCGGTGGAAATCAACTCAATCCCCGCCTCGGTCAGGGCCTGGGCGAAAGGGATCAGCCCGGTTTTGTCGAATACGGAAAGCAACGCGCGTTGAATCTTTGCCATAAAATGAGCTTCATTTAGGCGCAAGCCGGCGCGGAGTCAATTGTTTTGCGCCGGCATAAAACCGCCCGGGTCAAGCAATTCCCCCCGGCACTGTCCATAAAACGAACAGCCGGACACCCGTTTAAGACAAAAGGCCCCGCTTGGCAGAGGCTTCCGGCCAGCCGGCGGTGTCCGTCTCCGGGGAGAAAAGCCGAAAAGGCCGTGTTTTTGACTGTTCCCACGAACTGGCATCTCTATTGCTTATTGTCACAGCAGGTAGAGAAAAAGTCAGCCGGCGGACGACTAACGAACACGCAATGCAATACTCTAAACCCGCTGCCGTCTGCTCTGAGCACCAATACAAAACAAAGAAAATATGAAAACAAAGCAACAGAAAAACAGTGGGTTCACGCTGGTCGAAATCATGATCGTTGTCGCCATCATCGGATTGCTGGCCGCCATCGCGATTCCCAACTTCGTCCGCGCCCGCACCACCTCGCAGACCAATGCCTGCATCAGCAACCTCCGTATTATTGACGGCGCCAAGGGCCAATGGGCGCTGGAAGTTCACAAGCAGACCACCGACACCCCGGCCGGCACGGACCTCCAGCCCTACATGGGCCGCGGTTCCGCTGGCGAGCTGCCGAGCTGCCCGAACGACTCGGCGCAGGCGTTCACCTCCAGTTACACCCCGAACAACATCGGCACCAAGCCGGTGTGCCAGATCGTGCCCACGGTTCACATTCTGCCGTAAGGCAAGCCCGAATTCGAGTTAGTTCAGTTCCTCCAGCGCAGGCCCGGAAGCAATTCCGGGCCTTGTTGTTTTCTGGGAAGGAACAGCCCGCCCTGCCGTTGAAGAATACCGTCTCACATCCGAGGCATTTGTGCCCGCGCGGCTTTTGTTGCGGGAGGGGAGGCATTGTGGCAGATTGAAGATGTGTTGCCCACCGCGCCGAGAATCCGATTTGGGTCAATGTGCGGCGCGGGAAGGTTTTCCATTGACGATTTTCCAGGCTCCGCGCAAGGTTGCACGGCTTGATGGCAGGAATGAAGACAATTTTATTTGTTTGCACCGGTAATATTTGCCGCAGTCCGATGGCGGAAGGTCTCTTCCAACATGCCGTGCGGGACCGCAAGGATTTCCGGGTTTTGTCAGCCGGCGTCGGCGCCATGGAAGGGCAGCCGCCGAGCGCCCATGCCGCCCAGGCGCTGCGGGAGCTGGGCGTTGACATCGCCAGCACGCGCAGCCGCATGTTGACGCGCGAATTGGTGGAGGAGGCGGATTATATATTCGGGATGACGCACAACCACGTGGATACGATCATCGCGCTGTTTCCGCAGGCGAGGGAGAAGACATTTTTGCTGCGGGAATTTGACGAGACGCTGGATGATTACGAGAAGGACATCGGCGATCCGATCGGCGGCTCGTACGAAACTTACGCCAGTTGCCGCGACCAGATCGAGCAGGGGATTCTCTCGATGCTCAAGTTCATGGATCAAACCGCCCAGGGGCCCGAGGCGTCCGATGCCGTCTCCGCGCCGGAGAGCCTGATTGCGCTCGGGGCCGATCACGCCGGCTTCGCCCTCAAGGAACATCTCAAGCGCCACTTGCAGGCCTCCGGGGTTTCGCTGGTGGACATGGGCGCGCATTCGCCGGAAACGTGCGATTACACCAAGTTCGGCCACGCCGTGGCCGAGCAGGTCGCCGCCCGGAAGAGCGCCTTTGGCCTGCTGGTCTGCTCGACAGGAATTGGCATCAGCATCTCCGCCAACAAGATTCCCGGCGCGCGCGCCGCGCTGGTCTTCGATGAAAGCATGGCCGCGCTCTGCCGCCAGCACAACAACGCCAACATCCTCTGCCTCGGAGCAAGAACCACCCCGCCTGATCTGGCCGTTAAAATTCTCGACATCTTTCTGTCCACCTCGTTTGAGGGGGGCCGTCACGAGAGTCGTGTCAATAAAATGGAAACTCACAAAACCACTCCCGCCCCGCTGCGTCTGAGCAGCGTGGACCCCGAAATCGCCGGCTCGCTCTTTTTGGAAAAGCAGCGTCAGCAGGATAACATCGAACTGATCGCCAGCGAAAACTTCGTCAGCCCCGCCGTCCTGGAGGCGCAAGGCTCCGTCCTGACCAACAAGTATGCCGAGGGCTACCCCGGCAAACGCTGGTACGGCGGCTGCGAACATGTGGACACGGTGGAGCGTCTGGCCATCGAACGGGCGAAAAAGATCTTCGGAGCCGAGCATGTCAACGTCCAGCCCCACTCCGGCAGCCAGGCCAACATGGCGGTTTATTTTGCCATGCTCAAGCCGGGGGACAAGATGCTGACGATGGACCTCTCCCACGGAGGCCACCTGACCCACGGCAACAAGGCCAATTTCTCCGGCCACTTTTTCGAGATCGTCCACTACGGCGTGCGCAAGGAGGATGAGCGGATAGATTACGATCAATTGCAAAAACTGGCCCAGGAACACCATCCGCGCATGATCACGGTGGGGGCCAGCGCCTATCCGCGGGTGATTGATTTCAAGCGGATGGGAGAAATTGCGCGCGAGGCCGGGGCCTGGTTGCTGGCCGACATTGCCCACATCGCCGGAATGGTGGCGGCGGGGCTGCATCCCAGCCCGGTGGAGCACGCCGATTTTGTCACCACCACCACGCACAAGACCCTGCGCGGGCCGCGCGGCGGGCTGATTATGTGCAAGGAGAAATTCGCCAAGGAGATTGACTCGCAGACCTTCCCGGGCATTCAAGGCGGTCCGCTCATGCACGTGATCGCGGCCAAGGCGGTTTGTTTCCAGGAAGCGCTGCAACCGTCCTTCCGGGAGTACCAGGCGCAAATTCTCAAGAATGCCCAGGCGCTGGCGGAAGGGATGATCCACAACCGATTCCGGCTCGTCAGCGGCGGAACGGACAACCATCTCATGCTGGTGGACGTCGGCGCGCGCGGTTTGACGGGCAAGGAATGCCAGATCGCCCTGGACGAAGCCGGCATCACCGTCAATAAGAACACCATCCCATTCGAGACCCGCTCCCCCTTCCAGGCCAGCGGCATCCGGCTGGGCACGCCGGCCGTGACCACCCGCGGCATGAAGGAGCCGGAGATGGCGGCCATCGCCGACATGATGAGCGAAGTCTTGCTGGATATAAAGAACCTTGACACCGCCCACAAGGTGAGAGATCGTGTGCGCGAACTGACGGCAAAGTATCCCTTGCCTTATTAAGAGAATTCGGGTTATATCCCAGGCAGACTGCAATGCGGAAGGTGTCCTGCCCGTGTCCGAGGGGATCGCGATTGATAACATGGCCTGAGTCCGCCAATCCAATTTTTTACCATGCCTAGAGCTGCCACAAAACGAGTTGCAAGAAAAGGGGCCAAGCCCGGCCCGCCAGAAGCCCCCGTCTCCGCCGAGGCCGCGACCGGCCAGGCGCCGCCCGAGCCGGCTCCCGCGCCGGAAGTCCCGCCGCCCGACTCGCCCGCTCCGGTCCGTTCGGGCCACGGCAAAGGCCGGACCGCTCCGCCTCCGCCGCCGCAAATGGAATTGGAGCCGCCGACCCATCCGGTGGAATCCAGCGTGGAAGAGGCGCCCGGCGCCGTCGAGGCCAAGCCGCCCGCCGGCGGCACCATCAACATCGCCAAGCTTCAGGCCATGGCCATGAGCGACCTCAACCACATGGCCAAGGACATGGGCATCGAGAATTTCGGCACGATGCGCAAGCACGAAATCATTTTCCAAATTCTGCAAAAGAACGCCGAGCGCGCGGGCGTGCTTTTTTCGGAGGGCGTGCTGGAGATTTTGCCGGAAGGATTCGGCTTTTTGCGCTCGCGCAGTTTCAATTATCTTCCCTGCCCGGAGGACATTTACGTCTCGCCGTCGCA